>Ga0193729_1001227_pt1 | contig 13181 bp, 9 predicted proteins | sample U1c2metaG_FD_143036 | JGI IMG/M metagenome (GOLD analysis project Ga0193729, IMG submission 143036) | Soil microbial communities from a riparian zone of the East river system, Colorado, United States - U1c2 | ecosystem: Environmental > Terrestrial > Soil > Riparian zone | place: USA: East River... | reverse complement strand
GGCGTTTCCACCTAGCGCGAAGCAGGCGATGACCAGGATTACGAATGCGGCGGTCTTCATCGCGGAGGTTAGCAATTGTGCGCGACTGCCCCAGCGGACTCCTCGCCATTGCAGAATACCGAATCCCACGATCACAGAGACCGCGATGGCTTTTATGGTGTGGTCGCCGCCCGCAAGCGCGGGGATTAGTTTTCCGCTGTATTCACCGATGACGATGGCGACGGCGGCGAGCGTGCCACAACTGGAAAGCCAATCACTCCAACCAACAATGAAGCCGGCGTAGTCGCCGATGGCGCGGCGCGAAAAATTATATTGACCGCCGCTGCGTGGGATGGCTGCGCCGAGCTCCGCCATGGAGGATGCGCCGAACAAGGCGTAAAGTCCGCCGATGACCCAAACACCGAGAAAGAACCATGGATTCGGCAGAATTTTCGCGATGACGCCGGGCGTGCGAACGATTCCGGCAGCGATGGTGTTGCCGACGGCGGCGGCGATGCCGAACCATACGCCGAGGACTTGCAATAATTTTCCGGAGGAGATTTTGCTCAGAGGCAAAATTGGTACGGCTACACGAGCTTCCGCGTTGGGCGGGACATCGGGAATATTGGGCAATCGTTTAGTCCGGTGCTTTCGCGACCGAGGTCATGATAATGGCGGTGGCCGGAAACACAAAGCATAAGTCATCGGCCATGGTGACGAAACATGCGGGAAGTGGCAGGCGGTTCAGCGCTCCTCCACAGAAGGTTCGGCCGGTTCGGGTGGGGAATAGGGAATTACCTCGGTGTTGTCGCTGTCCGGTTCGACAAGCCAAGCGGCCCGGTCTTTGAAATAGGCGAGAAGTTTGGCGTTTTGGGGTTCGTCGAGTTCGCGGGCCCACAGGACTTTAGCGGTGTCGATGTCGGCGCCGTTGTAGACCCATTCATCGTGAATATTGTGGTCTGGTTCGTAGCGTACGATGACGAGATGTTTACCTGGTTCCTGTAGGAGGTGGCTTTGTATGGCGGCCCTGCTGGGGTCTCCCTGACAGGTCCACGCGAGAGGGTCGCACTGACGGCGCGCTGGATAGGAGATTGTTTCGATTATGAGCAAGAGAATGGCGGCGCGGGAGAGCCAGCGGCCTAGCGGCCAGTTGGCGACTTTTATAGTGCGAAGGTGACGAATGGACTGCACCAGCAGGGCGACAATTACGCAGGTGAATGGCGCGGCATAGTGCGCGAATGACCAAATCACCGCGAAGACTCCTAGCGCGCCGATAAAAATAGTGGCGAGGAGCAAACGGATTTTTTTGTCCCGCAATACGAATGGGACTCCGGGCGCGAGAAGGACGATGCCCCACCAGAAAAAGGTGTGGCCGCCACGTTTAATTTTTTCTTGAGAGACGCGCCATACATCCCTCCAGGTGTTGCGGTAATTTTCGCGCTCCCAGCCATTGTAGAAATCTTCGAATTGCTGATTGTTGTAGTGCAAGGGCGGCCGGGAGGGTTCCCACAAGAAAAGCGCGGCATAATGGTAGGTGCGGGTCCTAAGCGTATGGGGCATGAGCAAGGCGTTTCCGGTCAAACGGCGGTTGTAATAGCCCATGAAGGCGGCCACCGCAGTTAATACGATGAGTATGGAAACTAGAGCTTTTATACGCGCGGATAGCGAGGCTGCACTATGTGTTGAGACTTGGTTTTTTGTTGTGGCGAGCCACCAGATGAACCAAGTGGCGGCGGGAATGCAGAACAACAGGCCTTCGTAGGGGCGGCTGTTTGCGAGGATGGCGACGCCTGATGCCAGCATAACGCCGTTCCACGCGGCGGGATGTTTGGAGATGCGACCGAGCGCTCCCAACAAAAGTGCGCCGCCTATGGCAGCCGCGGCTCCTCCCCAGTAGCTATTCATCCAGTAGCTGGCGACACCGAACTTTATGGCGGCGAGCAGGCCACCGAGCAAGGCCCAACGTGAGGGCAGCCAAGCTTGCAGCATCCAAGCGATGGCGGAACACATGGCGGCAGTGCTGAGCAGGACGCCGATCCACGGGCTGCCAAGCAATTGTCCGATGGCAAGGATGGCGCCTTGCGCCGGCGGATAAATTGAGGAGTAGGTGGGAAACCAGTTTACGTGGAAGGTTTCAAAGCTGAGCCACATGGGGTGCGGCGGATTGGCAAGTCGCCCATGAGCGAAGGTATCGCCCATTAACAGGTAGCTGAATTCATCATGAATACCGGGGACGGGCACGTGAAGGAGTGGAAGTACCGCGAGTCGAATGGCGATGACGCCGAAAAATAAAGTGAAAACGACGAGACTGCGGCACTGTGCGAATTGGGAAAACAGTGATTCCAGGCGGGTAGAAATTTGCTCGGCGGGGCGCCTAACCACAAGTGCCAGGGAGAGAAATACCAGAACGAAAATCGCGACTCTCCATAGCGGATGAAGAACGAGTGCGAGGGAAAAGAGTTTTTTCGCGGGAGATATATTTAACGCGAGATATGGGGGCACGTGCGGCTTAGCATAACTTATTTAATGCGCGGCCTTGAAGGGATTGCGGCGGTGGCGCAAGTCGGTGAAAATTGCGGTCCTTCGATGACCGGAGTGAAATCGTTGCCGATGGGCTAGCGCTCGATTTCTATTTCGGTCGCGGGTTTTTTCTTGGTAGCGCCGCCGCCTTCGAGGAAGTCGGCCAGCTCCAGGCGCAGATTTCCGGCGTTTGTGGAGTAGGTGAGCGCGGTTTCAAACTCGACCACACCGTTGCGGATCAATTTTTCGATTTCACCGTCGAAATGTTGCATGCCTTCGGTGTCACCGTCACGCATGGCATCGAGGAGGGACTTGCCCTCGGTCTCGCCTTTTTCCACGTAATCGCGAGTGCGCATAGTGGATTTAAGAATCTCGATGGCGGCGATACGGCCTGTACCGTCTTTCTTGGGGAGCAGGCGTTGCGAAACGATGAAGCGAAAAGATTTACCCAGACGAGTGCGAATGGCTTGCTGATCGGAAAGGGGAAAAACGCCAACAATGCGCTCCACGGTTTTGGAGGCATCGATGGTGTGAAGAGTGGACATCACCAAATGGCCGGTTTCGGAAGCTTCCAAGGCGATTTCAATGGTTTCGCGGTCGCGCATTTCGCCGACGAGAATGACCTTAGGCGCTTGACGTAAAGCGGCGCGCAAGGCGAGAGAAAAAGTGGGGGTGTCGGTATGCAATTCGCGCTGGTGAATGGTGCATTTTTTGTGGCGATGCAAAAACTCGATGGGATCTTCAATGGTGAGGATATGAAAAGCTTTCTGCTCATTCATTTTGTCGAGGATGGCAGCGAGTGTGGAAGATTTGCCGGAGCCGGTGGGGCCGGTAACCAATACGATGCCATTGCGGATATCAACAATTTCCTCGAGCGACTTGGGCAGGTTCAATTCTTCAAAGTTGGGAATCTTGTCGGGTATAACGCGCATAACGATGGCGCAACTGCCGCGCTGACGAAAAATATTTACGCGGAAGCGAGCCACGCCGGATACGCCATAGGAGAGGTCCGCCGAGCCGTCCTGTTCCAGCTTGCGCAAGGCCGTTTCGTTTTTGCCCATGATGTCATTGGCGATGCTCATGGTGTCCTGCGGGGTGAGGAGCTCGAGGCCTTTGTACTTGAGCTCCACCAATTGACCGTTCATTTCAATTTGCGGAGCGCGGCCGGGAGAGAAAATAAGATCGCTGACGTGGCCGTGGGATTTAACCATGGCGCCAATGAGCTGGGCGGTTTGAATCACCCGCGGCGGTTGAGGCGGCGCTGCTGGCGGCGGTATTTCAGATGAAGCTGGCGGAGGCGGCGGTAGCCTCTGGGTCGATGTTCCCATGGTAATGCACCTTTGCGTTGGGCCTAAGCTTGCGAAGGCCAAGTTCGCCTGGAGAATGGTCATCAATTATTCTCTGCGGCATGTATATCTTAAGCTGTGGAGCGCGGGGACAGGAGATTGAGTAAAAGAGAATTGCTTGAAGATTACTAACGGATTGGAGTTGGGTTGCATTATCGCGCACAGGATCGCGAACTCTGTTAGTTCGTTTTGGCCGTCGATACGACTGTGACTTCGGCTAAAACAATTCGAGCAGTAAGTCTTTGTCTTCCTTGACGGGGTGGAGGTGGATGTTGCTGCAATCCATGACGATCCAGTCGGCACCGGCGGCGTGGAGAGCGGAATCCGCAGTGGTAGTTCGCAAGGCTAATGCGCGCGAGCCGGCGGCTTTTCCGGACTGAATGCCAGCGGGAGCGTCTTCGATTACCACGCAACCGGCGGGCGGCACTCCGACACTCTGAGCTCCGCGGAGGTAGGGTTCGGGGTGTGGCTTTCCGTGGTGAATGTCGCTGGAGGTGACCAGGTATTTGGGAAGAGCGAATCCAGCAGCGCGAAGACGCACAACGGCCAAAGCTCGAGTTGCTGAGGTTACCACCGCGAACCGATTAGCCGGAAGGGCGTTGAGAAGTTCAATGGCGCCTGGCAGGGCAACAACATCGTCAATATCCTCAATCTCGGCTTTTTGAATGGCTAGATCCTCGGCGCGATGGTCGGCGGCGGGTAATAGCTCGCGGATGGTAGCGATACTAGGCCTGCCGTGGGCTTGGCGCACCACCTCAGCAGGGACGAGGCCGAACCTGTTGGCCCAGGCCGTCCATACGCGGGCCACAGCAGGTGTGGAATCGACCAAAACACCATCCATATCGAAGAGCAAAGCACGACAACGAATCTGCATAGCCACCATAATAATTAGTTTGAGGCCAGGAATGCGCGGAGAAACGAGAAGCCATGTCGAGATTGAACGGCGAATCGACGGCGGCTGACTTCCGTGGCAAGAATAACTTTGTGCAAATAAGGGGTTGGTTGGGGGAAATGGCGATTCGAATCTAGCGAGCTTCCATTAACTGCAGGGCCAAGCGGCGGGCTTCGAGGTTGGCGCATCGGGCGACCCAGGCTTTTGGATTGTCAACTTCATCGCAGAAAAATCTGGAGTGCCAAGCCAAGCGTGCGAGCAATTCTTGGAGCAGCGGGGAGTTCGAAGCGGAATACAAATGGAGGTGCATTTCGTGTTCGATGGAGGAGCGATTTTCATCCCACAACGCGGCGAGAGCCAGGGTGTCGCGCGGCGAGTCGCCGAGCTGGAGCAAAGCGGCGCGAGTTTTTTCCGTAGAAGCGAGATCGGCTGGATCAAGGACTCGATTTGAGGCTTTTCCCATGAAGGAAGTAGTGCCGCGGTGAGGCCAATGAAGGTCATCGACAGCAACTTGTGAGGGCGACTCGGAGGGAGTTGGATGAGAGTTTTGCGCGTTAGCAGTTTGCTCGGGAACGGTCATCTAAAACCTCCGAAGTCTGTGTTAAAGAGCGTACCTCTCTGAGGTACGCGAGCGGCGTCTTCTATACCTAAGTTGACAACAGTACACCGTAATGGATACATAAGAAGTTTTATACCATAGTAGTTAATATGGGTCTACTGGCAGAATTGCCAGTACAACGCTCAAAATAGTACTACTGTGGAAAAGTTGTCCGGTGGATCTAACGTTGGAAATGTTTGTGTCGGGGAAGCAACAGAATGGGGAACCATCGACAAGATTTCGACACGCAAACGGCTGCCGACTGGGACTGCCCGGGACGATCCAAGATCTAAAGACAGTTAGCGGTTGCAGTTTGCGATCTACGATTAGTCGACGATTCGATTCGTCCGTTTAAAATGAGCAGCGGTTCGGTTCGGGATATTCCCATGTACTTGCCAATTTTTTTAACGCTGGCGATGGCAAGCATGGGAGATCCTTGCAGAACTAACGGATATATGAATTTGAGAGTCCCCGCCGCCCTTAGCCATTTGCGAATCCAGTGCAGGCAAATGCTGCCGATCCATAAGTAACGCTCTTTACGCCGAGTTTTGCCGCCGGGATAACCGCCGCGTTGCTCATAATCGATCAGCGACAAAATAGCTTTGACGTTTCCTGCGGGATTTTGGTGGGCGTTGTTGGGGTGACGCCGATAGCTCACGGTGATGGGCTTACGGACAACAACACAGGGGCTTTCGGTACCGGTCTGCAGGCAAATGTGGAAATCGTCGAGAAGTAAATTCGCCGCGGTTCTTTGCGGGCCTCCAAGTTTTTCCAAAATGGATTTCCGAATGACGATAAGGCTGTTGGATAAACCCATGTGGATATCGCGAGAGAGAAAATCTTTGTAGACGGAAACTTCGATATTGCCTGGTTTGGTATGGAGCTCCGCCGGGACCGGGGAACCATCCTCGAATTCGATCCACGAACCAATAATTAGTGGAGGCGATGAGCACTCGTTGATTACGTGGGCGTAGGCCTGCAGGGCGCCTGAACAGAGCAGATCATCGCTATCGAGGAAGACGATGTATTCGCCTTGGGCGTGATGCGCGCCATTATGTCTGGCGACTTCCGCACCGGAATTGGGCTGACGCAAAACTTTTATTTGTGAGCCGTAGGAGGCTAGGACCTCTTGCGTGTCATCCGTTGAACCGTCGTCGACGACGATCAGCTCGTAATCTTTGAAGGTTTGGGCCAGGACTGAGCCAATGGCTTCCCGGTGCATATATTGCGGACGATTGTAAACGGGCATAATGACGCTAAATCGCATAGTTAAGGATCGCTCGGTTCAGGACGAAGTAGCTAAACGCAATTGAAGCTAGCAAGAATTTTACTCTGGCTTGAGCAGTTGCGTCACGGAATTACGGGCGTGCGGGTGGGTTCGAACTTGTGCGTTGGGCGCGAGGAGTTTCTTTGGCGAGGGCTTCGACGGTCTGATTTAAAACCTGGACGATGACTTCCTTGGGAATGCCCTGACGAAGGAGCCTGTTTATGCCCGAAGCGATTTCCATGTAAGAAATGCGCAATACCTGGCCGTGCTGGTCCATGACCGATTGAATATCGGTAGGGAGATGGGGCTTGTCAGGCAGCGCAGCAGGGTTGGAGTCCATTTAAGTACGTTACGTGGCCGGGAGCATGGTGTCACTGGTACTTCCTTCCTAGTATTGTGGCCGGAATCGAGATATTTTGGTCCGGTGAAATGGAGCGGAGGACAACTGGGGTGTCTCAAGCATGCGAAGAGATTCTAGGAAAGCCGGCTGGCAAAAACGTAAACGCCGACGATAGGTGTAGCGCCAAGCTCATTTCCGAAAACGTCATGCCCGTTCTCACTTCTCCACATGCAGCGGCCACGTGGGAATGTTCAATGGTGGGCAGCTTCATGAGTGCAATGCCAGCAAGTAGAGTTGCCACCAAAGAAATTAGGGTCACGCAAATCCACAATAAAATTGAGAACAGGTTTTTCACTTAATGCTGCCCTACTCCCACTTTTTAGACCCCTCTTGTGCTTGGAGAATCTGAGCTGGGCTCAAATATTTCGCTAAAAGAAGTAAAACACCCTTGGCCTTCGCACATGAGATTAAGAAGGCTGTATCTAAACGGGGGCAGCGAAAACGTATGTCCAATTTCGTGTGGGATGGTCGCAAAATTCTGATAACTCGAATAGTTATTTACGAAAATAAGATTCTCATTAACAGCGACCGGCGGCGTTGGAGAATTAGGATGAACAAAGGGGTGAATAAATGTTAGGGCACTTGGAAACTCGGGGATCGATGAATCAAATCTCACTAGGGAGGCCGCGTTCGTAAATACAACCTGAATTCCCGAGGGATGTTCGAAACGAACTTTTGCTGTATTGACCGCTGGATTCAAGGAGTCTGGAAAGTTGAAGTTCGGTGCAAACATACTAGTGGGGTCATCGTTGAGAGCAACCAAAAAAGGTCTAACGGAAAGAAGAAACGTAAGCGCTTGAGACTTTCCGTAAGCGTTCGTTCGTTGTCGTTCACAATAGGCTGCGAGTGCGATGCTTCAAATGGTGCGCGGGACGAGTCTCTCCCGGCAAAGGCTGCCAAGGAACGACTTCTGAAACGGGTTCTAGCCTTCACGCCGAGGGCCAATTCATTTCGCGCCATTCACGAATCGATGCCAGCTGTATCCCCATATCGTCGGATGTGTCCGCAACTTCGACTCAGAAGTAAAAGGTTCCATCGGTGTGACTCGTCCTTCGATAACGTCAGGCAGCAATTTCTCAAGCAGTCTCACCTCCAATCCAAGTTGGAGCCAGGGATATGTCACGAAATTATCGTCGGGGCAGGGCTTCAGTACCTCCTGTGCCAATACCTGTCCCGTATCAATACCTGCATCGACCCTATGCACTGTAACCCCGCACAGTTCTGGCCTCTTTTCAACTATTGCCCAGTATGCTCCATGCACACCGCGATAAAGAGGTGTAATTCCGGCGTGAATGTTGATAATGGGACAATGAAAGCTTTGTAAAAACTCCTTGCTAAGAATTCTCGTTCCGGCCAGTACGATACATGCAGGATTTAGTGTCTTCACTAAATCGATTGCCTGTTGGGAATTTACGGATGAAAGCACATGACCCGCCATCGGAGTGCTGCGTAGTCCGAATTCGGCTCTAATCTGGCCGATTCTGCGGGCTGACAATTTCTTTAAGAGCGGCACTGCGATTGTTTGAAAAGCAACTTGTCCCACAACTGTTAGGAGCCCGAGTTTTTTGATGCGCCGACAAAGAAAATCCTTCCTAGACTCCCGCTGCTCATAAACAATTGTGCATTCAGGAAACCTTTCGACTAAGTAGTTGCAAACAGCTAAGGTCGGTTCTGCATAATCGGTGCCGAGAATTACGATTGTTTCAGTGGACATGAGATGACAATTGCGATGTTTCCCCCATGTTCAAACTCTTCATTCCGTACTGATTTCTCATCTGAGACACGAAGTCAAGTATTCTTCGAAGAAATGTCAGATTTTCGTCCAAATATGCGCCGAAGTTATGAGGATGCCACCACAGGTGGTAAATTTTCGCGTGTTGTGCGGCATGTCGAATCCCACTTGTTATTCTTTGGAACTTCAGACCGTCGAGCATCGTTAGCCGTGGATTATGTGGGCGCAGGAATCGACTAGCCGGCAAATTCATAATTCCATTTGTGTGTTCCGGTGTATAGGTGTTATGCCCTGATATGTTCACGTAAGCGTCTAAGAGTCGGTGTGCGCGCGTCACTAAACTCTCTCCCTCTTTCCCGCCGCCAGCATAAAACCAAGCTTTCTCCGTTCCGCGATAAGACTTTATGCCCGAATCAGCACATATTTTGAGGTACGTCATGTTGATCTGATTAAGAGGGAACACAAGGCTTTGGATTTCCAATCCTATTCCCCTTGCTGCTCGATTCGCGGCTTCCAGGTCGGCGCGAAATGCAGCCGCATCCTGATCTGGCTCGAGACAATAGTAATGAGAAAACGTATGGGAGCCGATTTCTTGTCCCGGAAAGGTTCGGACCATCTGTATCAAAGAATGTCCGAAATGGTACGGGTCATGCGATTCATCTCTCCCTATCGCTTCAATGTTGTTGTGGCCGGAACGGGGGTTGATCTCGTAGCCTGGCGTGACCTGTTGGCATCCACGGACCATGTCTGCTTTGTTAGAGAAAAACAGAAGCCCTACTGTGGCCCAAGTCGCATGTATTTCATATTCGTGGAACAAATTTAGCAGAGCCGGAATCGCTTGCCTCGCCCCAAGAATATTGGCACGGTAGCCCGGGACGCTGCGTTGGTAACGAATTCCCCACATGAGCTCAAAGTCCAAGGAGGTGATAAAAATTCCTTGCATCTTGACTATTCTACCGCACCTTAATTATGGTCACCGATCAAGGATCGGAATAAGGTGGAAGGTGACTTCGCTTTTAGGTGGGATTTTATGCAGAGGCCTTCGTGTCATGCGAAGGTGACTGAATGTGCCCGTGCGCGGTGCCGGAGGCATATCCCTGGCCCCGGGGGGAGACATCGCCTTTCTTATATTTTCCGCCACTTCCTACGGTGAGCGACTAGCACCAGTTCCACGCTCGGGCTTCACTCCTGTGGCCATAGGTGGGGACTAGCACAACGCAATGCTGCCGTTTTGAAGAGGAGGCATTGAGTTGGGAAACGAAAATGGTCACGCGTCAAATGTTGCAGCCGAACACGCTTAGATTCGCGCGAAATGGATAGAGCAGGAAGCTAAGCCTAAGAGTCAAGTTGGGGTGGGCGACGGGGATCGAACCCGCGACATTCGGTGCCACAGACCGACGCTCTACCAGCTGAGCTACGCCCACCAGCGAGATTGATAGGGGACAGTTTACGCTAAAACCTGCATCTATAGAAATGGGTGGGAACCCCTTCAGGGTGGTAGGGAATCGTGCCTTGAACTTCGGACGGCACGATTCTGCGACTTGCCATTCGAGGGCTCGGGAAAACGCTGAAATACATGTGGGGCTGGTGTAGGATTTGACTAATCGATGGGGGAAAACCGCCCAAGCCCAAGGGCGGCCGATTAGGAATACGATTACGATATTGAAAATTAATAAGCCGGGATGGGTTCGCGTTATCACGAACGCACCACGGGACTGAGCGTGAGGGCGAGGCAAATTCAGATTGAATAAGACTTCGAAACTGTTGGCGCTCGGCATTTTTTTTGGCGGTGGGCTGCTGCCCTCAGTGGGCTTGCGCGCGCAGGAATATCGAGGCGAGCCGAAATCGCAGGGCGCGGAAGGAAGTGCGGCGACCGCGGAATCTACTGAGGATTACAACCGGAATCTGGAACGATTGCGGGAGCAGTTTGCGCAGACGCGCGAGCGGCAAACGGGAGATTACCGGATCGGGCCGCAGGATTTATTGGATATAAATATTTTCGAGGCGCCGGAGCTGAATCGGACGGTGCGAGTTTCAGAAAATGGCGAGGTGTCACTGCCGCTGCTGGGTGGCATTCACGTCGTGCGATTGACGGCGCGGGAGCTAGAAAATACGCTGGCGGCGAAGTTACGAGAGTTCTTGAAGGATCCGCACGTGAGTGTGATGGTGACCGCGATTGAGAGCCATCCGGTTTCGGTGATCGGGGAGGTAAACAAGCCGGGGGTTTTTCAGGTACGGGGATCGAAGACACTCTTGGAGATGCTTTCCATGGCGCAAGGATTGGCGCCTGATGCGGGCGACGAAGTGTTGGTGATGAGGAATGCGGGCTATAACCGCGGTCAAGATGACAGCGCGCAGGCAATGCAAGCGGAAGCTGAACAGAAAGGCGTGAAGAGCACAGCTGGGACTAAAAGCCTGGCAGCGCCTGATGACAATGTGAAGGATGGTGCGCTGGGAAACAATGCGACGGCGTCGGCTGCAGGAACAAATGATGCGGGCGCTGTGCGCGGACAGCAAGGAGACACGTTAGCGATTAATTTGCGACACCTGCTGAATTCACGCGACCCCGGATTAAATGTGCCGATCTATGCGGGCGACATCGTTAAGGTAACGCGGGCAGGGATTGTATATGTGGTGGGAGCGGTGAGAAAGCCCGGGGGCTTCACAGTGAAAGGGAACGAGCAGATGTCGCTACTAAAGGCGATTGCGCTCGCGGAAGGGCTGTCGAGCACGTCGTCGAAAGGGCACACGAGAATAATCCGGACCGACGAAGGCAGCGGCAAACGCTCGGAAATACCTGTAGAACTGGGAAAGATTCTGGATGGAAAAGCCCCGGACATGAATCTGCAGGCTGCGGATATTGTGTTTGTGCCAAATAGTACCGGGAAGACAGTGCTTTTTAGAAGCACGGATGCGATTGTCAATACCGCTAGCGGGGTAGCTATTTTTCACCCGTAAAAATATGGACGAACAAAACAGACTGCAACTTTACGAGCCGCGACAGAATGCGCTGGAACGCGTGAATCATACTGGTGGCGCTTATCCGGTGGAAGATCGCGAAGCGGTTCCGGACCTGCTGGAATATTGGCGGGTAATACAGAAGCGTTATCCGACGGTGCTGGTGGCGTTGCTAGTCGTTTTCATGATTGGACTGTTTGCAACGTTCCGCGGGAAGCCGGTGTATGAAGCGCGAGCGCTGATTGAAATTCAGAAAGAAAATCCCGATGTGCCGACGCTGCAAGAGCTGTTTCAGATTGAGGGCGTTTCGGACGCATATATTGAAACGCAGAACCGGATTTTAAAAAGCGAAAATCTGGCGCGCCGAGTGATTACGCAGCTGGGTCTGGAGAAGCTGCCGGAATTTACGCGGCGCAGCGGGAGCTGGCAAATTGCGCGGGAAAAGCCTGCACCAGAGCCAGTGCAGGCGGGGTTTGGGATGAGTTTGGCCGCCGACAAGATCGTTCCAGAAGAAGTGTTGAAAAATTTCGAAGAGCGACTGACGGTCGAGCCAGTTAAGCGGAGCCGGCTGATCGAGGTGACATTCGAATCGAACGATCCAAATACTGCGGCGCAAGTGGTGAACACGCTGACGTCGGCATACATCGACGCAAATCTGGAAGCGCGATGGCAAGCGGCGCAGAAAGCTTCGGACTGGCTATCGCAACAATTACTGGGAATGAAGGCGAAGCTGGAGAAGTCGGAAGACGAACTGCAGAAATATGGCCGGGGAAACGGATTGCTTTTTCTGGAGACGGAAAAAGGCACCAGTGAAAATATCGTGGTGCAGCGGCTGCGAGAACTGCAGCAGGAATTGACGAAGGCGCAGGCGGACCGGTACGCGAAAGAGTCTTTATACCGGTTACTGGAAGAAAGGAGCTATGCGGAGTTGCCAGGAGTTTTCGATAATAAGTTGATTCAGGAGTTGACGGCGAGGCTGGCGGATTTGCAACGCGAACAGTCGCGGCTGAGTGCGAATTTTAATCCGAATTACCCGCGGGTGAAGGAATTACAGAGCCAGATCGACGAAAGCAAGGCGATGCTGGATGCGGAGCGCACCCGGGCGGCAGGCGGCATTGCGAACGATTACAAAGCGGCAGTGAGCCATGAAGAGATGTTGCAAAAGGCGTTTACGGAGCAGGAGCGGCAAGCCAACGATATCGCCGGAAAATCGGTGCAATACAATATTTTGAAGCGCGAGGCGGATACGAACAAGCAGTTGTACGTTGGGCTGCTGGAAAAGTTGAAAGAGACGGGAGTGTCGAGCAGTTTGAAGGCGACTAATATTCGTGTGGTTGATTCGGCATACCCGCCGAAGAAATTTGCGCGGCCCCGCATACTGCTGGATTTATCGATCACGTTGATTGTGGGGATGTGCCTGGGGATCGCCGCGGCTTTCTTGCAGGAGCATCTGGATAACACGCTGAAAAGCTCCGAGGACATTGAACGC
>Ga0193729_1001226_pt1 | contig 13183 bp, 15 predicted proteins | sample U1c2metaG_FD_143036 | JGI IMG/M metagenome (GOLD analysis project Ga0193729, IMG submission 143036) | Soil microbial communities from a riparian zone of the East river system, Colorado, United States - U1c2 | ecosystem: Environmental > Terrestrial > Soil > Riparian zone | place: USA: East River... | reverse complement strand
AAGAGCCAGCCGGATCCGGCGGAAGCATGGATGACGACCGCAGGCTCTGCCGGCCAAGCCAAGCCCGGTGAGCTCGAGCAGATCCTTGCCGACGACCGGTCCGAGTATGTCGACTCGGGGCTGGAGCGGGCCCTGCGGTCGCCTTGAGCCGCTGCTATCTCGACACGAACTTCCTCTACGTGCATCTGAGATCAGAGCGCTCGGAGGCGCCGGGGCCACTCGAGGACTGGCGCAGCAGAGTGCTCACCGAAGCGGCAGTCGACGGCGGTGTGATCAGCGCACTGGTCCACGATGAGCTTGCCTACCGGCTCATCCTCGCCTGGCTTCGCGACGACGGCGTCAACGATCCGCTCTCGGCGTACCGAGCAGACGCGCAGGCAGTGATGCGAACAGTGCGACGTCGCCTCACGGCGACCTGGCGTGCGGTGGACTCCCTCTCGCTGGAGCTGCAGCTCACCGACAGTGCCGTGGTCGAACAGGCGAGGTCACTGATGGCGCGACCCGGCCTTGGCCCACGTGATTCCTTTCACGCCGCTCACGCACTCGTCGCCGGATGCAGCGTCATCGCAAGCACCGACGCCGCCTTCGACGACGTCCCCGGACTGCGACGCCTCGCACCCTGAACGCGACATGGAGGTGCACCGCTCGGCCACGGGCCGGCGCCGACCGCGTGGTACTCAGTGCCTCACCGTGTTACCATGTGCAATGTGAGCGACCACTTCAGCCTTCGTCTTCGACCCCACGTCAAGTCACGGCTCCTGGGCAGGGCGGCGCGTGTCGAGACTCAGCCGCGCACACTGGCACAGCGCTATATCGAGGAGGGCCTCCGCCACGACGATCATCCACTGGTCCACTTCCTGCCCAGCGCGGGCGGGCGGCGCTCGGTCGTGCTGGGGACCGGCCTGGACGTCTGGGAGGTGATCGCGACCGTCCGCGACAACGACAACGACATCGCCGCGACGGCCTCCTACCTCGAGATACCGATCGGCCTGGTGGAGGCGGCCGTCGGCTACTACGGCGAGTACGGAGATAAGATCGACCGGCAGATCGCCGACAACGAGGCCGAGTACGAGCGCGGCTACCGGGCGTCTGAGGCGGGGCGGCAAGCACTCCAGGCATGAGAGCGCTGCTCGGCGAGCAGCTCTCGCCCGAGATCGCGCGGGAGTTGCGCCGGCGCGGTTGCGATGTGGACGCAGTCACCGAGCGTCCCGATCTCGTTGGAGCCTCCGACGAGCAGCTGGTGGAACTCGCCGGGCGAGAAGATCGCGCGATGATCACCAACAACATTCGCCATTTCCGTCCAATCGCGGCACAACGACTCGCGCAGAGAGAGGGACACGCAGGGCTCATTTTGCTCCCCTCGACTCGCGCCCGCAACCGCGCCGCGATCGGCCCGCTGGTGAGCGCCATCCAGGCGATCATCGATGGCAACCCCGACGGGATCCACAGCAGCGAGCGGTGGATCGCATCGCTCGAGTGAGTTCCCATCAACAACCGCCCCGGCGCTCGCAGACGGCTCGTGGACGCCCGGCCCGCGCCGCGCAGTGCTCGCAGACGGCGCCGTGCATGTGTGGCGCGCCGAGCTGGCGCTTGTTCACGAGGGCGTCGAGACTCCCGCCCACCGCCCATACGTCGGCGAGCCCCTGCGCAGGTCGACGCCGACGTCGAAGATGCGCCCGCGCGCGCAGCGCACCAGCTTGGCGACGCCCGGGCCGATGTGGAAGTGCATGCCGCGCAGCACCCCGCGAGCCGAGCGAGAGTGGTTGTCCTGCACGAAGCGCTCCTCCGGCGCGATGCCCAGCTCGGCGTGCCATTCGCTGCGGTATGTCTCGCAGAAGAAGCCGCGCTCGTCGCCGTGCGCGACGGGCTCGATCGCCACCATGCCGGCGAGAGGGGTGGGAAGGACGCGCATAGGCGCAAGAGGGTAGCCGTCGGGGGCGGGCGCGCGCGGCCGGGACTGCTCGGCTTTGCTTGACTGCGCTGATCGCAGCGACCTCAACCCAACCGCTGATGGCCGCGCCGGCCGAGCCTTGCTGGGCCCCCGGTCCCGCGCGCCCGCGACTGGGCGACGGAGTCCTGCACGTGTGGCGCGCCGACCTCGAGGCGGTCGGCGACGGGCTGAGCGAGCTGCTCGATGACGGCGAGCGCGAGCGCGCGGCGCGCATGCTCAGGGACGGCGATCGGCTGCTGTGGACGCGCGCTCGAGGCGTGCTGCGAGCGCTGCTCGGCCGGTATCTCGAAGCAGATCCGCGAACGCTGCGGTTTGCGACCGGCGCGCACGGCAAGCCGGCGCTGGCGGAGCACGAGCGGCTGTTCTTCAACCTGTCGCACTCTGGGGAGATCGCGCTGTACGCGTTCGCCCAGGGCAACGATGTCGGCGTCGACCTCGAGGTCGACCGCCGCGTGCTCGACCGGCCGGCACTCGCCGCGCGCGCGTTCGGCGTTGCGGAGGCGCGGCGGCTCGAGGCGCTCGGTCCACAAGCCCGCCAGCGCGAGTTCCTGCAGACCTGGACCCGCCACGAGGCGGCGCTGAAGTGTCGCGGCACGGGAATCGGCGCATACCGCGCTGACGCGCAACCGGAAGGGCTATGGATCACCGAGCTCGAGCTCGGCGCGCGGGCGATCGGCGCCCTGGCAGTCGAAGGCCACGTGCGCGAGCTCCGCTGCTGGGAGTGGGCCTAGACAGACGCAGGCGGGCGGCGGTTCGGCGCACGCCCCACATGCGCACGGAATGGCGCCTAGAAGATCTTCAGCGTGATCGTCTGGCTGTACGTCTTGCCGGCTGCGACGACGCTCAGGGCCATACGCACGCCGGCCGCTCGCTGGCGGCGCAGCAACTTGATCACTCCGCGAGCCACGCGAATCGGCACGTGCGCCGTCCCCCTGCCCGGCAGCGCGAAGGCCGTTCGTCCCCAGCTCGACTTGCTCGCCTGTCGTCCCGTAGGCGTGAGTGTCGCGACCCCCTGGCAGCCGTTGGCCGGCCGGCAGAAGATCGCAACGGCGGTGACCCGGCTGTGGTTGACGCCGTCGGTCTGCGGGCTGAGGTGGATCGGCGCGAGCGCCAGTGGTAGGCCGTGCTTCCCGCCGGGGCAGATGTGCGTGGCATCGGGGCCGGTGCCGAGCGTGACGCGCATCATCAGTTCGACGTTGCGGTTGACCGCGAAGCCATCGTTCGCGGACGTCACCGCCGGAGAGAGCGTCGCGCCATTGCCGGTGCCCTGATCCTTGATGAACGAGTCGGTCGTCGCGCCCGTGACGGCGCCGAGCACCTGATACGGCACGCCGCTTCGATAGATGTTCGGGACGTAGCCTCCGCTGTCGTTGAACGCAACGTAGTCTCCCGCGCTGACGCACAGGTTGACCGGCACATACGTCGTGATCGTCGAGCCGTTTGCGCCGCCGTCCCCGCACACCGGGAGGTCGAACCCCTGCGAGGTGATGTTGACCTGCGCGCCTCCCCCCGCCAATGGGGTGAGGTCCTGGAAGTGGACCGTCGTCAGCGGACGAGGACCACGCGGAGCGGGCTGCGCGCAGCCCTCGACTTCGATCTTCAGGGCTTGGCCGGTGGCGGGGACGCGAGTCTCGCCGCCTGGCTGCGAGAAGTTCCAGAGGGCCGTGTCGGCGCCGTAGTGGAAGGTGTGGAAGGTGCCGTTGGGGGCGTCGGGAGCCGGCGGGACCTGCGTATACGTGCCGGAGTAGCTGAGGTGTTCGGCCGTGTTCAGGGTGGCCGGCACCGCCAGCGGGCTTCCGAATGTCGTTATGGCTGCCTGGCCGGCCGCGGGGACCAAGGCGGCGGCGAGCAGAGTCAGCAAGGCGCCCGTGAGCATGCTTGAGAGGCGTCGAGGGGTTTGGATCGACTGGCGTTTGGGCATCGGGATCGTATCGGCATGTCCTGACGCTCCTCTGAGCCGAGCCGAATCAAACGGACAGACCTCCGGTCGCACGCGATGCCACGCCTAATGCTTGCCGTAGCCGAACGATCGGGTCAAAGGTCGATTTCCTCGGCGGATGCGTCACGGTAGTCCGAGATCGCGGTTCGAACCTGGCTACTTGACGGCTCGGGGGCCGCCCTGGACGCACCCATCCAAGCGTGGAGAGCCAAGTCGTGCAGCCCGATCGCGCCCGCTATACATCCGGCGCGGAGCAACCGCTGCCATGTGAGGCTGGTGCACTCTACGACATCGTCTGCGACATAAAGGGCGTGTGCCCAGAAGAGTTGGCCACCTGGCGAGTCCCAGTGCACTGGACGGGAATCGCAGTAGTGGACATCCGCGATCGGCGCATGAGGCGGGGCCCCATCCCGTACGTAGTGCGCCAAGTTGGACAACCGCCAAAGCTGAAAACCCCGGCTGCGCGCTAGCGAGTCAACATCGGCGAAAAGGGGCTGACCCGTGTAGAGCGCGTTGAACTCCACCTCGATCTCCATGACGACTGTATCGGCGAGCGCGCGGGTGCTTCCCAATAGGACGTCCGCCTCGGCTCCCTGGACGTCGAGCTTGATGTAGTCCGCTGGACCCCAGTCCGTTTCCTGAAGCCATTCGTCGAGCGTGCCCGTCTCGATCTCGGCGTTGCCGACCGGCCGCATAACCGCCAAATCCGCGACATGATCGATGACGGTGCGGTCCGGCGGGAAGAAGGAGGAGCAAGCTGGCTCCGCGGTGAGGTGGACCACGCGTCGAGCAGCCTTGGCGTCGAGGCCCCGCGCGACCACCTCGACGTTCGACCGGCCGGCGTAGCGGTCTCGCAGCTGCGCGCACTCTCCGGCATCCGGATCGAATCCGACAAGTCGTACCACGCCGGCCAGAGATTCCCAGGCGTCGGCGAAACCCCATCTGCAGCCGACATCGACGAGTCCGAGCGGTCGGTCGAGGTGCGACGCAAGCGTCCTGATGACGCCCTCTGTAGCTGCGGTTGCGCCATGCATGGTCGGCTCCCTTCCTATTTCGGCAACGCGACAAGCGCATAATTCAGCGCATTTCCGGCAAGCCGCCCACCTCGTACCAGCGGCCCACCAAACCCGGCGCTCGCCAATACCCCACGAGCCGTGGCGACTTCGCTCGGGCGAGGCGCAAGGATCATGACATACTTGACTTGAGGTTGGAGAAGGCGCGCCCGTGCCAAGGGCGTGAGTTGAGTGAGCGATTCACTAACTCCTAGCTCATTCAAGGTGTTGCCTTCCTGAGGGAGGTCCGCCCATGTGATGTCGACATCGCCGAGAGTGCCGGGGAACCATAGGAAAACACGATGAGCGGGGTTGTCGTAATCCTGCACGATTTCCATGAACCGCTTGCCTGCTTTGTAGGCAGTCCACTCTTGTGAGCTATTGGCCACAAAGACCCCAGTAGTCCCCCTATCATCGAGTATCGATGGCGCGTAGGACATGAGCGCCAGGACAATGAGAAAGAGAGCGAGAGCCGCACCGCGATAAGCCATTCTGGGCGTTGCCATAAGCAGGGCCGATGCGAGCCCAATCGCGAGCAGCAGAATGAACAGCGCCGTGTGCGTCGAGATCGCGCGGTAGAAGTCGCCCGCGGGACCACCGATATTGCGCACCAGCAGAGCTGTGAGGAAAAAAGCGCCGACGCCGGCAACCATCCAGCGCAACGCGTGGCCCGGCCGCTGTCCCAGCTCGTGGAGCAGCACGCCCACCCCTGGCGCCATCGCGACCACGACAATGCTGTAGGCCCACCACGACTCGACCACCGAGGACGTTAGCGTCAAGCGGTATAGCCAAAGAAAAGCGGTGAAGGCGACGCACAATTGGGCGATGCGCATCTCCAACCCGACGCCGAAGATCCGGCGGCGAAGGACGGCGAGCAGAGCGACGGACGTGATGATTGGCGCCCAGACGCGTGGCTCGTGGAGCAGCCAGGACGATATCGGACGCACATATGGCGCCGAGTTCTTTTCGCTTTCACCGACGAATTCGATTGTGGGCCGCAGCAGTTCGTATGGACTGAGGTGGCCTAGGATCGTGAGATAGCCGAGATATCCTACGCAGAAGACGCCGAATGCGGCCGCTGCCGTGGTCGCCACTCGCGAGGCATAGATCAGGCTCGCGCGGCGCCCTTGGCGGAGCGCCGCGACGCCCTCGACGACCAAGAGGGCGAGCACGGCGGTGACGAAAAGCCCGTTCGCAAAGACTGCCGCGGCCAAGGCGATGCCGGGCAGCAATGTCCAGGCCCACGGGCGCCCATCGCTCCAATACCACAGGGCGACGCCGATGAGCCCGACAGATACCTCCAGGAACACGGAGTAGTCCCACAGCAGCATTCGTGAGAAGAACGGCTGAAGATAGAGCAGCAGGACCGCTCCGATCGCGACCCGAACAGACGCGAACCGGCGAACACAGAGATAGAGCGAGAACCCAGAGACGATCGCGAGCAGATAGCGAAGCACGACATAGCCGCCACCGACCCCAAATAGCCGCTCGGATACACCGATGCTCAGGATCGCCGGAAAGCGCACCGAGAAGTAGTTCCAGCCGAAAACGGCGAACTGATGCTTGGGCACCCAGGCGTACGAGCTATAGAACCACGCATCCGCGTCGTTCAACTGATTGATCAGCGGAATGCGGAGAACCAGTACGGCGATGACCGGAGCAAGGACAATCACCCCAGCCACGGTGATCGCGTTGCGCTTACGCCTCCGGCGCTCGGCTGGACGCATCGCGCCGACCGGCTGCGGGGGAGTACGCCGCGGTACTCGGAAAGTCGGGGCGGCCACGATCAGCGACTCCCGAGGAGTCGTACGCCGACACGTGGTTCGCGCTGCAGGGAGCAGCTGATCAGATGACCTCGCACGGGGAAACCAAGAATCGCGTCGATACACGCGCGCTCCACCACAAGCTAGAAGCCAATCTCCCAGCTCTTCTTCTCGTGTGGCTTGGTGCCCGGAACGCTGAGCACCGCTCCCTCATCAGTGTCGCGCATAACCAGTGCGCCTGCGCCAATAATACAGCTCGGTCCAACCGTGATTCCATCTCGGAATGTGGCATTCACTCCCACGAACGAATGGTGGCCAATACTCACGTTGCCAGACACGACCGCGTGCGAGGCTATGAAGCAGTGATCCTCAATAATCGCGTCGTGGCCGATGTGATTGCCACTCCAGAGGACCACATTGTTGCCGATCGTCACTCCAGGCTGCACAACGTTCGCCTCGAAAACGAATGAGTTCTCGCCGATCGCAACGTCGGGCCAGAACAATGCATGAGAGCTCACGTAACTGATGAAGTCGTAGCCGCGCCGCTTGCAGTCTTCATAGATTTCCGACCGCAAACGGTTAACCCTCGAAAATCCGGCCGCGACTAGCATCGAAATCGACCCGGCGGGATAGTGTTCTTCGAGACGCTCGAATGGAATGATCGGGACGCCATTGAACTCCTTGCTGCGGACATAGTCTGCGTGCACAGTGAAGGCGACCACGGTATGTGGGCTGTCCGCCTCCAGGTACAGGTGGGCGATCCGGCCAAAGTCTCCGGTCCCAAAAATAACCACATCACTCATCGGCTGTGCCTCCTCGCTTCGGGGATGCCGGAGGGCGGCGGTCGAGCCAGACGAGGATCGTGAACTCATAGAGCTCATAGTTGTGGCGTAGCTCGACGTCGCGCGAGTATTTCGACAAACAGTGGTCGAGTAGCTCCGCCGGATCGGCGTAATGGAGATCGGCGCGTCGGCGATCCGCATCAGCATGCCCCGTGAGCGCGTTGAACGCGATACCACACTTGCTGAGTCTCACCATCTGGGCGATGATCTCGTGGACGTGTCGCGCCCATCGGTCGAGCGCAACATCCAGCTTGACGTTGAAGATGCCGCTCGCGACCGTGAAATCTGCGGGTAACAGATCGCTGACCTCGGTGGTGAAACTGGCTCTCGAGGCCGCTGCGTAGCGTCGTCTTGCTTCATCGATCATCGCCTCTGAGAGGTCATATCCGGTATAACTGAACTCTCGATGGCGACGCGAGAGGGGCTCCAACAGGGCACCGTAGCCACATCCGTAATCATTGATCGAGAATCCCTCAGCTCCCGGTGCAATCACGTCGAGCAGCTGCTCGAAGCGCAGTTCCTGACCCGCAACGCCGTTCCAGTCGACACCGAATGGAGTTGGGCCGTGGCTCTTCACCTTCTCGGTGTAGTAGCCATCGATCGCGGCAAGCAGGGGATCAGTCTTCACAGGGGAGCGTCGAGGGGGGTCGTGGGGCGTACAAGACGGGCCGCGTCGGCGCCCGTGCAGAAGAGGAGGTCGAGCACGCTGACCCGCGGATCAAACGGCGAGTGCACCTGTGGGTACTCACCGTATGGCCCGTATTCAAACCACGCGACGGGAATCCCAGCAGACCGGAAGAGCTCGACATCGAGGTACGCCTTCGCTGCGGGACCTGAGACATATTCGGTGGCTCCCGCCTTTAGGCAGATATCGAGCAGGCGCTGGGACTTCGCGCCCTGCGGCCGATATTCCATAGACGTCTTCTGCGGGGTCGTGATGTCGAGCCACACACAGAGTTCGGAGAGGAAGTGGCTGTTCACGTCGCTGAGCAATGGCCCGGGTGTCCTCGCGTACAGGTCGTTGACGAACTCCTGAACCTCCGCGAAGCAAGCCGCCCCACTATAGGCCTGCCGTAGCGTCTGCCAATGGGACTCCGGCCAGCGCCGATCTGCGACACGCGTCTCGCAGATCTGCTGAGTATATTTGCCAGACACCTCTACGGGGATCGTCAGCCATCTCGTTTCTCGAGGTGTCTTGATGCGGTTGCGGTTGCGCCAGTCACGGCGCGTGTACTGCGCGTCGTCGAGCAGTACGAACTCGTCCACCGACGCCATGAGGTCGAAGTAGCCTCGCCAGGGTACGTAGTTCGACTGGACGATCGCGATCCGCTTGTGCCTACGCTGGTCACTATCCGGCATGCGCGGAGGCTCGGCTCAAGGTACGGGGGAGCGCCTCAGTCACGGCGTCGATCACGCGCTCGACGATGCCGGGAGTCATGTCATTCCACAACGGCAAGCGCACGAGGCAGCTACTTGTGTCGTTCGTCACCGACAGGTCCCCGTGGACGCGACCGTAGCGGCGGCCGGCGGGCGACGAATGCAGCGGCACGTAGTGGAACACGGCGTTTATGTCGGCGGCTTCCAACTCGGCGATGAGCCGATCTCGCGCCGAGCCGTCGGGCAAGAGCAGATAGAACATGTGCGCGTTGTGACGACATTTATCAGGCACGACGGGGCGACGCAACAGCCCTGCTTCCTCGGCCTCTGCAAATCCGTTCTGATACAGCGCCCACAACTCCCTGCGGTGCTCGGTGATCATCGCGCTCTCCTGCAGCTGCGGCCACAGAAATGCGGCCGCCAGGTCGCTTATCGCGTAAGAAGAACCGAGATCGGTCCATGTGTATCGGTCGATCTCGCCGCGGACGAACCTGCTTCGATCTGTGCCCTTGTCACGGAGCACTTCGGCCCGCTCGATCAGGCGCTCATCGTTGATCACCAATGCTCCGCCATGGCCGCAGGTGACGTTCTTGGTCTCATGGAAGCTGAGCGCTCCCAGCGCCCCAATCGTGCCCAGCGGGCGCCCCTCATGGGTCGCACCGAGTCCCTGGGCCGCATCCTCCACGATCGGCACAGAGTACGTGTCGGCGATCCGCCCAAGAGCGCGCATGTCGCAACCGACTCCGGCGTAGTGCACGGGAACGATCGCCCGCGTGCGGTCGGAGATAGCCGCCTCTACACGGCTCTCGTCGAGGTTCAGCGTATCCGGCCGGATGTCCACGAAGACCGGCGTCGCACCTCGCAGCACGAACGAGGTCGCGGTGGTGACGAAGCTGAAGGACGGCATGATTATCTCATCGCCGGGACCGAGGTCCAGCAGCAGCGCACTTAGCTCCAGGGCAGCCGTGCACGAGTGGACGATCAGGACACCTGGCGAGCCAAGGGTCTCCTGCAACAGAGCACGGCACCGGTGGCTGAAGGACCCATCGGCCGAGAGATGACCGTGACGCATCGCCTCCGCGATCATCTCGTACTCCCGCCCTGTCATATAGGGCCGGTTGAACGGAACGCGAGGCGCCGAGCGATCGCTCACGGCCGCCGGGTCACCACCGGAGCAGGCGTGACGCTCTCCTGCGAGAACAGCCTCGGTCGAGGAGGATCGTGCGCCGGCCTCCGCATCTCAAACGTGGGACGCGATGATCCGCCCGGCGAGGATCAGGACAGCGCCCGCGACCTTCGGCGTCGTTATCGACTCTTCGAAAACCAGCGCGCCGACGAATACGACGAGCACGAACGTGATGCCGACGAGTACAGGGTAGGAGCGGCTCAGCGGTAGCCGCGACATGGCAGCCATCCACGACAGAGCGGCCAGGAACGCTGCCGCGATGACGCTGATGATCCAGGGGTTGATCAGCAGGTGCGCGAAGAAGTCGACCTTCCCACGGAGGCTGCTGGGAAACGCGCCGTGGCGCAGTACCTGCCACTTGACGATCAACTGCGTGTAGACCGTCAGGACGATCGTCGTCGCGACATAGACCCAGGCCATCGGGTTAGCCGCAGACGCCCGAGGCATATCCAATGCCGGTCGCACCGTAGCCGTTGCCGTTGTAGAGAAGATATCGATACACCCCGGAGTCGAGAATCGTCGGATACGCGAGCATTTCAGCGTCCCAGCCACCCTCGGAGGGTTCGAGGCCGGCACTCGGATCGTCGCGCGTCCAGGTCATTCCGTCACGCGACTCCGCGTAGCCGAGGCGGTAGCTGTCGCCTCGCACCGAGAACCACATCCGATAGCGATCGCCGTCATGTACGACGCACGGGCGGCTGAAAGCGTACTCGTTCTCGTCGGCGAAGTCCATGCTGACTCGCCCATCCCGACTCCAGTCGATGCCGTCATTGCTCTCGGCATAGCGCAGGTGGTAGCGGTGCCTCGGCTTGTCGTCGACGAGCGTCCAGTCCACGCAGGAGACATACCACATGCGCCACGCGCCATTCTCGCATAGCACCCATGGCGAGGCAGTGAGGTAGGGGTCTGCTGGGCTACGCTCGAGTATCGGAGCCGGCGACGCGCGCACGAACACGTGATCGCCTGGCCTGCGGATCGCCAGGCCGACATAGATGTAGAACGGCACGCTCACACCTAGCACCCAGCCTGTGTAGTAGAGGAAGCTCGCATCGTTTACGTGGACGATGCATGACACGGTCACGCCGCTCTCGTCGAACGCCCCCGGCGGCCCCGGGCTGAGGACGGGCTCGACTCCTTGCGCGGCGAGAATAAGCTCGCCGTCGTCCGAGACTTCGATCCGGTCCCGCGCGATGTGCGCGCGGCCGTGGGCATCGCGGGGCGAGTAGTACAGGTCGGCCTGCCGGTCGTCGACCAAGTCGGCGACGGGCAACGCTGCATGCGACTGGGCCCAGGGCTGACCCGTGGGCGCCGCGAGCAGCAGCCCGCGCCTGTGCCAAGCCGTACTCATTCGCTAGCCGGGTGCGGAGCTCAGATCGATCTCGCGGGACGGTTCGGTCGCCTCTGGCTCGACTTGACGCTCAGCGATCCGATCCACGACGAAGATGGGCCTCCCGCGGGCCTGTTCGAAAACCTTGCCGATGTACAGACCCGTGATGCCCGTGCTCATAATGATGAAGCCGCACAGCGCAAGCGTGAGCACGACGATACTCGTCCAGCCGGGGTAGGCTTCTCCGACAATACGCGCGACGAGGAGGTATGCGGCCAACGCGCCGCCGAGCGAGGCAAGGAAGAATCCTAGGTACACGATCCAGCGCAGCAGCACCGTTGTCTGAAAGAAAACCCCATCGAGCGCATGCTCGATCAGTCGCGGCAAGCTGTAGGAGCTCCGCCCGCTGTGACGCGCGGCCGGTTCGTAATCCACCGCAGCCGCGTCGAAGCCGAGCCAGGTGAGGATCATGAGATAGTGGCGATCCTGATCCTTCAGATCGAGGAACGCGTCGACCACCCGGCGTGAGATGACACTGAAGGTCCCGTACTGACCATCGATCTTCGTTCCCGTGAACGCGCGCAGGCCCCGGAAGTAGAGCTTGGCGAGTAGCCGGCGTACCGGGTTCGTCGGCTTGTGCGTTCGCCGTCCGAACACGATGTCGTGTCCTTCCAAGGCCTTGCGATATAGCCGTGGGATGAGCTCCGGCGGATCCTGCAGGTCGCAATCCATCACGACGACCCAGTCTCCGCGTGCGTGGCTAAGCCCCGCGGTAATTGCCGCGTGCTGGCCGAAGTTGCGACTGAGCCGAACGCCGCGCACGGACTCGTCCAAGTCGACGAGACGCTCGATCTCCTCCCACGAGCCATCTTCGCTGCGGTCGTCGACGAGAATGATCTCGTGGGCCGGCACGAGCTCGCCGATCGACAGGGTAAGACGCTCGTGCAGATGCGTCAGACAGGTTCGACAGCCATAGACTGGCACTACCACGCTTACCAGCGGCGCGCGCGCCATGTGGCGATCACGAACGGTCGAGTCCACGCGTTGATGGTATCGACGCTCCCGAACGGCGTTAGTCTCCTGCGAGCGAGCTTCTCGAGCTGGCCACTTTCGGCGGGAGTGCCGTCAACGGATCGGCGTCGCTCGGTTGGGCGCCGGCGGCCGCGCGGACCCCGACGGTTCCGGGTGCCACCGCCGCCAAGCGGTCCTCGATGTAGAGATCCCGCAGGCTCGGGGGCTTGACCGCGCGACGCCCAGATCCAGACCGGCTACGGGTCAGCCCTGGCCCGAGCGGTATAGCCGCTCCTCGGAGGGGCGGTAGTACTCATCGAGGCTCGCCACAACCCTCGTGTACCAGCCGAGCAGCTGCTGCACACGCGGCGGCTGGATGAGCACGAGATCCTCGCCGAGGGCCCGTACGTAATCGATCTGCTGCTTGAGGAAGGAGCGCGTGAACTGGTGATTGATCGCCAACCGATCCTTGTCCGAGCGATTTGGCCCGGCGGCGTGCCAGAGCGTGGAGTCGAACGCGATCATCGAGCCCGCCGGACATTCCACTGCAACCGCGACCTCCCGCAAGTAGAGCTCCTCCGGCGGCTCGTGGCGCTGATGTGTCCCCACGGCGACGAGCGTCCCGCCATTCTCGGCAGTGAAGTCATCGAGGGTGAGCATCAGGTTCACGGAGGCCATGTATCCGTTGAGGTGTCGCGGGAAGTCTCGGTGGAAGGTGTGCTGGAAACCTTTCTG
>Ga0193729_1001225_pt1 | contig 13189 bp, 10 predicted proteins | sample U1c2metaG_FD_143036 | JGI IMG/M metagenome (GOLD analysis project Ga0193729, IMG submission 143036) | Soil microbial communities from a riparian zone of the East river system, Colorado, United States - U1c2 | ecosystem: Environmental > Terrestrial > Soil > Riparian zone | place: USA: East River... | reverse complement strand
TGAACCGCCTCGGCCGCATGGCGAAGTGCTTCGACTCATGCAAAGCTGCGATGTGTTTATCTTGCCTTCGATCGTCGAGGGCCGCGCACTGGTGCAGCAGGAAGCGATGGCGTGCGGAATTCCCGTGATCGCAACAAAGAACGCAGGTGCAGACGACGTGATCGTTAACGGTGAGACCGGATTTTTGGTGCCGATTCGCTCGCCGGAAGCGCTCGCCGAAAAAATGAGTTGGTGCGTGGCGAATCGATCGCTGGTTGATGGCATGGGTATTGCAGCCAGGAAACGCGCCGCTGAATTTACCTGGCACGCCTACGGCGAAAGCATTGTCGCGGCGGTGCGGGCCTTGAGCTGCCAATGAGCACCGAAACTCCCGAGCAAAAGGCAAAGCACCGTGTTCGCCAACTGATCTGGCTTTATTTCTGGCTGCTCTTGGTTGAAGGCGCTCTTCGGAAGTGGGCCCTGCCCCGCTTTTCCAATCCGCTCCTTCTCATACGTGATCCGGTGATGCTGGGGATTTATTTTTACGCGATCAAGGCTCAGGTGTTTCCTCGAAATGTTTGGGCCGTTTCGCTTTGGATCATCGGCAGTTTATCGGCGGTTGCTATTCTTGGTTCACCCCTTTTTCCCTATCTGCCGGCAAAGGCGTTGGTTGAGGTCACGGCTTACGGCTTTCGTTCCAACTTTTTGCATCTGCCGCTCATTTTCGTAATGGCAAGTGTCTTTGATGAGGAGGATGTCAAAAAATTTGGGTGGTGGATTCTTTTCGTAATGATTCCGATAGGCCTGCTGATGGCTGCGCAATTCAAAGCGTCGCCCGATTCGTTCATAAATCGAACCGCCGGTTTGGGCGAAGCAGAACAGCTCACCGCCGGCGGCGGGAAGATTCGTCCACCCGGCCCGTTCTCCTTTATTTCGGGTCCCGTTTTTTATATGAGCGTCGCGGCAGCATTTCTCATTTACGGCGCGCTCACTCGAACTGTTTATAAAAACTGGCTGCTCATCGGCGCAGCTACCGCGCTGGTCATTGGCGTTGCCGTTTCCGGTAGCAAATCTTCCGTTGCTTCGGTGCTGCTTGTCGTCGCAGCGGTTGCTGTCATCCTGATCGTCCGGCCTCGGGCGGTGAACCGATTCGGATGGACTCTCGTCATTGTCGTCATCGGCGCAATAGTTATCAGTCGACTGCCGATTTTCAAAGAGGGTTTGCAGATTCTCTCGGACCGATTTACTTCGGCAGCAGAGGCCGCCGAGACAACCGTCATCCGCGGGACGATTGACCGAGTCATCAGCGGATTCACCGAAGGTCTGGGTCATATCGATAAAGTTCCGCTTTTTGGCTATGGCCTCGGCATTGGCACAAACGTCGGCGGTCGCATTCTGATTGGTCGACCGGCATTTTTGCTTGCTGAAAACGAGTGGTCTCGCGTGTTGGCGGAAAGCGGAGCTATTTTCGGATTGGCATTCTTGATTTGGCGAACCCTTTTAACATTCCAACTCGGGCGGCTGAGTTTCATCGCGCTCAAGCGTGGCAACCTCCTTCCGATCCTGCTTTTTAGCTCTGGATTTGTCATGCTCTTAAACGGACAACTTGGTCAGCCTACCACTCTTGGCTTCGCCGTGATTCTCAATGGCCTTTGTCTCGCCGCTACCCGGCCGCGAGTCCCTGATTCGTCTGCAACTGCGCCTCCGATCGCGGATCAGTCCGTGGTAAAACCGCTCCCGCGCCGATCGGTTTTCGCAAGTCGCATTCACGGGCCCGAGATAGGCGCTGAACACAGCAATGGTTCTGCTGATCGGTAATTATCCGCCCGATCGGCAGCAAAGCATGCGGCGTTTCGGGACGATGATGCTGCAAGGTCTCAACAATTCCGGAATTGCGGCCAAACTGATCGCGCCGCAAGCGCGGTTCGGAAAATTTCGCGGCGCGGGACGTTTCGTCGCCAAATGGCTCGGTTACATCGACAAGTTCGTTTTATTTCCACGACAACTCCAGACCGCGCTCGCCAAAGAAAAACCATCCGTCGTTCACATTTGCGATCACTCGAACGCCATGTATGACGGCTGGATAGAGCACGTCCCTGTGGTCGTGACCTGCCATGATCTACTCGCCGTCCGTGGCGCGCTCGGCGAAGAAACAAATTGCCCGGCGTCGCCGACTGGTAAAATTTTGCAACGGTGGATTTTGCGCGGTCTCCGCCGCGCAAGCGAGGTAGTGTGCGATTCGCAGGCGACCGAGGCCGATGCGCGCCGCCTCGTTTCGCGGGGGGGCGCTTCGCCAAAGGTCGAACTTGTCCGGCTTGGGCTCAATTACCCATTTCGCAAATTGTCCGAGGCCGAGGTTTCAGCACGCCTCTCGGGAATCCCAGGCTTCAATCCGGACCTTCCATTTGTTCTGCATGTCGGTTCAAATTTGCGCAGAAAAAATCGAGACGGTGCACTCCGAATTTTTGCGCGTTGCAAGGAAAAGTGGAATGCGCGCCTTGTTTTTGCCGGCGACGCGCTGACGCAGGAGTTGTTGTCATTGGCTGATCGCCTTGGAATTTCGGATCGGGTAATGCAAGTACCGAACGCCTCCGACGAATTGCTCGAGGCACTTTATAATCGCGCCTTTGCTCTTTTGTATCCGTCGCGGTTTGAAGGTTTCGGTTGGCCGGTAATCGAAGCGCAGGCGTGCGGTTGTCCGGTCGTGTGCAGCAACTCGGGTCCTTTACCCGAAGCAGCCGGCGATGCCGGCCTTTTCCACGACGTGGACGACGAGGCCGGGTTCGCGGCGGACCTTCTAACGCTGAACGATTCCGCGCAGCGCACGATCTGGAGTGGGAAGAGTTTGCGCAACGCCGAACGCTTCTCGACGAGCCGGATGGTCTCGCAATACATCGACATCTATCTCAATCTGGGGGCGCAATTGTGAAAACGATCCTGAAGCCGCTGAGTTTTCTTTTGCCCTGGAAACTGCGCCGGTCGTTTCTCGAGAAGCAGTTCGGTTACAAAATCCATCCGACTTGCCGGATTGGGCTCGCTTGGATTTTTCCGAATCGCCTAATCATGGAAGAAGGCTGTCAGATTGGCACTGCGACCGTCTGCAAAAATATCGATCTGCTTCATCTCAAGGCGCACGCTTCCATCGGCCGAGGCAATTGGATCACCGGATTTCCACTCGGCTCATTGCGTCACTTTGCTCATCAGACAGATCGGCGTCCCGAACTGATCGTCGGCAAGCACGCGGCCATTACTAATCGTCATCTGCTCGACTGCACCAATTCAGTCACGATCGGTCGATTTACCACCTTCGCCGGATTTCATTCGCAGATCATCACTCACAGCATCGACATCGAACAAAATCGACAATCATCGAAACCGGTGCGGGTGGGTGATTATTGTTTCGTCGGGACCAATTGCGTGTTGCTCGGTGGAAGCACGTTGCCCGATTTTTGCGTTCTCGGAGCGAAATCTCTTCTCAACAAAAATTTCACCGATACCTATCAACTTTACGGTGGCGTTCCGGCGCGGCCGATAAAATCGCTTTCGCACGACTGCAAATATTTCCGGCGGACGGAAGGTTTCGTTGTTTAGCGCTTTGAAGATTCTGCAATTGGTGCACACGCTCGATCCGAGCGTCGGCGGGGTGGCGGCGGCGGTCCTCGCGCTCAGTCGGGGGCTCGCGCGTCGTGGGCATAAGCTCGACATCGTCGTGTTGGACGATTCAGCCTCGCCCTGGCTGGTCGATATCGCTCTTCCTATTCACGCGCTTGGCGCCGGCCTAACGAGTTATCGATATTCGTCGAAGCTATTGCCGTGGCTGAAAAAACAAGGCCGCGATTATGATCGGGTGATCGTAAACGGAATCTGGCAATACTTGAGCTTCGCTGCCTGGCGACGTTACGCCGGCTCTTCCATTCCGTACTACGTGTTTCCTCACGGCATGCTCGATCCTTGGTTTAAGGAAACGTTTCCACTCAAGCATCTTAAAAAATGGCTCTACTGGCCCTGGGCTGAATATCGCGTCCTGCGCGATGCCGCCGCAGTCATCTTCACTTCGGAAGAGGAACGTTCCCAGGCGCGCAAATCGTTCTGGCTTTATCGTTGCCGCGAAAAAGTTTCGCCGCTTGGTGTTGAAGCACCGCCAATTTCATCGAATGCGAAATTGGAATTTCTCTCGCGTTATCCGCAACTGCAGAACACGCGGATTTTCCTTTTCCTCGGCCGCTTACATCCGAAGAAAGGTTGCGACATGTTGCTTGAGGCTTTTGCGCAAATGCGGTCGAACGATTCGATTTCTCTGATCCTGGCGGGGCCAGATCAGGTCGGTTGGGAATCTGATCTGCGCAGACAAGTCACCCGTTTGAATTTGACCAATCGCGTTGTCTTTACCGGGATGTTGGAAGGGTCGATGAAACAAGGCGCGTTCGCCAACGCGGAGGCATTCGTTCTTCCATCGCATCAGGAAAATTTCGGGATCTCTGTGGTTGAAGCGCTCGCCGCCAGTGTTCCGGTTTTAGTTTCGAATCGGGTAAACATCTGGCGTGAGATCGAGGCCGATCGTGCCGGTTACGTTGAATCGGACGATCTCGCCGGAACAACTCGTCTGCTCCAAAATTGGATCGGCACGGCACCGGCAGAACGTGAAATGGTTCGACAAAATGCGCGACGCTGTTTCGAACAACGTTTCGAAGTCGATCGCGCGGTCGATTCCCTCTTGCAGATCCTAAACGAGCCGCTGACCGCCCAGTGAAAATAACAATCGTCCTGGGCGCATTTTTCCCGGTGCCGCCGACAATGGGCGGCGGCGTGGAAAAGGTCTGGTTTACGCTCGCGCCCGAGTTCGTTAAGCGCGGGCACGAAGTCGTGATCGTGTCGCGGAAAACGCCCGAATGTTTGCGCGAAGAAACCATCGACGGAGTGAAACATTTGCGCGTTGGCGGTTTCGACATGCCGCGCTCGCTCCTTTGGTTGAAATTTCTCGATCTGATTTATTCGCTCCGGACGAGGTCGATTTTGCCTGAGGCCGACATCATTGTGACGAATACATTCTGGCTTCCGATTTTGGTGCGCGATTCGAAGCGCGGCAAAATTTATGTGCATGTCGGACGCTATCCCAAAGGGCAGATGCGTTTTTATGGCAAAGCGGCGCGGTTACAGGCGCCATCGCATTCGATCGCGCGTGCGATCGCCTCGGAAGCTCCACGGCTTGGACACAAGGTCACAGTCGTTCCATATCCGGTGACAAGATCGATCCGCCAAAGGACGGATTCGCAGGGGCGAACAATTACCGCTTCTCCAGCGGCTGTCGGCGATCGGGAAAAAATCATCCTTTTCGTCGGAAGAGTGCATCCCGAGAAAGGCGTCCATCTTTTGGTCGAGGCGTTCGTTAACGGCGCGCGGAGTGCTCTTGCTGATTGGAAATTGCTGATCGTTGGCCCAACCGGAACGCGACTTGGCGGTGGAGGCGAAGCCTATTTGGCTTCGCTTCAATCTGCTGCTGGGAAAGGGGAAGGAAAGATCAGCTTTACCGGGCCAATTTTTGATCCCGGCGAACTCGCGTCCGTGTTTCGTAAGGCGCGACTTTTTATTTATCCGTCTCTGTCCGAGCGCGGCGAATCGTTTGGGCTCGCGCCGCTTGAAGCGATGGCGGATGGTTGCGCCGTGTTGGTTTCAAACCTTGATTGCTTCCAAGATTTTATTCGCGACAGCGAAACTGGCTTTATTTTTGACCATCGCACAAAATCCGTCGCCAATTCGCTGCGCCAAAAGATGGAGACTGTGATCGGCGACGAAGAGTTGCTTTCGCACGTGGCCGAAGCCGGTTATCGCAAGTCAATCGAGTACTCGCCCGAGCGCGTGGCCGATCTTTTCCTCTCCGATTTCAAACAAGTGCAAACTCAGCCGGCCTAACGATGGATCTTACCAATTCGCAACGCATCGCCAAGCTCGCCGGTCACCTATTGCAGCATCCAGGCAACGTTCCGCGCTACGTCGCGCACAATCTCATTACCCGGAGGGAGCCCGTCGAACTCGAGCTGCCATGGTTTTCGTACGCGGCAATCGATTTCCTTAAGAGCTACCTGCGCAACGAGATGCAGGTGTTTGAGTTTGGCAGCGGCGGCTCAACTTTGTTTTTCGCGCAGCACTGCAAATCCGTCACGAGCGTGGAGGACAATGCGCACTGGTGCGAGATTGTTGCGGCAAAACTTGCGCGACGCGGAATCGAAAACGCCGATGTTCGCTACCAGCCGGTGGCATTCACTGGTGAGGAAGAGTTCCTAGCTTCCGACTATTTGAAGGCGGTGCGACAATCGATCGTTGATGTGATTGTGGTCGACGGAACCGAATGGACGGCCAATGTGCGCCCAATCTGCTTTCGTGCAGCGGAGGAACAAATCGCACCCGGCGGCATCATTGTGGTGGACGATTCGTGGCGCTATCGCGAGCTGCGGCCGGCGAATCGCGCGCACGGTGTCAACATTTTCGAAAGCGTAGGGCCGGGGCGTTTTGGCGTGACCAGCACCGACGTGTATTTTTACTGAGCGAGAACTGTGTCTAACGAAACCATTGTCAATCCAGCGCAGAAATCGGCCTACGATTCGCCGTGGCCAATGAGTCAGCGATTTCTGCGCGTGCTCTGGGAATTCTGCTGGACGCTCTTTTGTGTCTGGACGCCGAAACCGCTCAATGGATGGCGGCTCTTTTGGCTCCGAGTCTTCGACGCCAGGATCGATGGCACTCCGTTCGTCCATCAACGCGCACGCATCGCCATTCCGTGGAATTTGACGCTGCACGATCGCGCTTGCCTCGGCGACCGTGCCAATGCTTATTCGTTAGGCGAAATCGAAATCGGCGCCCGCGCAACGGTCGCCCAGGAAGTTTATCTCAGTAGCGCCACCCACGATTTCGATCGGCCGGAAATGCCGCTGGTCGCGGCCAAGATTACGATTGGCGAAGACGCATTCATCGGCGCCCGCGCATTCGTGTTGCCGGGAGTAACGATCGGCGCGCGGAGCGTGATCGGCGCTTGTTCGGTCGTCACTAAGGATGTTCCGGAGAACGTCGTCGCGGCCGGGAACCCGTGTCGCATTATAAGATCGCGACCCCCTTCGGCATGAATTTCTCCGCCCTGTCTCGGCACGGGGCTTTCGTCGTCCTTCTCCTTTTTTACGGCGCAATTCTCGCACTTCAATTCAATCACGGTCTGGCCAGCGGCGACGGCCACGGAATTGTGCGCGCGACTCAGGCGCTCTTGAACGGCGGCCAGCTCGACGTTTCGCGGCCTCCCGGTCATCCCACGACCGAGTTTTATCTCTTTGGAGCGACCGGATGGATTTTAGAGAAAGTTTTCAGCGTCGAGTTTGACGAGAAAGTCTATCTCGTTTGCCAGGCTGCCGGCGCGCTCGCCACCCTCATCATCTTTTATAATCTGCTATGTCATCTCGGCGCGACACGCGCGCGCGCTTTCTTAGCCGCGATCTGTCTGGCTTTTTCGACGCAATTCCTTTTTAACGCGCTCGATGGTGAAGAATTTGATTTCGGTCTCCTGTTTTTGCTCGTCGCCGTGCGGCCTCTGGTTGTTCGACCGGCGACACCGAACTTTAGCCGGTTGTCGTTGTCGATCTTTTCTTTCGCGCTTGCGACTGGTTGCCGGCCTGAGCTCGTATTCGCGGCAATTATTTTCCCGATTTATTGTCTGCTTAACCCAGAGCTGGGCCGGAAATATGCGCTACTCAGCGTCGCATTAGCGGGGATCGCGGTCGTCATTGTTTGGCTCCCGATCTTGTTCATGGGCATTCGCGCGCCCTACACCGCCGGCATGAATTTGCCCGAATCGATTCTTGGCGGCGTTTATCGGATCATCTTTCAAGCCTTTACGCCGCCAGTATTTCTTTTGCTTTGCTGGACGCTAGTGAGCGCGCTGCGGGAGTGGCCGCGGCAAATAAAATCCCGAAATTCCATTTTCACGATCTCCTGCACTGTTTCCGTTATCTTTTTGGCGGTCTTCTTTCTTCATCCATCGAAGGCCGCGCATTTGCTCGTGACTTTGCCGTTTCTTTTGTTGCTCGCGGTTGATCGATCGCTGGCCTTGGTTCTGGCGCTCACCTTTTTTACTCTGCTCGGAGCGGTCTCGAACATCGACATCTTCAAAGATCGACAATTAGCGCGCCCGTTCTTCGTATCGGGAAGTTATTTCCAAGCCGTTCTTCAAAAGCCGTATTACCGATTGAACTACCTTCGGAAACTTTTCGACCAGTGCCAAGACCGCCCGGCCGTGATCATTGGCAACGCATGGCCGTGGGACTTTGAATATCACGTCGAGCACGTCAACTTGCCGTTGCACGAGAAAGACTTCCACGGCGAAATTAAAAAGGATATTCCGGCGTTTCTTTCCAGCGGGGAGCACTGCATTTTTTTGCCGCCTGAGGCTGCTTATGAAAATGCATTGTTGGCCGAATGGCAGCGGAAGGGTTACGCCATGAAAATGGACGCGAAACTCTATCGCACTTTGGTTGCGCGCTACGACGTTCGCTCAGCTATTTCGTCAGCGACGGCCGACGTCGGCGGGCTTTCCTTTACTTTGTTTCGCATCGATTGATCACCTCCATGCTGGAATCACTCGCCATCATCGTTCTCACGCAAAACGAGGCCGACAATCTGCCTCGTTGTTTGGAATCCATCGCCGGCTTCGGGGAAGCAGTGGTAGTCGATTCCGGCAGCGACGATGGCACTCAGGAAATCGCTCGGCAGGCCGGCGCGCGCGTTTACGATCATCCGTTCGAATCTTTTGCGCGGCAACGAAACTGGGCCCTCGAAAATTGCGATCTGAAAACGCAATGGATTCTGTTCCTCGACGCCGACGAAATTGCGACGCCGGAATTTCGGCAGGCAGTCACAAGCGGAATCCGGGACGCGCCTGATCTAATCGCAGGTTTTTATTGCTGCTGGAAAATGATGCTCGATCAGCGCTGGCTGTGCCGGAGCGATTCGTTTCCAAAATGGCAGCTTCGGATCGTCCGGCGCGGGCACGCGGATTTCATCGACAGCGGCCACGGCCAGAGGGAGGGAAGAGTGGACGGCGAACTCGGCTACATCCGCGAACCGTACTTGCACTATGCGCTGAGCAAAGGTTGGGAAGCGTGGTGGGCGAAGCATAATCAATATTCTGGTGAAGAAGCGGCGGATCGGTTCTCGCGCTCCGCTTCGTGGCGCGAATTGTTTTCTAAAGATCCTTCCCGCCGAAATCGTGCGCTCAAACCGGTCCTGAGCCGCATTCCCGGCTGGCCGCTCCTGCGTTTTCTGCACATGTATATTTTGAAGGGCGGCTTTCTCGAGGGCCGCGAAGGATTCGCTTATTGCGCCAGCATGGGCTGGTACGAATATCTGATCCGCGCGAAAATGCGCGATCGTGGAAAACGGCAGATTCCCCGCCCGCTACCGTCCGACTAGTAGGCGCTGCGCGGCGGCCGAATCAGTTGTGCGAACGTGCGCAGAATGATTCCGCACTCGAGCGAGAGATTCCAGTTCTCGAGATATTCGATGTCGCAAGCGACACGGTTTTCGATGTCGGCGTTGTTCCGTGCTTCCCCGCGAAATCCCCGCACTTGCGCCAAACCGGTGATGCCTGGCTTCACAAACGTACGCACATGATAGTTGCCCATGAATTTCGAAAACTGCCGGTTGTGCTCGATCAGATGCGGTCGCGGGCCGACGATGCTCATGTCGCCGAGGAGCACGTTCCAAAACTGCGGGACTTCATCGACACTCAGTTTGCGGAACCATTTTCCCAAAGGATAAACGCGTTCATCGGAAATGCCGGCCTGACGCGATAGCTCGCCATTGTTGGCGTGCATCGTGCGAAATTTGTAAATCTCGAACTGTCGATTTTGCATTCCGGCGCGGTTTTGCACGTGAAAGAGCGGACCCGGCGACTGCAATCGCTGCGCGATGAAAACGATCATCGCCAGCACCGGAAAGATGACGAGCATGACCGGGAGCGCGATCGCGATATCGATCGCGCGCTTGAGAAATCGGTTCAGTGGATTTTCCAGTGGCTCCTCGCGCAACCCAATGAATCGAAAGCCGCCATCTTCAAAGTGCGTCACCGAATGGCGCAACCGTTCTTCGAGATCGCTCAAGATGAGCAAGCGGATACCGAGCTGATCGCAAATTTGAATCACGTTTTGACTGGCCTCGGAGAAAAGCGGGAACTCGAGCAAAATGATTTGGGTGATGCCGTGATCACGAATGATCTGTTCAAGTTGGTCGGACCGGCCAAGCAACGGAACCCCCTGATTGTCGATCTGATCGTCATCGGAAATTAAGCCAACTGTGCGCAAACCAATTTCCGCTTTGCGCTCCAGCCACTCCCGCAGTTGCGCCACGCGTTGGCTCGAACCGACCAGGATCGTTTTGTCTTCGCGGCGGAAAATTCCTCGCGCCAAGAGCGAGGGGAGATAATGATGTGAGAAAAGAAGCGCGATGTAGAGCCACGGGACGAAGTTGAACAGAAATATACGCGAGATAAATGCGTCCTTGGCGGCGACGAGGTAGAGCACGAGCAGCCCGATGCTGGCCGCCGTTTGCCGAAGACTAAGCCGATGCGGGCGAAGCAATTCGTTTTGGAGAAAGAAGTTTTTCGAGCGGCTCAGCGCTTCCAAAGTCAATCCGAGCACCAGCATTCCACAGTAAATGCTGTAGCGACCCCAAGTGAGCGAGCCGCCCGCAGACTGAAATGCCACCATGATCCAGACGCCGAGCCAGAAAAGCGCGGCCACGATGATGATCTGGCAAAACAGGAAGACACGGTAAAGTCCTTCCGTCCGTTGCGTGACCATGTTCTATTTTGCTGAGCTGGTCATGAGAGTACGCGATGGCCGCACACCTTCAACTCGTGATAAGATTCCTGGCTCATGACGTCTCGATTCCAGCGACCGCTTGGCAGAGAGAGTAAAAGCCATTCCCATATCATGCCAGCGCACGCCTCCTGATGGAGAAAGCAACCGAACGAGCTGAATCTGGACGCGAACGTAGGGGGACACCCGGTCCGTTCCCCGAGGCGTTTCTCGCGCTCCTTCCGGTCCTCGCCTGTTTTCTGGCGGGCGGAACTCAAAAATGGGGCGAAGGAATTGTGGTCGCGCTTCTTGGAATTTATTTGCTCGTTCGCCCGCCGCGTTTTTCGCTCGGGCTGGCGATCAATCTCGTGTTGTTGGCGTTTCTCATTTGGTCGCTCATCGCTTTTGTGCCGGAAAAATGGTTTTTTCAACCAAACTGGCGCGCAACTTACGTCAACGACTTTGGAATTTCGCTGCCGTCAACGCTGAGCCCGCAACCGTGGATCACTGGAACGTGCCTCATCAGTTTTCTGGCGGGTCTGACCTGGCTCTACGTCGTATGCAGTGAGCAGCTCGGATTGCGTGAGGTGCGCACCGCGCTGCGCTTATTTACAGGCGGCGTTGTCGTCCTCGCGGCGATTTGTATTTTGTTGTGGCTGGCGAAAACCGCCCCGCCTTTCTGGCATAACGAACGCAACTTCGGCCCGTTTCCGAATCGCAATCAAACCGGAAACCTTTTTGGCCTGACCGCCATTATGATTCTGGCCTGCGGCCAGGACGATCTCCGCAAAGGTCGCAAGCGCTGGATTTTTTGGGGCGCGGCACTTGCGGTCATGGTTGCTGCGATCATTCTGAATTTTTCGCGTGCGGGCATTGGCATTCTCGTCGCCGGAAGCGCCCTCTGGCTCGGCATCTTTTCGCTTTGTCAACGCTCGCGGTCGCGGATCGCGCTCGTCGTTTCGTTTTTACTGCTCTTGTTCACGGCGTTGCTTCTGTTTGGCGGGCAAACGTTGGAACGATTTCACCTCCGCAATCTCGCCGACGCCGGCATCTCCAGCGATTTCCGCTGGCGGATCTTTTCCGACGTCTTTCAGCTTATTCGCGATTCGCCCTGGGTCGGAATCGGTCTTGGCAATTTTGAAGATGTCTTTGCTATTTTCCGCGCAGCTTCCTACAGCGACCGGCGCGCGATTCACCCAGAGAGCGATTGGCTCTGGCTTTGGACCGAGCTTGGGTGGGTCGCACTCGTTCTCGTCATCGTCGGACTGGTCTTGGTCATTCGGAGGGTTTTTCCCCTACGTGAAGGGACGAACCAGCGCTATCGGCTCGCCACGTTGATTGCTGCGATCCTCTTCGCACTGCACGGACTCGTCGATGTCTCCGGTCATCGCGTTGGCACCTCGTTTGCCGCCATGTTTTTGCTCGGGCTCTCGCTCCATCGTCCGCACTCCTTCAAACCAAGCCGATCGGTCTCGATCTTGTTTCGGTTGATCGGATTAATCTTGCTCGTCGTGGGCAGTTCGTGGGTTGTCGCTGCCCAAGGACAGAAATTACTTCCCGGCTCCGTCGGCGTTACCAACGCGAAACAACTCGCCACCATCGACAACCGCGAGCGCAATTTTACCGAAACCATCGCAGTTACTACGACCGGACTGAAATGGGCGCCGCTCGACTGGGAACTTTATTTTTTGCGGGCTGTTGCCGAGGCCGAGTTGAAGCAGACCGACAACGCGCTCACCGATTTCCGGCGCGCGCGTTTTCTTGAACCAATCTCTTACGAACTTCCGCTGGCGGAAGGCAACATCTGGCTTTCATCGCAGCCCGTCCTGGCCGCGACCGCGTGGCGAGAAGCGTTGCGCCGCGCCGGGCCGGAACGCGCCGGCGTGTTTGCGAGCATGCTGATCAAGGCCTCGCTCCGCAGTCCTGAAGTCAGTCGCATTCTCGCTGAGCTCGGTGTCAGCAGTCACGATCTCGCATTACCTTATCTAGCGCGGATCTCCGGCGCCGATTTTAATCGCGCGCTTGCCAAAATCCTGGAGAACGATCCCGAGCTTAGTTCGTTCAGCGAGACGGAGAAACTCGCGCTCTTCGCGTACTGGTCTGAGCGCGGCGAGGCCGCCGAACTTTCGCGAGCAACTACGCGGCATCCCGATTGGTTGCCCTACGCCTGGCTCGGCGTAGCCAAGTACAACGCGATCAACAATGATTTACGCGCTGCCTACGAACTGACTCAGCGCTACGGCGAACCAGTCGCATTGCCGCGCATTGCTTCCGGCGCATCTCTCCAACAACTCGAAAGCCGTTTCCGCTCTGCGCCCGACAATTACGCGATCGGCTATGAACTTTACCGCGCGCAAATGCAAAGCGGCCGGGTC
>Ga0193729_1001224_pt1 | contig 13204 bp, 15 predicted proteins | sample U1c2metaG_FD_143036 | JGI IMG/M metagenome (GOLD analysis project Ga0193729, IMG submission 143036) | Soil microbial communities from a riparian zone of the East river system, Colorado, United States - U1c2 | ecosystem: Environmental > Terrestrial > Soil > Riparian zone | place: USA: East River... | reverse complement strand
ATAATCGGCGCGCATCCGTCGCTTCAAACTGCGTCCCGAGCATGGTCTTTTTCGCGACCGTCCCTTGTTCCTGATAGCGCGCATAAAAAAGTCCCTGGCCTTGTTGATTGATCTTTCCGGAAAACGTGAGCGCGAGATTGTGATCGCCGGCAGGCAATTCCGAGGGTAACGCGATTGTGACCAGCTCATTCTTCCTGTCGATCTTAACGGCCGATTTCGGCAATGTTTTATCATCAATCGCAGCGCTCGCGATCTCGATTTCAAGGGCGTTGAGCACGAGTTCACGAACTGGCGCCCGAACGCTCAACTTTACCGTCTCCCTTCCGGTGAAGGTTAACTTCTCGATGTTAGGGATGATCCGAATTGCATAATCCGTCGGCACAACGTGCTTCGGCAGTTTTCCCGGCGTGGTGGCAAAGTCGAACGGCTCTTCTGCTTTCATGCTGGCAGCAAATGCGATGCAAACGATGCAATGGAAGGCAACGGCCCGCATACTTCACTAAACAGCCCGTGCCAGACTTTGCATCTGTCAACGTGAACAATTTCTGTAGCGGCAGCCGTGTCGGCTGCAACCAGTTATTCCAAGCAGGCGACACGCCTGCCGCTACAGATACCTACTGCACCACCAAGACGAGCAGCAATTGCCCGCCGCCCACCTGCGGCCCTTTGATCACGAGCGGACTCCGCTTGCTCAACTTCGTGTCCGTCTCAAGCAAAAGCTCATTTTCTTTGTAAAGTTTCAGGTTCAAAACGTAGCCCGCTTCGGTCTCGCCCCGTGCATCGACATGCAGCGCAAAGTACTTGCTGGAAGCAGCCCAGTCTTCCTCACCGGTCTTGAGTGTCTTGCGCGACTGGCCGATGACCTGGAACTGATTGTAGCCGAAAAGTTCTTTCAGCGTCTGCTCGATTCTTATTAGCTCCGAAGGGATCGGCGCGGGCTGGGCAACATTTTCAGCGATAACGAGGCCGCTCCAAACGGTCTGGGCGGCTTGCGCCGCGGAGGCTGCACTCATTACCAGCGCCAGCAAAGGGGCGACGAGGAGAGCACAATTTCGCATGGCCGGTCACTTGGCTGCGTAATCGGCAGGTAATGACTGCAATCCCTCGACCCATAGCACAGTTACCTTGTCTTCTTTCGTTTCAAACATTGAGATCGTCGCGTTCGGGCTGACCGCCGGATCGATCCGCGCGTTCAGAATCTGCGTGAGATATTGCGACTGTTCGCCCGGGTTCTTGTCCCGGATCACGATAACAGCGCAAATCACGAAGAGAGCGAGCGACGCCACTCCGGTCAAAAACAACCGGCGGACTGTCCACCAGGTGGAAGCTTCGAGAGAAGGTTCACGAGATGGCCCGCTCTCGCGAACGATCCGCTCGCGGAGCTGATGGCTGAAGAAATCTTCGTTGCTTAACGCGTGCGCGCCCAGTTGCTCTTTTAAAAGCGCGCTGAGCTTGCGGGTGTCGTGTTTCTCCGCCTCGGCCGCAGCCTTGTCCGGCAGCGAAGCTTCGAACTCGACAAGCTCCTTGCCGCTCAGCTCGCCATCGAGCCAGGCCGTCCACTTTTCTTCAAATGTTTTCATAAACGTCTCTCAACAAATTTTGCAGTTTCTTGCGCGCATAAAATAAGCGCGACATCACTGTCCCGATGGAGCAGCCGAGTGCCTCCGCGATTTCATGGTATTGCATCTCTTCGATCTCCTTCATTAAGATCACCGCGCGATGCTCCGGCGAGATCTGTGCGATCGCATTCTCGATGCGCGCGCGGATTTCGCTTCGCTCCATCCGCTCGTGCGGCAAAGGGTCCGCTTTCGGAGCAGTCCTGGAGGCAGGCTCGATTTCCCTTAATTGGATTGCATCATTAAATTCGGTGCCGGCCCCTTTCACTTGTCTTTTCCTCAGCCAATCAATGGTCACGTTCATCACGATCCGGTAAATCCAGGTATAAAAAGAGGAACGACCGCGGAAACGGCCAATCGACTTCCACGCCTTGACAAAACTGTCCTGAGCCAAATCCCAGGCGTCTTGTTCGTTATGGACCATGTTATAGATCATTGCGAAAACTCGTGTGCGGTAGCGAGTTACCAGCTGGTCGAATGCCTCGGTGTTACCGGCCTGACATTGTTTCACCAGGTCCAGTTCCGACACATCGACTTGAGCCAGAGTCGCTTCCGTTTGCATAATTGGACGGACAAGCGGCTATTTCATTCAACTCCGAAAGCCTTCGGAGCCGAAGCGGCGTCGCCACTCGCCGCGATATTCGCCCATCAGGTTGATGATGCCATCGCGCACCTGGAAGAGCCGCTGCTGAAGCACGCAATGTTGCGCCACGGTAATGAGCTTCTCGGTCAAGAGCTGAGCCGCCGCGTCCATCGACACGGTGATGGCTTTCAAGGCCCGCTTCAAATAAGCGATGGTCATTCCGATTTCATCGACATCTTCATCGCTCAATGCCGCGGCCAATTTCGCGCTGGCCAGGGCGGAATGGGTCGCCAGTTTAACGGCGGCAGGCTCGTTTTGGAGCGACGCGTCTTCGTCGAAAAGTCGGTCGATCCAAACCGTGAGCGCGAACGCTGCACGATACAGATTGTGGTCCGCGAAAGTTTCAACCAAAGATGACTTTTGCTCGTCGTCGGCATCGTTCGAGCGCCAATCCTCGTTCAACAGTGTCTCCACTTCCGCACTCCAGTCTTTAGCGTCGAGCAATTGCGACCAACCCATCTCGCGCGCGATAATTTCGTCGCGCTGCGGATCGTCCAGGTATTTTTCCAGCAACTCCATGTACTTTTCCGTCTTGTGGTCCTGCTGCTGGAGGAAACGCTCCCAATCATATTCATCCCAGGCCCGTCCGGGCTCGCGATCGAAGCCACCCATGGATTTAACTAGACGCCAGCTTCTACCGCCGCGCAAAAAAATTTGTCGTAGGGCGAGATTCTGTCGAGCCTACGAAAATAATTCCACGGCTTCGCCGTTCCGACTTCGCTCAGGGCAGGCTCAAGCGTCGCCCTACCGGGGCTGAAGTTCGCGTTTCGTTTGCAATCGCAATTGCCCGCAAGCGGCGTCAATGTCGTGGCCTTTCTCGCGCCGCAGGGTAGCTGAAATTTTTTCCGTGCGTAAGATCGACAAGAACTTTTCCTGTCGATGGCGCGACGGTCGCGCCCACGGCAAGCCCTCCACGGTGTTGTACGGAATCAGATTTACTTTTGCCGAAAGCCTTCGGGCGTGTTTCGCGAGAAGATGCGCCTGATCGGCACCGTCATTCACGCCTGCGATCAGGATGTATTCGAAGGTGATCCGCTGTTTCTTGCGGGTGGCGTAGTAGTCACAGGCGGAAAGCAACATCTCGATCTTGTACTTGCGATTAATAGGCATGATTTGATCGCGTACGGTGTCGGTTGCGCCATGTAAGGAAACCGCGAGTCGGATTTGCAGTGGCTCGTCGGCCAGCTTTCGAATCTGTGGGGCGAGACCACTGGTCGAAACCGTGATGCGCCGCGCGCCGATTCCGAGTCCCGACGGCGCGTTGATGATTCGGATCGCGCGCATCAAGTTCTCCAAATTCGCCAGCGGCTCGCCCATGCCCATGAAAACGATATTGTCGATCTTGTCACCAGACTCGCGCTCCACCGCGATGATTTGATCGACAATTTCGTTCGCGCGCAGGTTACGCGAAAATCCTTCCAGGCCGCTCGCGCAGAATTTGCAGCCGTAAGCGCAACCGACCTGGGTCGAGATACAAATTGTCCGGCGATCTGATTTTTCTCCGTAAAGCGCCGGCGACGCCGGAATCAAAACGGATTCGATCAAATTTCCGTCGTTTAAACGAAAAAGAAATTTTCTCGTCGTGTCGCGTGCACCCAGTACGCGAACGACTTCTAAATGTTCACAACCAAACGATTCTTCGAGTCGCGCCCGAAGATCGCGCGGCAAGTCGGTCATCTGCTCAATTGCATCGACGCGCTTTTTGTAAAGCCAGTCCACAACCTGCCCGGCGCGATACGATGGCTCGCCCAGTTCGCGTAGTTTCTCTTGCAGCTCGTCAAGCTGCAGAGACTTGATGTCGATCTTCGCCTCACTGGCCACGAGGCAATTTACGGCAGTGTCACGACCCGGCAAAGAGTAGCGCACGCGTCTCGCTTACGGATGCGGGACTCGCCGTAAGCCGGAGGCTCGCGCCACTTTTTCAGCTTGCCCGACTCCGCGCGCACGAGAAAGTTCGTCTGCATGAGGAAAAAACTGGCCGCACAATCGGTTCTTCTCGTGGTATTCATATTTCTCTTCACCGGCTGCGCGTCGTCGCCGCGGCAGGAGATCATGACCGAGCAGCCTGATGCCAGCTCGCAAGGCGCTGGCGCCGTTCCCGGGGAAAAAGTGTCCGACGACGGACGCGTCACCCCCGGGGCGACCGGATCGAACGCGACCGTTCACTGGTAGGCTCTGTAGGACGCTCGTCGCGCCGAGCGCGGCGCATGCGTGGTAGCCACACGTTACACTGAAATCCGGAGATGACTGCAAGCAAATCGCGCACGCCACTGACGATCGGCTGGGAAGCGGCGTGCGCGAATGCGATTCCGGCGCTGGTCATTCAAGCGACCGTGCTCGGGTTGCTGGTCGCTTACTACACAAACTCGTCGATGGCGAACGCGCTAAACAAGTTTGCAGAGTTCAAGCGTCCGCACGGCCTGCCTCTTGTGGTTGTGGCATCGATCACCGCCGGCGCGATCATTCCAGAATTATTTCTCATTTTGTTTTTTCAGCGCGGCCGACCGAGTCGCCGAAACGTCCGTAACTTGCTCTTTACGATTCCGGTCTGGGGATTCGACGGATCACTGGTCGATCTTTTGTACCGCGGCGAAGCGGCATTATTGGGCGATGTCGTGACGTTGCCGGTTGTGGCCGCGAAGATTTGTATCGATCAGTTCGGCTACAACCCATTTTTTGCGGTACCGTTCGGCGTCCTCACCTACGAGTGGAAAAATAGCGGTGTCTCAATGCATCCCGTGCGCGAGCTGGCCACGTGGAAACACTACCGGGACAAAATCATTCCGACGCTACTGGCCACATGGGCGGTTTGGATTCCGCTGATGGCGATCATTTATTCGTTGCCGCTCGTGTTGCAGTTTCCGCTCTTCGGATTCGCGCTTTCGTTTTGGGTTCTGCTTTTGACTTACATGACGAACCAGTTCTCCGGAAAAATCGAAGCCGACGCGCCGCTGGCGCTCGCTGTCGCGGACGTTGAAGTGTGGAAACGGATTCTGTAGCTGCAGTCTATGACCGCCGGACGGATTAATGCGACGCTCATAGAGGCCGCTACAGTCAGAACCGATCCCGCGGTTCAGTTTTTTTTGAAATGGCGTGGCCGTCCAGCATCGAGATGTCGTTGTGATGATCGCCCGCGGCGAAAATGTTTTCGCGCGGGATATCGATTAACCGGGAGAGTTCGCCGAGCGCCGCGCCCTTGTGATAATCGGCGTGACAAAAGCGAAGGTAAACGGTGTTGCGTTGGTAATTGAATTTCGGTTGTTTGGTCCGTGTTTCGTCGATGAATCCCGTTACGCGATCCATCTCCTCATCGCTCGAAGCAACAACGCCAGCCGGACCTTCTGGCTCGTAAATCACGCGCGCTTTCGTTTTTTGATTCACGAAATCGATTACCTCCGCGATCACGGACGAGGCCGAAGTGAAAAGCTCGGCGTGTTCGCGGGCGCAGCGTTGATTCCAGTCGCCGAAGGCTTCCCACGGCTCTCCGTTTTGCCCCGGACGGAAAACATCACGCTCGCTTGTCAGGATGAAGTTTGGCCGCATTGGAAATGAGAAGTCGGTGAGGCCGGATTCGAGCAGATCAACCGAACGTCCGGTATTGATGGCAAAAAGGACGCCATCTTTTTGTAAATCGCGAATCAATCTCATGCAACGATCGTCAATTACCGGCTCGTTCACGCGCGAGACAAGCGTTCCGTCGAAATCGATGCTGAGAAGGCGAATTTCAGAAGACATCGCACCCTTAACTTAGGAATTGATTTCGTGAACGCAATCCGCAACGGTTTGGTGAAGATCGATTACGATCACAAGCCCAAGCACGCGAAGAGCAGAAACAAGATCGACAATGAAATCCGCTTACGAACTGGCAATGGAGCGGCTGGAGAAAACTCAGCCAAGTATTGCGCTGAGCGAGGCCCAAAAAAAGCAACTCGCGGATGTTGACTCAACCTACAGGGCGAAGATTGCAGAGAGGGAATTGGTCTTGCGCGACGAGATTCGCAAAGCGCAAACCACTGGAAATCTTAAGGACGTGGAGGAACTGGAGAAGCAACTCACCTCTGAAATCGCGCGTCTGCGGGAAGATTGCGAGGCGAAGAAAGAAAAATTGCGGACTAGCTTCGTGAAATAATTAGCGTGAAAGGGATGCGCGCCGTCGCGTCCCGAAATAATGGGACATAACAGCGCTTGTCCCCTCCACTTTCTAGGAAATCGCCTCAGTCGCTTCGCCGACCGGTTTTCCGCGCTTCGGCAAATCAGGATCGAGAAAGCCGAGCATGTGCGCGCGCTTGATCACGCGCACGCCTTCTTGCTTCTGCAATTCGGCGATTTGCCGGCGGAACGCTTCTATTTTCGTCCAGTGCACCTTTGGCCGAAAATGATGTTCGGCGTGGTAGCCATTGAAGAAGAAAAGCCAATTGTAAATTTTGCCGTAGCTGCTCACACCCCATGCGATCGGTTTATCAGGATTAGCGCCATAATGCCGAAAGTAACCGTTCAGATAGCTAAAACAGTGACCGAGATAAAAGAACGGCAGGAAATAAAAGATGATGTAGCGCCAATTGAATAGGAACATGATGAAGAGAACGGTGGCAAACGCCGCCAGCTCGACATTTCCCCAAATCAGCTCGCGACGGCCGCGCTTGCGCAATTCCTTCCGAATCGCCCCAACATCATCCCGGAAGAAACTGAGAAACACGTAGCCCCACGGATTTTCGGCTTCGCCATCATGGCCGTGCTTGTAAATCGAAATCCAGTCGACGGTCTCGCCGTTCTCATCGGGCCGATCGGCGTTGCCTTTGTGATGCTGCATGTGGACGGCATCGTAGTAGGTCTGCGAAAAACAACACGCGACCGACTGCATGATTCCAAAAAGCCGATTGAGGAGCGGCGACCGGAAGAATGGATTGTGGATGAAGTTGTGTCCGATGCCGTTGATGTTTGCGTTCACCATCAGCGAGTAGATGAAGCCAAGAATGAGCATCGCCCATAGCGGCGTGTGCGGGTAAAGGAAGAAGAGCGCAAAAAAATAAGCAAGATGGAATAGACTCGCCAGCGCTGGAACCGCATCCCAGCGCGTGTGCGCGAAAACCTTCGATTTGGTCGTGGGCCGTTCCACTCGGATGGCGTCAGCGTTGTTCATGGGCGAAAGATGGGCAAAAATTAATCGTGGAAGAAATGCCGGTTGGCAAGTTTTGAAGATTGCCAATGTCATTCGTGCGCGCCTAAGTTAACCCGCTTCAATGTTTGCGCGTCAACCCGAGATGAAGGTTTTTAGCGGCTCAGCCAACCGCGAGCTGGCGCTGCGCATTTGCAGATACATCGGTGTACCGCTCGGGCAGGCCACCATCAGTTCCTTTCCCGATGGCGAGACTTACGTCCGAATCGAGGAAAACATTCGGGGCCACGATGTTTTCATCATTCAACCGACCTGCCCACCAACCAATCAGCACTTGATGGAGCTGCTCATCATGGTTGACGCCGCGCGGCGCGCCAGCGCCGATCGGATCACGGCGGTCATTCCCTTCTTTGGCTACGCGCGCCAGGACCGTAAAGACCAGCCGCGCGTTCCAATTACGGCGAAGCTCGTCGCGAATCTTCTTCTCGCCTCCGGTGTGGATCGTGTTCTGACCATGGATCTGCACGCCCAACAAGTGCAGGGCTTTTTCGATATCCCGGTCGATCACCTCTACTCGCTGCCGGTGTTGATCAAGTATCTCCGGCAGCGGCTCACGCGAAAGACGGTGGTTGTTTCTCCAGATGTCGGCGGACTGAAAATGGCCTCGGCCTATGCACACGCCCTCGGGGCAAACCTCGCGATCGTAGCAAAGGAACGCCGCAGCGCCACGGAGACCGAGGCGCTTTACCTGATCGGTGAAGTGGAAGATCGCGATGTGCTCCTGGTTGACGATCTGACCGAAACGGCTGGGACGCTGACTTCCGCGGCAGAGCTTATGAGGAAACGCGGGGCACTGGAAATTTACGCCGGCGTTTCGCACGCGGTCCTGGTCGATGTTGCGATTCCTCGGTTGCAAAAATCGAAAATCGAGGAATTAGTAACGACTAACAGCACCCCGGTGCGAGCGGTGGATGGATTTAAGACCACCGTGCTCTGCGTCTCCGAGCTTCTCGGCGAAGGGATGAAGCGGATTCACAATGATGAATCCGTTTCGTCGCTGTTTAAGGTCGACGACGGAGGGAAAGAAAATGGCAAAACAAGTTAAACTGAAAGCCGAGCGACGGACGGCCACAGGCCGGTCGGCGGCACGCAAATTGAAAGCGCGCGGCGCCGTTCCCGCGATTATTTACGGCGCAAAAGATAAACCGCAGCCGTTGCAGCTCTCGGCGCGCGACATTCATGCAATGTTGAGCCACGCGTCCGGCGAAAACATTCTCGTCGAGCTCGAGATCGACGGCGAAAAATCAAATCGCATGGCGTTGGTGAAGGAGATTCAGCACTCGCCGGTTGGGAGCGACGTTTTGCATGTCGATTTTCATGCCGTTTCGATGGATGAGACCATTCAAGCCGATGTTCCGTTGGAGGCGCTCGGCATCGCCAATGGCGTCAAGAACTTTGGCGGCTTGCTCGAACAGAGTTTGCGTTCGCTCGCGATTGAATGTCTCCCGCGCGACTTGCCCGACCGGATAACCGTCGATGTCTCGGAGTTGAATATCGGCGACTCCATTCACGTGCGTCAGATTCAATTACCACCTGGAGTCACATCGAAAGTGCTGCCCGATTTGACGGCATTTTCTGTTCTCGCTCCCGTAGTTGAAGAGGAACCGGCCGTCGCGGACGCCGAAGCTGCTGCGGCTGGGCCAGAAGTGATTAAGGAGAAGAAGGAAGAAGGCGAGACTGCCGCGCCGGCTGCGAAGGAAACTGCGCCAAAGGAAAAAGGCGCTCCAAAAGAAAAAGAGCAGAAGAAGTAATCGATTTTGGATCGCTTCGGCTTCGCTCGGAACAGGTTTTTTGTTTTTGGATTCTCGATTGAGCGAATTTGGAAGAAAAAACTCCACAAATTCGTTTGATTGCCGGTCTCGGAAATCCTGGCCGCGAGTACGAACAGACGCGGCATAACATCGGTTTCCTCGTCGTCGATCGTCTGGCGGCACAGTTTGGATCGATATGGGAAAGGTCCAGCAAATGGGGCGCGATCTTAGCCAAATGCGGAGAGGTGACCCTGGTAAAGCCGATGACTTACATGAACCGCAGCGGCGAACCGCTTGGTGCGATCGGGCAGTTCTACAAAATCGAGCCGCCGGAAATCTTGATCGTGCTCGATGATCTCGCGCTACCGCCCGGCCGTCTCCGGTTGCGAGCACGCGGGGGGGCCGGTGGCCACAACGGCCTCGAATCGATCCTCGCGCAATTCGGCACCGAGGAGATCCCGCGACTGCGCATCGGCATCGGCGCGCCGCCGCGTGATAGCTCAGTCGATTACGTGCTAAGCCGATTTTTAGACGAAGAGAAGGCGCTTGTTGCGTCGACAATCGATCACGCGGCCGAGGCGGTGAAATGGGCGATTGACAAAGGGCTTGTTTCCGCGATGAACAATTTCAACCAAACGGAAGAATCATGAAAAATCGTTACGAAGCCTTGCTCGTGCTCAATACGCAGGGTCGGGAAGACAACATCAAAGAGATTGTCGATCGGCTCGAATCCGAGTTTCAAAAAGAGGGCGCCGAAATCGAGCAGGTGCAAAAAATGGAGAGACGCCCCTTTTCCTACGTGGCCGGGCCGCTCGACTCCGGATTTTACGTGAACTTTGTCTTTCACGCCGATCCGCAACTCATCACGAAGTTACGCTCGAAATTTGAGCTCGATCCGGAAGTCTATCGCCAGCACTACCAGCGCCTGCGGGAAAAGAAAGAGAAGGCGCCGAAAAAGTTGGTGCCCGCGAAATAATTTCGCTATAACGCGGACATGGCCAGCTTCAACAAAGTCATCCTGCTCGGAAATCTCACCCGCGACCCGGAGGTGCGCTACACGCCCAAGGGAAGCGCAGTCTGCGACCTTGGCATAGCGGTCAATCGCGTTTACACGACCGAGGGCGGCGAAAAACGTGAAGAAGTCACTTATGTCGATGTTGTCCTTTGGTCGCGGCTGGCCGAGATCGCGGGCGAATATTTGAAAAAAGGCCGGCCGGTTTTCATCGAAGGCCGTCTGCAAATGGACACCTGGGACGACAAGCAAACTGGACAGAAACGAACCAGGCTTCGCGTCGTCGGCGAAACGATGCAATTGCTCGGCAGCCGACCGAGTAGCGCCGGGGCGAGCGGTCCCGCGGAAACGACCGATGAAGATCGACAATCGCGCTCCAGCGGCAAACCAACCGCAGCTCCGCCGAAATCCGCCGTACCTTCCGAGCCGGACGAGGACGAAATTCCGTTCTGAGTTCGTGATGCATCTGCCGCGCGATCCAGCAGCGGCACTTCTCGATCTTGGGCGTTTGCGGAAATGGAGGGCGAGACTCCGTCGAGCCGATGAATTCTCGCCGGCTCCGCAGAGCGTCGCCCCTACCGAAGCTTAATTTGATTCAACATTAGTCAATGAACTCCACTGAAGCCTGCATCGCGCTGAACATGCTGCCGACCGTGGGGCCGGTGCGGCTGCGAAAACTGCTGGAAATTTTCGAAGAACCCCGGCGAGTTCTGGCCGCCAGGCGGAGCGAGCTTCGAGGAGCGGAAGGAGTCGGAAACGAAGTTGCAGATCAAATCGCAAACTGGGAATCGATTGTCGATCTTGCGGCCGAGCTCGATCGCATCCGCGAATTCGACGCAACGGTGATCACACAAGAGTCGCCATCGTATCCGAAATCGCTGCGCGAGATTCACGCGCCGCCCATCGTGCTCTATGTTTGGGGTGAATTGCAGGAGCGCGATCATCACGCCATTGGCATTATTGGCGCGCGACGCACGACGCATTACGGCACGGAGTCGGCGAAGAAACTGGCGTATCAACTTGCCTACGCGGGCTTGACCGTAATCAGCGGTCTCGCGCGCGGAATCGACACCGCCGCGCATCAAGGTGCGCTCGCGGCGAAAGGACGCACCATTGCGGTGATCGGCTCTGGATTGTCAAAGCTGTATCCACCGGAGAACCGTGGGCTCGCGGAAAAAATTCGCGATGGAAACGGGGCGATCGTTTCCGAATTTTCCATGGAGATAGAGCCAGATCGTCAAACTTTCCCGATGCGCAATCGAATCATTGCCGGTTGGAGCCACGGCGTCCTGGTGGTGGAAGCTGGGTTGAACAGCGGCGCACTCATCACGGCGTCACAAGCACTCGAACAGGGCCGATCGGTTTACGCGGTGCCGGGTCACATCAACACGCCGAGCGCATTCGGATCAAACCGTCTCATCCAGCAAGGCGCCAAGCTGGTCATGGACGCCAGCGACATTCTGGATGATTTGCAGGTTCTTTTGCCCGAAACAAAACCGTCGCCTGAAGCAGCCGTGCGAACGCTGCCGGCGCTTTCGGATGAGGAGCGCCGCGTCTATGACGCGATCGAATCGACTGAAACGGCGATTGACGACATCGGCCGAAAGTGCCAGCTCCCAAGTGCGACCGTCTCTTCCGCTCTCCTCCGCCTTGAGCTCAAACGGCTCGTCAAGCAGTTACCCGGAAAATATTTTGTAAAGCTTGGCTGATTTCTGACGGATGCGATGTTGCGTTTGTCTGAAGAATGCTCTGACGCGCTTGGGACCGATATGCTTTAAGGATAAGGCATTAGCCGGATCGAGTTCCAATTGCTTGTGGTGGTACGACCTTCCGACGCGCGGCTCTGGCCATTTCAATCGTGGATCGATCGAGACAGCGTAAAAACTGCGGAGGGTGTACGGCGGCGCCTGATTTCGTAAGCCTGCCGAGGCTCACAACCTGCTGCGATTTGCATATTCAGCACATCTGAGGTTCCCTTCACGCTCCATGACCAAGTCCCTCATCATCGCTGAGAAGCCAAGTGTCGCGCGCGATCTCGCGCACGTCCTGGGCAAATTCAAGCATGAGAAAGATTTTTTCGAGAACGATCGATACGTGATTTCCTCGGCGGTCGGTCACCTTGTCGAGATGGTTCCGCCCGAAGGCGCGGAAGTGAAGCGTGGGAAATGGAACCTGGAGAATCTTCCGGTGCTACCCAACCACTTCGATCTCGTCCCCATTGAGAAGAACAAGGCGCGGTTGCTGGTGCTCAAGCGCTTAATCAAACGGCCCGATGTAACAGAGATCATCAACGCCTGCGATGCCGGCCGCGAAGGCGAACTGATTTTTCGCAACACCATGCGCTGGACGGGCGCAAAAAAACCGACGCGCCGGCTCTGGTTGCAATCGATGACGCCGGAAGCGATTCGTACCGGGTTCGAACATCTCCGTTCTGAGGAGGAAATGCGGCCCTTAGCAGATGCCGCAATCTCGCGTGCGGAAAGCGATTGGCTGGTCGGTATCAATGCGACGCGCGCACTGACTTCTTTCAATTCCCGCAGCGGCGGGTTTCAGAAGACTGCCGCGGGTCGCGTTCAGACGCCGACCCTCGCGATTCTTGCTGGGCGCGAAGAAAAAATTCGGTTGTTTAAGCCACGGCCGTATTTTGAAGTCCATGCCGATTTCGGTGTCCAGGCAGGGAGCTATGGTGGGCGCTGGTTTGACGAGAACTTTAAAAAGGACGGGGATGAAGACGCGCGCGCTGAGCGGATTTGGGGCAGGGCGCAAGCCGCAGCGATCGCGGCGAAGTGCGCCGGTAAGACTGGTGAAATCACGGAAGAAAAGAAACCGACCACACAGGCTTCCCCGCTTCTTTATGATCTAACTACCCTCCAGCGCGAAGCGAACAGTCGCTTTGGATTGAGCGCCCGGCGCACGCTCCAACTTGCGCAGTTCCTTTACGAAAAGCACAAAGTGCTCACTTATCCGCGGACTGATTCGCGTTACTTGCCGGAAGATAATTTGGCG
>Ga0193729_1001222_pt1 | contig 13211 bp, 11 predicted proteins | sample U1c2metaG_FD_143036 | JGI IMG/M metagenome (GOLD analysis project Ga0193729, IMG submission 143036) | Soil microbial communities from a riparian zone of the East river system, Colorado, United States - U1c2 | ecosystem: Environmental > Terrestrial > Soil > Riparian zone | place: USA: East River... | reverse complement strand
CCACATAAAACGGCTAGGGTAGCGCGTCATGTCGCTGAGTCCCGCCGAAGTCTGGAACCGCTTACTCGATCGCGCCCGTCAAGAACTCCCGGATCAAACTTTCCAGGCGTGGCTGGAGCCCACCGAAGCTCTTTCCATCGATGGCAACACTCTCTTTGTCGGCGCCCCGGATCAGTTTACCGCGGACTGGAACGATTCCAAACACGCCAGCCTACTGTCGAGCTTTTGTCCAATAGTCCTCGGATATCCGATGAATGTGGTCTTCCGCGTCAACGAAGAGCGGAAGAAGCGTTCTCAGATGGACTTTTTCGTCGCTCCGCCTGCCGTTGTCGCAAAGACAGCGCTTACCCAGAACGGAACCAGCTCCCCACCGCTCAGTCAGCGTTACACCTTTGACCTCTTTGTAATAGGCAAATCGAATGAGCTCGCTGCTGCTGCCGCTCACGCAGTAAGCCAGGCTCCCGGTAAGGTCTACAATCCACTCTTCATCTATGGGGATACCGGGCTTGGAAAGACTCATTTGATGCAGGCAATTGCACATGATACGCTCGATCGAAATTCGGGAACCCGTATCACGTATGTCGCAGCTGAGCAATTCATGAACGAGTTGATAAGCTCAATTGGCGAGCGTACTGTCGCTGATTTTCGTCGGCGATATCGCGAGGTAGATCTCTTGCTCATCGATGACGTTCATTTCCTGAAGGGTCGCAAGGAAGCTACTCAGGAAGAGTTCTTTCACACATTCAATGCACTCTACGAAGGTGGCCGTCAGATCGTACTCACCAGCGATCGTCCGCCTTCTGAAATTCCTGGTTTGGAAGATCGATTAAAGAGTCGCTTTGAATGGGGAATGGTCGCTGATATTACCCTGCCCGATTTTGAGCACCGGGTTGCCATCCTAAAGCAGAAAGCACATGTCGACCGCCTTGAGCTCACAATTCCTGACGATGTAATTCACTTCATTGCCGAACACGTTCGCTCCAACGTCAGAGAGCTCGAGGGATCGATAATCAAGCTTCTCGCCTACGCTTCTCTAAAACACAAAGACATTACTGTTGAAGTCGCTCGTGAAGCGCTTCGCGACAAGCTTCGAGCAATTGAAGGGCTCGAGGCCGAGCCTAATGGAAAGCTCACAATTCTTACCATCCAACAGGCTGTCGCAAAAGAATGGGGAGTAACCGTTGATGGACTTCGCTCCAAGACGAGAACAAAAAATCTGACTATCCCCCGCCAGATCGCGATGTACCTGGCAAGAGAGCTTCTGGCGACTCAACTGGTGGAGATCGGAAACGCTTTCGGCGGACGTGATCACTCTACCGTCATTCACAGTATCGACAAGGTCCAAGAATCAATCACCGAGGATGCTGATCTCAAAACACGTATCAACCGACTTCGCGGAATGTTGGAAACCTTCATCTCACCACCAGTTCGTGTGGAAAGGATCACGACTTCATGAAAGTGATGTCGACAACCTCGATCAGGACACGTTACCAACATCTCGCCACACATTAGCCAGCATAGCGGAAACCAAGCTGCTCTCATAAGTTAGACCGACTCGACACAGCTCCACACTGACCTACTACCGCTACTACTTTTAATCTCTTTAAAAGAGACTACTAGTACCTCACCCGAATTCCACAGAGGAAAGGGATGCGCTTCACGATCTCTCGCGAAAAGCTTCAGGAGGGGCTTGCGGCTGTAGCTGCGAGTATCCCAGCGAAGACGACACTCCCTGTTTTGGCGAATATTCTGCTCGAGACAACTGATAAAGGGATCAAGCTGTCCGGGACCGATCTGGATATTGCAGTGAGCACCGAGGTAATGGCAGATGTGGACGTTCCAGGTGCGGTTACTATTCCTGCGAAAAAGCTGAGTGAGATTGCACGGGAACTTCCACCAGCTCCCGTGAAGATTGGTGCAGTTGGGGAGCAGCGAGTCACGATCGAGTGTGGCCGCTCACGGTTTAAGCTTCTTGGCCTTCCGCGGGACGAGTTTCCGACATTTCCATCTGTACGGTTTAGTGAAAGCTGGAGAATTCGATCAGGAGATCTGCAGCAATTGATTTCTCATACGTCATTTGCCGTCTCTTCTGAAGAGAGTCGGCCGATTCTGAACGGAGTATTGTGGGAACTGAGGCCCGATAAAATGCGGATGGTGGCCACGAATGGTCACCGGCTGGCAAAGATGGATGTCCCGATTGATTCAGCTAATGCGCCGGCGAGTGATCTCATCGTTCCCCCGAAGGCACTGGAGCAGGTAAGACGACTATTTCCTGCTGAAGAGGAGCTGGAGATTGCACGAGGGGATAACCATATCGGCTTCCGGTCACCCTTTACGGCAGTCTTCACACGCCTTATCGAGGGACCATATCCGAATTACGAGCAGGTTATCCCGAAGGACAATGACAAAATAGCTATCGCTGATAAAATAGCTCTGGCAAGTGCACTGAAGCGGATGTCAGTAATTGCTTCAGACCAGACTCATAGAATTCGGCTGTCTTTCAATTCGGGAATGTTGAAATTCAGCGTGCAGACTCCAGACTTGGGTGAAGCCCAGGATGAGCTTCCGATCCGGTATACGGGAGATCAATTGGATATTGGCTTCAATGCGAGCTACGTGCTCGAGATTTTGCGCTATATCCCGACTGACGAAGTAAAAATGACCTTCAAGGCGCCAGAAAGAGCTGCGACCATCGAGCCTGAAGGTTGGAAGGATCCAGCATCATACATGTGCCTGGTGATGCCACTCCGCCTCGTTGACTAAGGGACGATCTGGAAATCCTGCTTGGAACTCTGCTTGAAGTGAGACCGTCTACCTGAAGCCGTCACGCCAAGGTCAAGGAGTTGATCCATTGTCAGGCGTATGACTCGACCGGTTAGAATGTCGAGATAGTAGAGAGCAGTTCCGGTCCCAACTGCGTCAATTGATGCGCGATGTTGCTGGAGTCCGCCCTCCCCTTTTGCGTGAGTCGTGTCAGTTCTCAGGATTACCAACACCGGATGACTGTCGTAGGAAGCATTCCCTGAAACGACGTATGAGCTGATCGAGTGCGTGGCTGTCGGCACTCCACCCTGGCAACCTGTCACATCTGTTGAATCTTTCCAGCTCACTCCGGTCGACAACTGTGCCGGGAATCTGATTAGCAGATTACGAAGGTCTGTCATAAGCATCGAGCTGACTGCATTGCATTTTCCGCTAATAGTATCTGGGTTGATTGTCAAAGCACTGTCGGTGAAGGAACCAGAGATCTGAACAGGTAGCTGGACTGACTGGACTGAGCCGATCAATCCCTGGGTCGTTGTTAAGGAAGTGTCTATGAGAGCCGTGAAATTTATTGCCTGATCCACCGGCTCCAGAGTCAGCAACTCATTGGTGATGTTGGTGGAAATCTCGTGATGAGCAAGTGAATCCGGATCGATGCTCTCAATAGCTGCACTTCTAGAGATTCTGTATCTGACTGTGCCAGGTGCGTACTTGAACGACGACGTTCCTATAGTGGGTGCTGTGGGCACTGCTGGCTGAGAGACGACTGGGGACGTCGACACCGGAGACGGAGCAGCAGGCTGCGAGCTTCGAGCCCCACCGCAGGCAAGCGTCAACCCAGATAGGAGATACCAACAGCTTCTTCGATCTGATGTCTTCATGTACGCTCGCTTGATGTTTTTTCGGAGAAAATAAACAACCTCCAGTAATCCATCCCTGGAGGTTGTCATATTGATCGAGCAACCGGTCTATAAGCCGGGTCCTGTCGGACTACTGTGTAAGTAATCCGGACGATCATTTCTCTACGAGCATGGTCGCCCATGCCCTCTAGCAGCCTACCCGCGGTGTCTTGGTCGAGGTGGACTCCTCTCGCCGCATATTTGGCCTTGCTCCAGCCGGGGTTTGCCGTGCCGCTCGTGTTGCCACGAGCGCGGTGGGCTCTTACTCCACCGTTTCACCCTTGCCTTCCCGAAGGATGGCGGTCTGTTCTCTGTGGCACTTTCCGTCACGGGCGGCTCTCGCCACTCGCGCCCAGGTATTACCTGGCAGCCTGTCCACTGGAGCCCGGACTTTCCTCGGATTGGCATGAATACCAATTCGCGATCGCCCGACCGATTGCTCTCTTCAAAATATAGTCAAAATGACGAATTAGGCGATTCATTACTCGCAAGCGCATTAGAGTGTGACGAGATTCTGACGCGACCTCGTATCCTTCCTCAAACGGTCTGGACTTTTTCCACCCTCAGCCGTGAGGATCACATGCCCTCGGACCCGAAGCGCAACTCAGCTCGTATTCCCGTATCGACCATTCTCACTCCTCTTGAGCGGTCAAGAGTAGATGCGGCAGCACATGGGCTATGTGACGCTCTTCATCGGGAATCACTTGAAGAAGTTCTTTCCGACCTAAGAGAGCAGAAGGCAGGTCTGGTGCTGATATCAGTTACGCGATATGGCACTCAGAGTTCTGCTCGTGTGGCTGCAATGGTTCGGGAGTTCCCGAGAGTTCCTGCCGTGGCACTGTTGACCGAGACTCAGAGCTCTACTCCACATACTACGTTGGCGCTCGGTCAACTTGGAATTCGAACGCTGGTCGATGCACGAATGCCGACAGGTTGGCAGACTCTCAGAAATCTGTTAGCGGCTCAAGGCTCAACCGATCTACAGCGCTCTGCACTCACTCAGATCGGTCTCGATCTACCGGGAGTATCCAAGGATTGCTGGAGATTCTTCGAGCTGCTTTTTGACACATCTCCAAGGATCTCGACTGTGCGCCAACTGGCACGCCACCTGAATATTCTTCCGAGCACCTTGATGAGTCGTTTCTTCAGGGCAAGGTTGCCGGCTCCAAAGCGGTATCTATCCCTCGCCAGATTGATCCGAGCTGCTCGCCTCTTCGAGAATCCAGGACTATCGGTAGCTCGGGTAGCAAATCACCTGGACTATTCGTCGCCGCAAAGCTTTGGTCGGCATGTCCGCACGGTGATGAAAATGTCTCCGGTCAAGTTCAGGAGCACCTACGACGGACAGGGCATGCTTCAGTTCTTCAGAACAGAGCTCGTTCTTCCTTACATGGAGGTGCTTTGCACATTTCGTCCATCGGCAGCCTACCCAGGCTGGATACCCAAATCACACAAACCTATACGAGGAGACGGCGCTAGCGAGTAAGAGCAGCGATGATCTGACTTGCGGTCACGAGACTTATGACACTGACGCCAGTCTCTTCAATTGCTTGTCGTCCGCCCTCTTCACGATCGACCAGCGCAAGAACACCGAGCACGGATATTTTTGCACTTCGTACGGCTTCGATCGCGCGCAGCGCGGAGCCGCCCGTGGTTATTACGTCCTCTATTATCGCAACACGGTCTCCTTCCCTGACAGGTCCTTCGAGAAGCTTTCCGGTGCCATGAGCCTTTGCTTCTTTCCGCACGGTGAAAGCGCGTAGCGGATGATCTGAAACCGCACTCGCATAACTGATTGCGTAAGAGATCGGATCGGCGCCGAGTGTGAGACCTCCGATAGCATCGAGACTCCAGCCCGTTTCCCGGAGTGTCGAGAGTGCAAGAGGCCCAATCATCGCCAATCCCTCGGGACTCATGGTTGTCAAACGGGCATCAACGTAAAAGTCCGACTCCTTTCCCGAAGCAAGTTTGAAATGACCACGTTTTGCGGAACGTTCCGCAAGCAATGTGATGAGTGCTGAATGGTCGGTCATGGTGCGAGAGGTTATGGATTCTTATGATTGGAGTCAATGCATTCGCTCTCACCGATTGGGTTTGATTCTTGGACAGGTCTTGTCGGATGGATTGTGTCGCTCGCGACCGTTCTGGGTCTGGCCCTGGTGCTGCGGCACGAACGCCGGCAGGCTCGCAGCCTGGTGGAACGTTCCAAGGAGCTGGAGCGGCTTTCCTCGGAATTATTGCGCGTGAATCGGATGAAGAGCGAATTCCTCGCAAATGTGTCTCATGAGCTTCGTACCCCTCTCAATGCGATTGTCGGATTTGTCGATCTTCTTCGCGAAGGCGTATACGGAGAGCTCGCTCCACGACAGGTAAAGCCTGTCGAGCGCATCGAAGCATCCGCCAATCACCTTCGCCACCTGGTTGATCAGGTTCTCGATTTGGCGAAGATGGCAGCAGGGCGGCTTGAGATTCATACGGAGACGATCGATCTACGTCCCTTTGTCCTGGATGTCGCGAGCGAGATAGAGTCACTGGTCAGCGAGAAAGGGCTAACTCTATCCCTCGTCATGGGCGCGGCCTTGCCACGAATAAGAACCGACCCTACGCATTTACGGCAGATTCTCGTGAATCTTCTCGGAAATGCCGTGAAGTACACCAATGACGGGGGAATCGTCATTCGTACTCGACTGGTCGACTCAGCTTCCGAGAGCGGCCCCTCACTACCGGAGCCAGTCCCGTACTCTGCCGATTCATGGATTGGAATCCAGGTGATCGATACAGGGATTGGAATCCATCCGGCAGACCAAAGCCGGATCTTCGAGGAATTCGAGCAAGTTGATGCAGGTCCGCGCGGCAACTCCGCAGAGCGCGGCACTGGGCTGGGACTGGCGATCTCGAGGCGACTTGCTGGCCTCATCGGGGGAATGGTCGAGCTCGAGAGTGAGCCTGGGAAAGGATCGACGTTTACTCTTTGGCTCCCCGTAGATCCTGACGACCTAACGGTTACGCCTAAGTAGCCCCTTGAACTTGTTGAGCATCTTCGGCTGATCCGGGGAGATACGAGCAGCTTCCGCGAACGCGCTCGCGAACACGATTACGCTCGGGTACCTGGCAGCGGGAGATCGCGACAAGGCGCGCATCACAACCGCATCGAGCTCAGGCGCAAAATCAAAATTGCCCTCTCCGGCATCCTTGAGAGGAATCGGAGGCATTGTAAGAAGCTGAGTAAACATCTCACGTGGTGCTTTGGCGGTATAGGGAAGGCAACGAGTGAGCAGGTAGTAGGCTATTGTCGCGAGGCTATACTGGTCAGCGGCGGCAGTCACAATTTCACCGGATAGTGCTTCCGGGGCGATATACATGAGAGTCCCGACGAAGAACCCCGCACGGGTTAGCCGTTCATCGCCTGAAGGTGACGTATCGGTCGCAATGCCGAAATCGAGCAACTTGACGAGGCGAGTCTTTGCGTCGTACATCACGTTTTCAGGCTTCAAATCGCGATGCACGATGCCAGCATCGTGAGCTGCCTGGACACCGGCGGCTATCTGCGAGACAATGTTCGACACCTCGTCTTTCGGCAGTGGGGCGTACTGCTTGGCGTAACGATCGAGAATCTCGCCTTCGGCCCACTCGATGGCGAGAAAATGAAGACCACTTTCGGACTGACCTATTTCAATGGTCTCTACGACGTTGGGATGCTTCACACGGGCGCCGTATTTGGCTTCTCTCACGAAACGGGTAACCGCTGTCGCGTCTTGGCGTAGTTTTTCCCGTAGCACTTTGAGAGCGACGGTGCCATGATTCGGGTGTTCAGCCAGGTATACGGCTGAAGTTCCGCCTTCGCCTACTTCTTTCCTGACGCTATAGCCAGCTACGGAAGCGCCGACCATCTGTTCTCGAGACACGCCGCGAAACTAACAGAAACTGGCGAAACCGGATAGGGTATTAATCACTCATGCTGATTTTCAAGAAACAGTTTCTTGAGCTAGCGCTTCTCAGCTCAGCTCTCGCGTGCAGTTCTGCAACTTCCGGTGGAAACCCCCGCCCGAATCCGCGGGCTCTCCCGGCCGAGGGAAGTCCAGCAGCAGACGCCAGCGACATCTATCGGCAGATTGGCTTGCTGGCTGTCCCAGGCCCGCTCGCATTCGTGGGAAGGCTGTCTTCCTTTGCTAGCGCGTCCCCCGATACAACGCTCGTCATGGCCAGCATCTCGATCCCCAATCGCGCCCTGACCTTTACGAGAGAAGGAGATAGATATCGCGCTCCTTACGAAGTGAAGCTGACACTTAGTCGCAACGGAACTGAAGCGGCCGATGTAAATGTGATGGAAATAGTGCGTGTTGGTTCATTTAGGGAAACCAACCGTACAGACGAGAGTGTGATCTTCCAGCATTATTTTCATGTTCCGCCTGGCGTGTATGCTCTCTCGCTAACAGTTCGCGATGTTGGTGGATCCCGAGCCGCATCTCTGCAAGCCACGATCACGGTACCATCTCTCACAGCTGGACGCCTGTCTACGCCGACTCTTGTATATGAAGCAGCTGGTCGCTCGCTGCTGGACTCCGCTCCGCGACTATTGGCGAGCCCACGTTCGAGCGCGGTGTTTGGTCGTGATAGTACCGTAGCGATCTACGTGGAAGGCTATGGACCAGGTAGTCGACTACCTGTCAACTTCGTAGTGCGAAATGAAAAAGGTGCCGAGATATGGCGCGACTCCGCTATGCTTGGACGGAACGGGGCACTATTCAATGGCGTCGTGAATGTGCCGATTTCAACCGTAGGGGTTGGAATTGCCCGGGTGTTCTTTACGCGCCGCGATACGCGAGCCGCTGACAGCGTCGAAGTACCCCTGTTTGTGAGCTTTGGCGAAGATATTCCGCTCATGTCGTTCGAAGACATGGTTGGCTATCTGCGATTCTTTGCGACTCCGTCCCGTCTCAGCGCACTTCGAAATGCTCCCTTGGAAAAACGTGCTACAATGTGGGCGGAATTTCTGCGTGTTACCGATCCAATTCCGGAAACGCCCACCAACGAAGATTTGCAGGCCTATTTTGGACGGGTTCAGCAAGCCAATATCCAATTCAGAATGGATCGGAATCCTGGCTGGCTATCTGATCGCGGGATGGTGTTTGTCGCCTTGGGAGAGCCCGATGAGGTATTCGATCGAACCATCAATCAAACGCTCTCACCGACACAGGTTAGCTCCGCTGCCCGCCTTCAGATCTGGCAGTATCGCCAGTACAACGCGCAGCTCGTGTTTTTTGAGGATACAGGGCGATGGAGATTGACTCGACCGAGTGAAACGGAGTTCCTCTCGATCAGCGCCAGGCGTCAGCACTAGGTCCGTAGCAGACTAGCGGCGAAAACGAATTTGAAACGCTCTCGCGCTCTTCTTGCACGAGGGCGTTTTATATTCACTTCATGAAAGCTCCTGAAAGCCCACGACTGTTTCTTGTCGATGGCTACGCCCTTATCTATCGCGCCTTTTTCGCGTTGATATCGCGACCCCTTACCACGAGCAAAGGGGAGAACACTTCAGCGAGCTGGGGAATAGCCAACTTTCTTCAGCGACTTATCACAAAGCATCAGCCGGAGTATCTCGGCTGGGTTCATGACTCCGGTCTTTCATTTCGTCATGAGCGTTATCCAGCGTATAAGGCAACGCGGGAGAAGCTAACCGAAGAGCTCCAGTCGGATTTCGATCGTGGAATGGATCGCATCTGCGAGATGCTGGATGCGTATCGCATTCCAATCATGACCCTACCTGGATATGAGGCCGACGATGTCATCGGAACACTGGTGGCGAGGAGCGTCAACGCCGGCGTAAATGTAGTTGTAGTGTCGGGAGATAAAGACTTCCAGCAACTGGTGAAGCCGGGAGTATGGCTCCTGAATCCTGGTCGAGGGGGACCGGCCAACGTCGAGGAGCACTGGGTTGGCGTTGAGAATGCAGAGGAGCGTCTCGGTGTCGCTCCCGAATTTGTCACCGATTATCTCGCACAAGACCGCAAGCGAGCTCGTAAAGAAATACGGGCATCTCGAGTCGATCCTGGCCAACGCCGGCGAGATTACTAAGAAGCGACCCCGCGAAGCGCTCCTCGAGCACGCCGGGAACGCCAGGCTATCCAAGGAATTAGTCACAATTCGGGATGATTTGCCGGTCCCATTCGATCTCGAATCGCTCAGGATAAAGGAGCCCGATCATAGCAGGCTGCGGGATCTATTCATCGAGCTGGAATTTCACTCGCTCGCGAAAGAGTCGGCCGTGCAGGCACCGGTCGAGCAGAAGCCACAACAAAGTGTCAATTACACAACGGTCGATACTCTTGAGAAAATGGAGCGCGCCATCAAACGTGCGCGTGAAGCTGGAGTGATATCAGTAGCTACAGAAACACTGATCCACCCCGAGAGTCCTCAACTGGTGGATCCGTTACGCTCCTCGCTAGTTTCGATTGCGATTGCAATGGCTGATGGCGAGGCTTACTACTTTCCGCTGCAGCATAGGCTGGCACAAGGCGGGCAGGGAGAGCTTCTTGTCGACGCGGCCGGTGACCGCTCGGCAACCGACGCACCGGAAGATCGTGGCCTCGTTCGAGGAGGCGATGAAGTCGTCCTAGAAGCGCCGCCAAAGAAAAGGACGACCAACAGCGACTCGTTGAGCATTGCTGCCAGAATGCTGCGGGAGAACACGCCAACCAGCGTTCGGAATCTCCCTCCGCTCGACTCCCCAGGGATGCAACCTCTCAGAAATCTTCTGGCAGACCCGACTATAAGAAAGACCGCGCAGAACTCAAAGTACGATCTTCTGATGCTACGCAGTGCAGGTGTGAATCTCGCCGGCCTGGATTTCGATACCATGCTTGCGAGCTATGTACTCGATCCCGGACGGCGCTCGCACGGTCTGGATGTACTGGCACTCGAGTTCCTCGACCATACAATGACCTCGTACACGGATCTGTGTGGCAAAGGCCGGACGGCAATCCCGTTTGACGAGTGTCCCATCCCAGCAGCGCGAGACTACGCGTGTGAGGACGCCGATATGGCGTTTCGGCTGCGCAGGGTATTTGAGCCGCAGCTCGAGTCCTACGAGCTCACCAAACTTTTTGACGGTGTAGAGGTGCCCCTCGTCAACGTACTGGCCGAGATGGAATGGACGGGAATCGCGATCGATCTACCTTTGTTCGCTTCGCTGAAACAACGCTTCCAGGCAGAACGTGAGGCAGTTGAGAAGCAGATCTATGAAGCCGCAGGAGTGGAATTCAACATCAACTCCAACCCACAGCTCAGGGACATTCTATTCGGGAAGTTGAATCTCCCCGTCATCAAGCGGACCAGCACAGGCCCGTCAACTGACGCCGCTGTGCTCACGGAGCTCGCGGAAGCAGGACATGAATTGCCGACGCTGCTCATGGAGTACAGGGAGTTGTCCAAGCTCGAGAACACGTATCTCGACGCGCTACCTCGACTCGTCAATCCGAAAACTGGCCGGTTGCACACCTCGTTCAATCAGACAGTCGCCAGCAGCGGCAGGCTCTCATCCAATGATCCGAATCTCCAGAACATTCCAATTCGTCGCGAGCTAGGCCGGGATATAAGGCGAGGCTTTATCCCGCGCAAAGGCTGGTTGCTGCTGTCCGCTGATTATTCGCAGATCGAGCTCCGGCTTCTCGCGCACTTGTCTCGCGACCCTGCCTTCGTCGACGCGTTCCAGGCAGGTGGCGATATCCATCGTCAAACCGCAGCTCTGATCTTTGAAGTTCCTCTGGACGAAGTGACGAGCACAATGCGCAGTCGAGCCAAAACGATCAATTTCGCCACGATTTACGGCCAGGGAGCACACGCTCTCTCCCGGCAGCTTGGCATTGAACACGCTGAAGCCAAAGAGTTCATCACACGCTACTTCGAGCGCTTCCAGGGAGTGCGCAACTATCTCGACTCGATGGTGGCATTTGCCCGTGAGCACGGATACGTGCAGACGATATTTGGCCGGCGCCGCTACATCCCTGAATTGCGCGAGCGGAATTTCAATATCCGTGCGTTCGGCGAAAGAGTCGCTGCCAACTCTCCGATTCAGGGATCCGCTGCTGATCTAATCAAGATCGCGATGATCAGGATAGATGATGGGCTGAAGACCCGAAAACTGCAGAGCAAAATGCTGCTCCAAGTCCACGATGAGCTCGTCTTCGAAGTAATTCCCAGCGAGCTCGATCAGGTGAAAGAGCTCGTGAAATACGAGATGGAGCACGCTGCGGAGCTGTCAGTACCTCTGGTCGTCGATCTCGGAGTGGGGAAGAACTGGCTGGAAACGAAACTCTAGGGTCTAGTAACGCCGCGGATGCGGTTGAAATGCTGCCCAATACGCACCGCTCAGCAACCCAGCCAGATACAAACAGTCGAACAAGAAGGAATGGACGACCATGCCTACGATTGTGAGGTGTACGTAGGTAAGTAGTACCAAACCGACCCCAAACATGATCGTGAACATCGCCGGCTCGTCCGCATCCGTGCTGCGCCTCACAGCCATATTTCGCGCTATTCTCACCGGTAACTGGTGAGTGAGACGACCCCACCATGCCGCGAGGGCAATCGCTCTTTCACGTCCGGTATTACGACTCTCCTTTGGTCGATTGAGTTCTTTTCGCGGCAATTCAGCATCCTCGGAGACGACTCTCAACCGATCGGCTATTTCCTGGGTAAGGATTGTGTAATCACTGCCTCGCCATGAATCCATTTCGATGGCCACCCCTACGTGTGCGCCGACAGCCGTACCTGGTGTGCCCTTGTCTTCGAAGACGAGCCCAAGAGGAAGAACCCTGAGACCCTTGATCCCCCGCTCATCTCGTGCCTGGAGCGCTACTCGTGCCAATCCCGTCTTCAGTGGTTCGAGCCCAGTCTCGTTGTGGCTCTTTCCTTCAGGAAAGATCAGTAGCGCTCCGTTTCTTTTGAGAAGGCTGAATATCTCCGCGAAAGCTTGCGCATTGCGCGATCTGTCAAACGGTAATCCATCTTGCCTTCTGGCCTCGTCACTTACTCGGCGAAGTGGCACGACGTGCAGTAATCGGAATAGAATCGCAATGAACGGATTGTCGGCAAGCGTTGCCTTCGCAGTCATCGCAACGCGACGAGGAACGAGCCACCCTACTATGAGAGAGTCAACCAGCGCGTTTTGATGATTGACCGCGATCAATAACGGACCGCTCACTGGAATTCTTTCTGCTCCAGTGAGGCGGATATCGCTGTAAAACCAGTGTAGCGCTATTCCGGTGATCCACCGCAACAAGCCGTAAATCATTTCGTGCGAACAGGTCTACTGAAGTTGTTGGGAACGCCACGCAACATCAGGAGTGCCAGAACCATCCCGATCGCAACTGTTGCGACACCAGCGCGGTACGCGAATCCGGTTCCCATCGAGGGCTTCAGTCCATCGACGGCAAATGCCCACACGAATGGACCTACAACAGCTGCGGCCCTCGACGAAAGCACCATCAAACTGAAAAAACGCCCAGCCTCAACGTCGGGAACGAGGCTTAGTAGCAGCGGACGCTCAGC
>Ga0193729_1001221_pt1 | contig 13220 bp, 12 predicted proteins | sample U1c2metaG_FD_143036 | JGI IMG/M metagenome (GOLD analysis project Ga0193729, IMG submission 143036) | Soil microbial communities from a riparian zone of the East river system, Colorado, United States - U1c2 | ecosystem: Environmental > Terrestrial > Soil > Riparian zone | place: USA: East River... | reverse complement strand
ATCTCGCGCGGCACGCATGTGATGGTTGTCGATGCCGACACGGGCGCTGTCGTGGGTGACATCCCAAACACCAACGGCGTTCACGGAATCGCGGTCGCATCTGAATTCGACAAAGGATTCGTCAGCGATGGCCGCGATGGGACGATCACGATTTTCGATCTCAAGACTCTGAAAATTTTGGGAACGGCGGCGGCCGGAAAGAATCCAGACGCGATCATCTACGATCCGGTGTCGAAGCGAGTCTTCTCGTTCAACGGCACGAGCAAGGATGCAACCGCAGTCGATGCGAAGTCGGGTGACGTCGCAGGCACGATCGCGCTGGGCGGAAAACCTGAAGCCGGCGTCTCAGACGGCAAAGGTCACATCTTCGTTAACATCGAAGACACGAGCGAAATCGTTCAATTCGATGCTAACAAGTTGTCAGTCGAAAATCGCTGGAAGATTGCCCCCGGCGATGGCCCGTCGGGCCTGGCGATGGATCAGAAGACGCGCCGGCTGTTCTCAGTTTGCGGAAACAAAATGATGGTGGTGGTGAACGCGGACAACGGACAGGTCGTCGGCAACATTCCGATCGGCCAGGGCGCTGACGGCGCGGCATTCGATCCTGAAACCGGATTCGCCTTCAGCACAAATGGCGCCGATGGCACGCTGACCGTGGTTCATGAGGACTCGCCGGGCAAATTCACCGTCGTGGAAAATGTTCCGACGCTGCGGCGCGCGCGCACCATCGCTTTGGATCCAAAGACGCACCAGGTCTACACCATCACGGCCGAGTTCGGCGCGGCGCCTGCGCCCACAACCGAACAGCCACGCCCCCGTGCACCAATGGTGCCGGGATCATTTACGTTGCTGGTGTTGAGTCGCTGACCTGGGTGCGCGGACGTCCTCGTCCGCTCTCTTTTATTCCTGTTCATCTTGTAAATCGTGTCCATTAACAATAAGGAGCATCAATGACGACTGAAGAACGACGGAAATTCATCGCACAATACATTGACGGTTACAACCAGGTCGCTAACGCACTCGACGGTTTTCCGTCCGACAAGCTGACCGCACACCCGATTGAAGGTAAGTGGAGCGCCGCGGAGATTGTTCACCATCTCGCTGACAGCGAGACCACCAGTGGGCTCCGCCTGCGTCGCTTGATCGCGGAAGACCATCCGTTAATTCAGGGCTACGATCAAGATACTTATGCCGCTCGCTTAAACTACAACCAGCGCGAGATTGGCCCATCGCTCGACGCTTTTCGCGGCGCGCGCGCGTCCACGGCGCAGCTCTTCGATTTCATGGGTGATGAAGATTGGCAACGCGAAGGCACACACTCCGAAAGCGGCTCGTACTCTGCCGAAGACTGGCTGAAAATTTATGCGGCCCACGCTCACAATCACGCCGCCCAAATTAGCCGGCTGCGAGAGGCCCTGGCTGAGAGCGCGGCAGCGACTGCTTGATGAATGGAGAGCGGGCTCCCGCCTGTGTTGAGCACGAGACGCGCAGCGGTCTGCAATCAGTCGGAATAAGAACATCTCCACGAAAACACACGAACATTTTCGATTTTGGTTCGTGTGATTTCGTGGACAGTCTTTTCTAACTCGGATCCCAGAGACGTTGAGTAGTCAGCGATCTTATGAATCCGCCGCCAAAAATGTCAGGAGACACTCGATGCGAAAAACAATCCCGCTCGTCTTGCTTCTGTTGATTGCGATCCTCGCAATCTTCACCGTCAATCGCCATCAAACCGTCGATGCTCAGCAACGCGCCGGCCTGACTCCGGAAGTAGTCGCGCGTCGCAATTCGATCGAGCAGGAGTTGCAATTGATAGCAGTCGTCGATCGCAAAGTAATGGTCGCGATGCGCGACGGCAAACGCATGGCCGCGGATGTCTATCGACCAAAGGATGCTTCGAAGAAATATCCGACAGTCTTTTCGCGCACTCCGTACAACTTCAATTTCTGGGACGTGCGCAACGGCGTGCCGCGCGATCTCAGCACTGAACTTGATGCGGTCAAGCGTGGTTACGCCTATGTGCAAATGAACGAGCGCGGTCATTTCTTTTCGGAAGGGAACTACGACATTCTTGGGCCACCGCTCAGCGATGGCGACGATGAGATTTCCTGGATAGCGAAACAGCCCTGGTCCAACGGCAAAGTAGGTTTGATTGGTTGCTCATCGACTGCTGAATGGCAACTGGCAGTCGCGGCGCAGGGTAATCCGGCTCTCGCAGCGATCATCCCGCAGGGATTCGGCGCCGGTGTCGGCCGCGTCGCTCCATATTTTGAACAGGGCAACTGGTATCGCGGCGGCGCCGTGCAGATGCTGTTCATTGCCTGGATCAATGGCGAACAGAATCAGGCGCGCCCGATGTTCGCGCCGAACACTTCGCAGGAAGATTTGATTCGCGCGTCGAAGTCATTTGATCTCGCGCAGCAGTCGCCGCCCGTCGACTGGTCGCAGGCTCTACGTCACCTTCCCGAGCAGGACATTTTGAAGGCCGTCGATGGACCAAGCGGGATCTTCGCCGACGAAATGCCGGTCGCCACCGGGGGCGCGATGATCAAACGCGCACCGAACGATCCGGCGTGGTACAAAGGTGGTCTGTGGAACGACAGCATGCAGATCAACGTGCCGGGTTTTTGGTTTATGTCATGGTACGACGTGTCCGTGGGGCCAAACCTGGCCGCTTACAATCACGTGCGCAAGACTGCGAAGGGTGAAATCGCTAATCAACAGTACGCGGTGATCGCGCCGACGCTTCATTGCTCGTACAAGCGCGCGACCGAAAACACAGTCGTCGGCGAGCGCAGCATGGGCGACGCGCGGCTTAATTATGACGAACTAACCTGGGCCTGGTTCGATCATTTTCTCAGAGGGGACAATAACGGCATCCTCGAAAAGATTCCGCGAGTGCGCTACTTCACGATGGGCATTAATAAGTGGCAAGCGTCTGACACGTGGCCTCCCAAAGGCGCTCAGCCCGTCACTTTCTTTTTATCAAGTGGTGGCAACGCGAACACGCTCAATGGTGACGGCGTGCTGGGCAATTCTGCGCCAGCGGCTGACACCGGAGATAAATTTGATTATGACCCCATGAATCCGGTGCCTTCGTATGGCGGCAATGTCTGTTGCACGGGAAACGCTGTGCAAGGCGGCGCATTCGATCAGCGCAAGATGGAAGAGCGCAAAGACATTCTGGTTTACAGTTCGGAGCCTCTGAAAGAAGGCATGGAAGTCAGCGGTCCAATTGAAGTCACTCTTTATGTTTCGTCGGACGTAAAGGACACGGATATCACTGTGAAGCTGATTGACGTCTATCCCGACGGCCGCGCCTACAACCTGGACGAGACGATTCAGCGCCTCAGGTATCGTAACGGCTACGACAAGCCGCTCGCCTGGATGGAGTCCGGCAAGGTTTACAAAGTCGCGCTGCAACCAATGAACACGAGCAACTTCTTTGAAACCGGCCATCGCATTCGTTTGGAAGTCTCGAGCAGCAACTTCCCCCGCTTCGATCGCAACCTGAACACCGGTGGCCGGAACTACGACGAAGTGACCGGGGTGGTGGCCCATAACGTCGTGCATCACTCGAAGCAGTATCCGTCAGAGGTGAAGATTACGGTGGTGCGAAAGTAGAGGGTTCGTTAACCGCGGGTCGCGGCTTCCTTTGGTGTGACGGTGATGTTCTTGAAGCGCTGAAGGCGAACCAGTCCTGGCTTGGCGCCTTTTGGTTTCGTAACGAACTTGCGCTCGGTGAAATGCACGTCAACCTTCGGATCTTTTTTCGCCTGCGAAAAATAGGCAGCAAGTTGTGCAGCTTCAATGATGGTTTGATGCGGAACTTCTTTGCGTGTCTGCCGGCGAATCACCACATGCGACCCGCCATAGTCCGACGCGTGCAGCCACAGATCGTTGGGCCTGGCGATCTTGAAAGTTAGTTGATCGTTATCGTTTGAGGTGCGGCCGACGAGGATTTCAAAGCCATCGGAAGAAAGATAACGGCGGGTGCCGGGTACTTTCGGAGGCGGCTTCTTTGTCCCGCCCGCTGACGTGGGTGGTACTGACGTCTTGCCAGACGTCAAAGCAGTTCCATCCGCAATAGTCTCTTCCAGCGACCCCTGCTCTGCCTGAAGCTTACGCAACTGTTTTTGGCCCAATTCAATGCGGGATTGGATTTGGGTGATCGCCCGCTTCGATCGCGAGTAACGGGCGAACCGGCGCCCAGCTTCTTCCTGAAGCGAGAGATTCCGATCGACTTCGACTTCAATGGCCGGAGCATCTTCGGCAAAATAATCGACCAGCGTTACGCGGTCGCCGTTTCTCTTCGCAGTACTCAGGTTCGCTAACAACAGATCGCCGATGCGTTTGTGTTGTTCGGGGTTGGTGTGTCCGCCCAGGTCACGCTCGAGTTGCTTCAGCAGTTTTTGCTGCTGAGATACTTTCCGGTTGAGTTCGCCGCGCGCGGTCGCCGCGCGGGCAGCATTTTCTCTTTGGGCGAGCAAGGAAGTGAAGTAGTGATCCGCGGCTGCAGACGGCGTTGCGAACTCACCGCCGCGAATCAGTTTCAGAAGATCGGTTTGCTCCTTAGGCTGATTAGGTTGCGGGGCGTTTGAGCTTTGGTAAGTGTCTCCGATTCGTTGACCAATAAACTTTGACGAGCGAAGAGTTTGAATGATTTGGTCGTGCTCATTCAGCAGCAATAAATTGGCCGAGCGCCCGGTCAATTGAACGACGAGCGTTCGCGTCTTGTCACTTCCGAGATCATCTTCCCCGGCGAAGGCAAATCGAACAATACGATCGGCGGCGTCCTTCTTGATTGAAACCAATCTTGTTTGGGCCAGCTCTTTCTTAACGGCCTGCCCAAATTGCGTCAGCGTCCGGCTCTGTTTTTCGAGGTCGCGGGCGCGTCGCTTGATCAAATAAATTCGCGGAGCGGCGGGCTCGACGGCAATGAATAGATAACCAGCGTCGCGCAATCCAAAATCAAGGGCCAAAGACGCGCCGGCAAATTGGAAGATCTTTCCCGGCGCGCGACCGGCGAGTAGCGGAGCGATCTCGTTGACTATTTCCTTGATTGATTCGTCGTCCATGAGTGCGCGGAGAAGTTAACATAGATGCGTGAATAAAACGGCGAGATCGTACGATCAAAAGCTTTCGCTCCGATAGGATCTCGATAAGTGTTTGCGGTGAAGAGTTCTATAAATATTTTCGCCCTTACCGGGCGGAAGAAGGGTTGCTTCAAGAAAGCCAAAAGCGGGCAAGGATGTCCGCGCTCCGCAGCCAGGGATGGCTGCCCTCCGTGTGCGGCTAAGTGCGCACGACGATGGTATTCGAGAGACGGTCGTAAACCGTTCGTTTGTCAGGATCGATCAAGGCATATCCCACGCCCAGGCCAAGGAACGCGAGTGAGAAAACAAAACCGATGGCCCGCTTGATTGATTGGCCGCCGGTCGGGATTAAGCCGGTTTGCAAATCGATGGTCCGCAATGAAAGCATGCGCATCGCCAGCGTCCTGCCAGTCAACGCGATCGAAATCGTCAGGTATGCGAACATCGTGATGGCGGTAACGCCGCTCATAATCTCAATCGTGCGCGGGTCAGTCCACCTGTCACCGGAAAAATAAATAACGGCGACAGGATGAGATCTATGACACCAGCAATGAATCGCCGCGACAAGCCGGGCAGGTCGTCGCGAGTGTCCGTCGATAAAGCCGGAACCGACAAGCAGTTTTCAAGATATGACAACGCCGCATCATCATCTGAGATCACCCGCACGGGTTTTCGCGATTGGGTTTCCGCGGTGCGCGACTCGATCGTAAGTTCGCTGGCATCAGTCGTTGCCGGCGGCTCGACGTTCATTTCAATTGTGGCGGCGGCCAGGGCGGGTGCGACAACCGTGAGCTTTGATTTAGATGAAAGCATCCTTTCATCATCAAGCTCTGGCAGGGCTGACTCTTCAAATTCCGTTTCGAACGCCGGAGCGGTCGCCACTGCTGCTGCACCCGCGGAAGCAAAGTGATCGACGCGTCGCGCGCGATCAATTCGCTCGAGCGCTTTTGAGACGATCGGATTCATCACCGTCTGTTCCAGATCGGGAACGAGTTCAAGTTGCCCTGATGGCAAAGCACACGAAACCAATCCCGCTTCCTGCGCGGCAGCGAGTTCTTCCGCGGCTTCGCGGGCCTTGCGCTCCTGGACCTCGCGCACGCGTTGGCTCAACTGCTTCCGCCATTCAGGCTTGGCGCGTCCGCTTCGGGGAAACTCGATCAATCGCGAAGAACCGCCGATATCTTGCCCCGGCTCTTGCGTGCGATCGCTGTTAGGTTTCGACTTATTTTTGTTGTCGGATTTTGAGGACAAATCCGGTAGAGCTTCTTGGATCATGGGTTGAGACAAAGATACGGGGCAGGTATCTGAGTTATCATCATGAGCGACGCTACCAGAGCAGTCTTGCATGGGCAAGTGTCTCCGTCAGCTCGAATCCAGGGAATGGGATCTTTAACAAACCCACACCCTCCACAGACGCCGCCGATACTAGCAGCTTTACTTTAAGTCGTCAACGAGAAAATATTGCAGGAGTTGAAGTTGGGTCTTTGGGTCTGATTAGCTTTTTTGGTTTGAATTGACCGTTACCGGAAATGGAAAAATGAGAATTAGAAATTGCAAAGTGCAAATTGCTCCTCAGTCCCCACGCACAGGACAAAAGGTTAAGAACAATTTGCAGTTTTATTTTTCAATTCTCAGTTTTCAATCTTATTTCGACAGTATCTACAAAGGCTGACGCCCCGCGAAACCGGACTCGACATCGTGCCACCATTCAAGTTGATCCCCTTCATCCGCTTTCCAGCAAAGGAGCACGACCCGGCCGTCGCGCATCGAAGGGAAATCAATCAAGCCCTGCTTATAATCTTTCAATTGAATCCCGAGGCCTTCCAACTCTCCAGCGTTCGTCGAGAGTTCGACCAGCAAGCCAGCGTAACGCCCGCCCTCGTCCATGCCGCCGCCGCCGTTCTCGGCGCCCTGGGCGGCATGTTTCGCCGCAGTCTGATGGGAAATCAATCGCCGATGAGACTTCTGAATCGATCTAACGATTGCCCGTACGGAAGGTAGTAGCGAGTTCGCTTCGTCAACAGTGAATAGCTTCATAGGGGATTAAACGAAAGGGTTGAAGAAAATATCCTGACCAACAACTTTCGCGACGAAGCTTATTTTACTGATTTGATCGAGCGCACGCTACTTCGATCGAAGATGTGATCCACGAAATCACACAAAACGACACGAAACACAAGTCTCTTCGTGTTGCTTTGTGGTGACTTCGTGGATCGTGCTTTTCGCCTTTGTCAGGGGAAGGATGCCCTGTTTCAGATCTACTTTACGCTGGCTTCAGCGGTTTCAGTCTTGGGCATGTAATAGCCGCGACGCGAACTGACTTCCAATCGTTTCTGCTTGCCTTTGGCGTCGACCGCTTTTACGCGCAGCACCAGTTCATGCAGACGACCGTCATCTCTTTCGTCTTCACTGAGCGCAAAACCGAGGCTGTAGCGCGCGTTGAGGTTTCCGATCACCCGTGCGAGGCCGGAGCCATAATCTTTGACGCGACTGACGTGCACAGTTTCACCGCCGCTCTGTTGCGCCAACTGCTTCGCGCTGCCGGCGATGCTGAGCCCAGTCCAACCAATCAGCGGCTGGCCGAACGGCAGCAGGAATTTATAGAGCGTCCGCATGTCAACATTCAGAGTATTAAAGATCGCGTTCTGTCGAATCAAGATTTGCTCGGTAGCGCCGACGTCCTCTTTGAAAACCGGCGCAATCCCATCTGACAGCCAGACGATCGCGGCCTGGGAATTTGGCCGTTTCTCTTCCACCAGGTGCGTCGCGTCGCGCGTAGCGCCGGCCATGTCATAGATGTTGTCTAACTGAATATTGACTTTGCCGCTGCTGCTGGTGCGCTTGATGTTTACGGATCCATCCTTCTTGATCGTGCGCGTGACGACAGCGCCGTCCTTGCCCTTGATTGTCTCGGTTTCGAGCACGTCGTTTTCTTTGGGCTTCGTGGCGGCGGCCTCTGCCGGCTGACTCTTGTCTGGGTCAGAGCTGATACTCATGCTGCCGCTACTTTCGCGGTTCGGGCTATTCGGATCATGTTTGTCGGCATCGTTTTTGTCAGACTGCGGCGCCGGAGCGACCAGGGCAGGTATTCGCGCGAGGGCCGTTTCAAGTTGAACCCGGTCACGAGTAAAGTCAGTAAGCCACATAGCCTTGCCATTTCTGATAGCCGCGGTTTTGTCATCAACGCTATTCAGATTAATCGCCAAAATTGCTACTTCATCGCCCGCCGGTAACTTGGCAAGTTCGTCGACAATCGCGGCACGCACCTCGGGTTGCTTGAGAAAGCGGCCGGCGCCATCGTCACGCAGATCAAGAATAAGGATCAGCGCGAGCGGCTTGCGCGCCTGACCTTCGCTGTTGAAATAAGAGATCGTGCGCGGCTTGCCATCGTCGAATAATTCGAAATTGTCGGGCTTGAGATCTGAGATCGGAGTGCCCGTCCGCTTATCTTTAACGAGCGCATCCATAAAGACGACGCGCGTGCGGATTTTGATCGTGTCGGCGACGTCCTGGGCAAAGATAGCGGGGGCTGCTAACAGGGTCAGCAATAAAATGATGCCGATCCGCGCTGTCATGAAGCCAGGACGAGTTGCGGCTTCGTTTCTCTGTGAGTGAGTTGAATTAGACGATTTCATTGAATTCTCCTGAGCTTGCCCTCGCTCACGCTCGGGCTGCTGACACTGTTTTAGGGATCGCTGGTCGTTGCTTCGTCGGTTAATGCTTTACCCATTTCGTCGGGAGTCTTCAGTAAGTCTGCGAGAATCTGTGGCGCCACCGTTGCCTGGACGACCGTGGCTTCGTTTTTCTCAATAGTAATTATCAACACGTGAAAATTTTTGCCGGCGTCGCGCACATAAACATAAGTCTGCTCTTCGTTCTTCGGCGCCAGCGTCTGGACCAGCGCGGACCATTCAGCGGCGAGCGCAGTCTGTACCGCACTCTTAAAGCTGGCGATCTGGCCATGTGAATTAAACGTTTGATCTTCAAAGAACGCGACGCGAACGCTGCCCGCTTCCGCCAATTTCTTGTAATCGCCGCCTTTGATTTTCGCGGCTGTCTTCACGGCTTTCATGCTGGCGCGCGCCAGCAAAGGAATGTTCTGGTGCTTGACGTGATAGAACTGCTCGATCGCTTTAACCGCGTCGTTAAAGCCGTCGCGATCGGCGCGCGCGGAAAACGGCAGCGCCAGCGCGAGCGCGATCATCAAAATTGTGGCAACTCTCCTGATCATCGTCTTATTTGTCGGTCTTTGGTTTTGCCGGAGGCAGATTCAAATAAGGCACGCCGAACGAACCTTCAAGCTGGCTTAACTTTTCCAGGTTGATTGGCCCAACGATGTTGACGACGGTGAACTCTTTCGGCTCGATACTGACGACTGCTAATCCGCCAATCTGATCGCCGATATTCAGCAGGTAAACTTCTACGTTCTCGCCGTCTTTTTTGCTCTTTACGCCGACGATTTTGCTCCAGCCTCCACCGCGAAGTTGCGACAGGACTGAGTCGACTTCGACCGGCGAATACTCGTTCTCTTTGTCGAACGAGAAGCTCTTTACGTAAATCCCTTTGACGTCTTTGATGAGATCGCGAATCTCGGCATCGTCACCGGCTTTGCCAGAAAAGAATTTCGCGGTCGTCTGCATCAGGTGCTCGTCCAGCTTCACGTCCACGGTTTCACTCGCCCGGTTGGCAAGCAGGTCGAGCTGGTCGAGCTGGAGCTTCGCGCCTTGCGCCATCGTGGTCACCACGCCGCCGATTAAAAGCAGCAACACCGGCGCAAATTTCAAAATAGTGCGGAAGAGTATTTTCATAGTTCGTTCATCCCATCTTATGTTGATTGCGAATTGTATTTACCTGGGGAAGACCCTGGCTCTTGCGTTGGACCAGATTCAGCTTGGCGCTGAGCAGCCGCAAGGCAACCAGTACCTGTTCTTTTTCGGCGAGCTCCTGCGGAGTCAATGCCGTCTGTCGAATCTGAACATTCGAATGTTTGTTCGTGGCGATTAAGACCGGATTCGTCTTCGGATGTCGCGTCGGATTGGTTGCTTGCTTTGCGACTGTCCCGACTGTCTGATTATCACGTGAGGGAACCGGAGTTTCGATCTTTGACGGCGCGATTGGTTGCGCTTGCCCGTTAGCCTGAAGCGCCGGTCCAGCCTGCGATTTCGCGAAGTGAATCCAAAGAGCAGCGGCCAGCATTGTTAGCGCAATCGCTGCGGCGATTGCGAGCGGAAGGACCATCCGGTTAGGGCGAACCTTTATCGTCGCCGGGATCGCGAGCGGTCGCGGCTGATATCGCAGCGTGCCGAGCAGCTCTTCCAGTTCCTGGACTTCAGTGTCCGGTTTACCCGTTCGATCCCAAAGATAATTATCGTTCATAGCTTTCTCACCATTGCAGCGCGCACATCGTTGCCACGCCCTCCCTCACGGTCGGGCTACTGCCCCAATCTTGGCGCGCAGTAATTTCATTCCTCGATGCAGGTTCACGCGGACCGATGCCGGCGTTAAGCCAACGCGCGAGGCGATCTCAGGCCCGGTCATTCCTTCAACGAATCTGAGCACCAGCGTTTCTCGATACGCATCGGGAAGCTGCCGAATCAGATCGAGCACCTCTTTAGCCGTACGGTTCAGCGGCTTCGCGATGGCCGTGTGTTCGTCAACTTCCACCGTGTCGCGTGATGCGCGATGAAAATCCATTGCTCGATTGCGCGCAATCATCGCGATCCATGGTCCAAAAGCGGTGGGGCTGCGCAGCGTGTGCAATTTTCTCAATGCGTGCAGAAAAATATCCTGAACCAGATCGTCAACCTCGTCGCGTGGCACGCGCGCCAACAGGACTCCGTGCACCAGCGGCGCGTACATCTCGTACAGCCGGCCAAATCGATCATGTTCTCCGTCCAGTACCGCCCGAACCAAAGTCTGTTCGATCGGCTCGTCGATTGTCTGGGGAGAGCGGAATGCTCCTGTCATCAGTAACATCTCCGCGGTGGCTTCGGCCTCGATCATTGAAACGCCTTTGGAACCAGCTTTCGATTCCGCAATCCTAAATTTGTTTACTGCTTCAGACATGGCTAAGACGGGAATCGCGGAGAGAGTGTTAACAGCGCGAAATGCTGCCACAGATAAACACAGATCGACACTGATAAGAAAGAAGCTATGAGGTCACTCCAGCTATCTGTGTAAATCTGTGTTCATCTGTGGCTGATTGATCCTGGTACGTCAGCGCGAGCGAATAGTTTCGCCCGCCAAATCACCACGGTTGAGATGAGCAATGCGATGGTGCAGGCGGCGCCGCCCTCGAGGCCGTAAGCTCCGCCGGTCAGCCAATCAGGTCCGGCGTTCATCGCTTTTAATAAAGGAGCAGGAGCCATGCGTTGAATCCCGCTGACGGGCAAACCAAGCAAAGAAGCCTGGGCCCAGTTCCAGGACCAGTGCAGGCCGAAAGGCAGCCACAGACTGCGCGTTCGCAGATAGGCGACCGCGAGCCACACTCCCGCCAGCGCGGTGTTAACGAATGTGAATCCTGCGACTACGTTTGGGTTTTTCAAATGCGCAGCCGCGAATGGAACCGACGTAAGCACGATGCCCAGCCAGGCGATATTTGCGCGCGTCAATGTTTGCAAAACGTAGCCGCGAAAAAGCATTTCTTCGGCTGCGGCTGCAAACAAAAAAACCAGAATTGAAACGACCAAAGTTTCGCCGATTAACTTGAAGCCCGCCGGATCGAAACTGAAACGAGTGCCCCGCGTTATCGTCGTGAGCAGCGCCGCTAAAAAAAGCGAGGCGGCGCCAAGCGCGGAGCCGATTAGCAGATTGCGTAGCCAGCCTCGATGCACTGAGCAACCCAGGGCAGCGAACGGCAGGTCTTCGAGCAATGCCTGGCAGGCCCATCCGATGAGCAGGGCGGAAATCAGAATCGCGCCGTGACCGGTGACAACGCCCCACAGAGACTGGCCAATTTCGACGCTCGAACGATGTAGCGCGCTGGAGAGCGCAAACAGCAACAAGACCTGAGTAACCTGAAGGCAAATAAGAAATGCGACCACAAAGATCGCGAGACGCCAGCCGCTTCGTAAGTGGCCTTCACGATCGACGAAGAAGTTATATGCTTCCATGCGTGCGCGCATTCTAACATTTGCGTTGCTGAGATCAGTTAACAATGAAACTGAGATGGTACCTCACTGCAAATAGTCTTCTCATTCACACCTCGCTTCAGCGAGGTGCAATAAGAACTCGAGGACGTCGCAACCGTTTCAACGGCTTACGCAAAGCCGTTAAAACGGCTGCGCCGATACAGGTTTTAGGTCCTGCACACCTCGCTGAAGCGAGGTGTGAATGAGACTCCGAAACCAGGCTTGTCGCTCGTTGATATCCCAGAGCGTTGCCTGTGCTAAACTTTGCCTCAATCATTCGCACTACCGCGACGACCTTCTGTGAGCACGAACACCAACCAATCAGACCCGCAGCGCAAGCTGCGAACCCGTCGCACCGGCGCGTGGCTGCTGGCCGGAATCGTGGCCCTCTTGCTCGCCATCATCGCCGCGCAGCAGCTGTTCAATCTTGGGCCGCTGATGCCGTCTGAAACAGGTTCGGACACGCTGCTGCTGTACGCGCTTTCGTCGCTCAACTTTGCAGCGTTCATGGTCTTCAGCTTTATCCTGCTGCGCAGCTTATTGCGGCTGCGCCGCGAGCGGCGCGAACGTCAGCCCGGCTCGAGAATTCAAACCCGGCTACTCGTCTATTTCATCGGGCTGAGTTTGCTGCCGATCACCGCGATGGCCGCGTTCTCTTATCTCTTTCTCAATCGGTCGATCGAGAAATGGATGGGGCGCTTGCCGGAGAATGTCGTCGAGCGCGTGCGCGAACAGCAGCGCGAGAGCCTGACATTCCAAAACGAGAAGTTGCGCGAAACCGCGACCCTGCTGGCGACAACAATCAGAACTCGGCCGCAGGCTGAGTGGCAGTCAGGCCTGGACCAACTGGCGGCAACCGGAAAATTATCGGCGATCGAAATCATCTCAGACAGCGGGCAGGTTCTGGCGCACAGCGAAGCCGCGATTCCCGATCCGCAGAAGCAGGAACTGCAGAGCATCCTGGCCCGCGGGAGAGAGTTGGACCAGATCTCTT
>Ga0193729_1001220_pt1 | contig 13236 bp, 10 predicted proteins | sample U1c2metaG_FD_143036 | JGI IMG/M metagenome (GOLD analysis project Ga0193729, IMG submission 143036) | Soil microbial communities from a riparian zone of the East river system, Colorado, United States - U1c2 | ecosystem: Environmental > Terrestrial > Soil > Riparian zone | place: USA: East River... | reverse complement strand
GATCCTGTCGGGCGGCCATGTCTCGCTGGTCGCCGAGGTGCTGGCGGGGCTGCGCCAGGCCGGCATCGGCGACGTGCCGGTGGTGGTGGGCGGCATCATCCCGCCGGCCGACGCCGAGGCGCTGATCAAGACCGGCGTGGCGCGCGTCTACACGCCCAAGGATTTCGACCTGACCCAGATCATGCGCGACATCGTGGCGGTCGTCGATCGTGCCTGGAAAGAAGCGGCTTAGCGAACACGCTGCCGGTTAACACAAGGCCTCACCCTGAGGAGGCCCGCAGGGCCGTCTCGAAGGGTGGGATACACTGTCGCTGTTGCCCATCACAGCGCGGGGGTTACCCCGCGCGATCGAGACGCCGCGCTCCGCGCGGCTCCTTAGGATGAGGTCGTTCTGGTTTCAAGCGCGCCGCCTCAAGCATGAATGTGATCATGCTCGTGCGGCCCGCCGCCATGTGAATGGCGCCCGGCGGCGCGCTCGGCGGGAACCAGGTGCAGCTGGCCGTGGCGCACGCCGCGCTGGCTGACCGTGTCGTCGGCCAATGCCCGCACCGCCTTGGCCGGGCCGCGCAACACCGCGACTTCCAGGCAGGAATCGTGGTCGAGATGGACGTGCAGCGTCGCCACCTGCAGATCGTGGTGCTTGTGCTGCGCCTGATTGAGCCGCCGGCCAAGGTCGCGGGTGTCGTGATCGTAGACATAGGCCAGCGTCGCGATGCAGAAGCCGCTGCCCTTCTCGTCGAGCTGCTGGCGCGCCTGCACGTCGCGCAAGATATCGCGCAATGCCTCCGAGCGGCTGGCATAGCGGCGCTGCTTCATATGGCGGTCGAGCGCCATCGCCAGACCGTCGTCAACCGACAGGGTGATCCTCTGCATAAAAGTCCCTCCGCTTGCCCTTCCGGCATTGAGTATGCACAATTCATGAAAGATGCATACGAAATCGCTCCTCAGCGTAGCCCTGCTCGCCGCGGCGGGCGAGGCCGGGGCGCAAACCGCCGACCCATTCGGTCCGGGCACCGGCGCCTCGACCCTGCTGCCGGCCGTCACCGTCACGGCGCCGCGCGCACTGGAGGCCGAGCCGACCAACGCGGCAAGCGAGAAGCGCATCTCCGGCGAGACCCTCAACACCCGGCCCCTGGTGCGACCGGGCGATCTGCTGGAGGCCGCTCCCGGCCTGGCCGTGACGCAGCATAGCGGCGAAGGCAAGGCCAACCAGTATTTCCTGCGCGGCATGAACCTCGACCACGGCACCGACCTCGCCATCTGGCTCGACGGCATGCCGGTCAACATGCGCACCCACGGCCACGGCCAGGGCTATGCCGACATCAACTTCCTGATCCCCGAGCTGGTCGAGCAGATGACGGTGAAGAAGGGGCCCTACTGGGCCGAGGAAGGCGACTTCGCCTCAGCCGGTTCGCTGCGACTTGCCTACGCCGACCGGCTGGAGAAGAGCGTGGTCCTGGCGACCGGCGGCAGCTTCGGCTACTGGCGCGGCCTGGCGGCGGGCTCGCTGCCGTTCGGTGCGGGCTCGCTCACCGCGGCAGCGGAGACGGTGTTCTATAACGGTCCCTGGCAGGTGCCCGACAGGCTGCGCAAGTTCAACGGCTTCCTGCGCTACAGCGAAGGCACGCCCGCCAACGGCCTTTCCATTACCGCCCTGGGCTACACCAATTCCTGGCACTCGACCGATCAGATCCCCGTGCGCGCTGTCTCGGATGGCAGCCTCGACCGCTTCGGCGCGGTCGACCAGACCGACGGCGGCGACACCCAGCGCTACTCGCTGTCGATGAATTGGCGGCAGAGCGACGCCCGCAGCGCCTCGAAGCTTGAGGCCTATGCGATCTACTCGACACTCAACCTCTACAACAACTTCACCTATTTCCTGGACGATCCCGCCAACGGCGACCAGTTCCAGCAAAGCGACAAGCGCAAGGTGCTGGGACTGAACGCCAGCCACCTGCTGCGCCACGAGCTGGCGGGCTTCCCGTCGGAGACCACGATCGGCACGCAGATCCGCTACGACGACATCGGGGTCGGGCTGTTCAACACCTTCCAGCGCACACCGCTCTCGACCGTGCGCTACGACCAGGTGAGCGAGTCGAGCATCGGAATCTACGCCAGCAACATGACGCGGTGGACCGACTGGATGCGGGTGACGCTTGGCGTGCGGGGCGATCTCTTCATGGCGTCGGTCGACAGCAACAATGCTGCCAACTCCGGCTACACCTCGGCGTTCCTGGCCAGCCCCAAGTTCGGCGTCGTGTTCGGGCCGTTCGACAAGACCGAATTCTACATCAATGCCGGGCTCGGCTATCACAGCAACGATGCGCGCGGCGCGACCATCACGGTCAATCCCAGCGACCCGAGCCAACCGCTCACGGCCGTGCCGCTGCTGGTGCGCTCCAGGGGGGCGGAAATCGGCGTGCGCACCCAGGCTTTCAGCGGCCTCGATGCGTCGCTCGCCTTGTTCCTGCTCGACTTCGACTCCGAGCTATTGTTCGTCGGCGATGCCGGCACCACCGAGCCGAGCCGGCCGAGCCAGCGGGTCGGCGTGGAAGTGACCAGCACCTGGCGGCCAAGGCCGTGGGCGAGCGTCGATCTCGACCTTGCCTACACGCTGGCCCGCTTTACCGACTATTCGATCGGTGGCGATCAGATCCCGGGCTCGCCGGCTTTCATTGCCTCGGGTGGGGTCACGCTCGGCGGCGACACCGGCTGGTTCGGCGCGTTGCGTTTGCGCAGCCTCGGCCCCCGGCCGCTGATCTCCGATGGCAGCGTCTATTCCTCGTTCACCACGACCCTCAACGCCCGTGTGGGCTACGTCTTCGACTCGGGCATCAAGCTCAACCTCGACGCCTTCAACCTCCTGAACACGCAGGCGAGCCAGATCGACTACTATTATGTCTCACGCCTGCCGGGCGAGCCGGCGGCCGGCGTCGCCGACCGGCACTTTCATCCGCTCGAGCCGCTCGCCTTCCGGCTCACCCTGGCGAAGGCCTTCTGAGAAGGCTTCCCGTCGCATGCAGCATGGGCTCGACCACGGCATGGCTGAAAAGCCACGTCTCGGCATGGACGGTCTCGCCGATGCGACGGATCACACGCGACAAGGCGATCACGTCGGCCTCGTGCGCCGGCCGCAACACGGTAACGTTGAGATGCGAAAGCGATGATCCCATGCCCGTCGTCGCGCGCATGGAAGTGTCGACCAGGGACAACAGGGCGGCGCTCGACCAGCTCTCGCCGGGCTTGAGGGAGAACCGCAGCCGGATGTCCTGATCCTGGCATTCCTCGACGAAGACATCGTGCAGGTCGGCGGCCGGCAGGGCCGTCTTCAGGATTTTTTGCAACTCGTCTTCCGTCATGGGGGCGATGGTATGCTATCCCCCTGCCGATGTCGTTCCTCGACCATATCAAGCGCTGCAACAACGCCCGGCTCGGCGAGTTCGAGCCGTGGTTCATCGGCCGCGATCGCGCAGGCTTCCTCCATCGCGACTTCGCACCCGTCGTGGCTGAGCGAGCGGACCTGTTCACCCGCCGCGACAAGGCCTGGCATCTCGATCCGGCGCTCGACACGCCGGACAAGCGCACGGCCGCGCTGCGCGGCTTCCTGCTGGAGCTGCGCGAGCAGGGCCACTTCAAGGGCCTGTGGCGCGACGAGGCCTATCCGATCACCTGGGAATTCACCCGGACGCCGCTGATGGCGATGGAGCGCGCGGCGGTGCCGTGGTTCGGCGCACGCGCCTTCGGGCCGCACATGACGGGTTACGTCCGACGCAAGGACGGGATGCATATCTGGGTGCCGCGGCGCTCATACGACAAGCCCACCTTCCCGGGGCAGCTCGACAACACGGTCGCGGGCGGGCAGCCGGCGGGCATCGGCCTGCACGACAATCTGATCAAGGAATGTGCAGAAGAGGCCGCGATCCCGCGCGTGCTGGCCATGCAAGCCAAGGCAGTCAGTTTCGTCAGCTACCTCAATCAGTCGGGCGCGCAGCTCAAACCCGACCTCATGACCTGCTTCGACCTCGAATTGCCCGAGGACTTCACACCCTACGCAAATGACGGCGAAGTGCATTCCTTCGAGCTGTGGCCGGTGCAGCGCGTGTTCGAGACGGTGCGCGATAGCTGCGAGTTCAAGTACAACTGCAATCTTGTGTTGATCGACTTCTTCGTTCGCCACGGTCTGCTGTCGGCAGACGATCCACAGTTCGTCGCCATCGTTTCCGGACTCAAGATGATGTACACTTTGCCCAACGGAATCGGTTGAGCGACGGCGCGTCGCGACGAATACGTAGCCGGCTCGGCTGACACTTCGAAAGGTGGCAGCCCTCATGCCACGATGCGTGCTTAGTGTGTTCGCTTTCGCCTGGATATTTGCCGGCGCCGTGGCCTTTGCACAAGATGGTCACCACGGCCAAGGTCATGCCGAAAATCACGACTGGTACCAGGGGCTGAAACAGCCCGGCACGGGTTTCTCGTGCTGCAATGGCACCGCCAACGGTGTCGAGGGCGATTGCCGCCCGACCCGCGCCTATCTCAACGACGACGGCAATTGGTATGCCCTGCTCGACGGAAGCTGGGTCCCCGTGCCGCCCCGGGTGGTGCTGAAGCAACTGGCGCCTGACGGCTCCTCGCATATCTGCGCCAGCAAATCGGGGCTGATCTATTGCTTTTTGGGCGGGTCAACCCAAGATCTAAGGGAGGGAACCTTACGGTTCCCTGCGACGTTGCCTTTTTATTGCCGACCCTCAGCCACGGCACCGGGGAGACGAAGTCATGCGCCTGTCTGCGCCTGGTTTCTTGCTAGCGTGCGCGTTTGCGACCGTCGCCGCGCTGGGCGTGCGCGCCCAAGATGGCCACTACGGCCAGGGTCACACCGAAAATCACGACTGGTACAAGGATCTGAAGCAGCCGCAGACCGGCTATTCCTGCTGCAACGGCCGCAGCAGCAGCAGCGACGGCGACTGTCGTCCGACCCGTGCCTACATCAACGACGATGGCATGTGGTATGCGCTGCTCGATGGTCGCTGGGTGCCCGTGCCGCCGAAGGTCGTGCTGAAGCAGCTCGCGCCTGACGGGTCCTCCCATATCTGTGCCAGCAAGAGCGGCATGATCTATTGCTTCCTGGGCGGGTCGCCGAAGATCTAGCCGGCCTTCGGCCGGCTAGGGCGGGCGGCAGCGGCTGTAATCAGCCGCGAGAGCCCGCGCCCCGCCCCCTTGCGCACGCTGCCGCATCACGCCGGCGCCGGAATCTTCGACTCCTTGATCACCTTGCGCCACTTCGCGGTCTCCTCGGCCAGGCTCTGGGCGTAGAACGCCGCCGTCCCGCCGATCGGGATGAAGCCCAGTTCCTGCAACGTCCGGCGCACGCCTTCATCGCCAAGCGCCTCGTTCACCACGGCATTCAGCCGCTCGACGAGAGCGGCCGGCGTGCCGCCGGTCGTCGAGATGCCGAACGGAACCGCGCCCTCCATGCCGGCGAGGCCCGCCTCGCCCTCCGTCGGCACGTCGGGCAGCAACGGGCTGCGCTCGGCCATTGCCACCGCCAGGCCGCGCAGCTTGCCCGCCTTCACCGGCGCGGCCGTCGGCATCAGCACGTCGGAGAACAGCGGGACATGTCCCGCCATCACGTCGCGCAGCGCCTCGGCGCTGCCCTTGTAGCCGACATGCTCGAGCGGCAGGCCGGTGCGCCCCTTGAGATACTCGCCCCACAGATGCGGGATCGAGCCGATGCCGGCGGAGGCATAGGCAATGGTTCGATCGCCACCCTTCGACCAGGCCAGAAGCTCGGCCACCGACTTGAACGGCGCCTCGTTGTTGGCCGCCAGCAGCAGGGGCAGGTCGACGAAGCGGGCGACCGGTGCCAGGTCCTTGAACGAGTCGTACGGCAGGGTGATGCCGAAGGCCGCGTTCACGGCGAGCGCGCCGGGCGTCAGCAGGATCGTGTGGCCGTCGGGCCTGGCCTTGGCGACGATCTCGGTGCCGATGATGGTGCCGCCGCCCGGCTTGTTGTCGACGATCACCTGCTGGCCGAACAGGACCGACAACCGCTCGGCGATGATGCGTGACGAGGTGTCGGTCGAGCCGCCCGGCGCGTAGGGAACGACGAAGCGCACCGGTCTTTCGGGAAAGGCCCGCGCCTGGCCGAAGCGCGGGATGACGGCGAGCCCGGCCGCGCCGAGGAAATGCCGGCGTTTCATTTTCCCTCCCTTCCCTGTTTTCTCGTCTTTTGCCCAACCTGCCACGCCATGCGAAGCTCGGGCAACGCAAACGGGACCAGGGCAGCGGGGACTAGCGTGGCGCGGGACGGTCAAGGGCTGGAGGTGAGCAACGCCGGTGTGGAGGCAATGGCCGCGCTCGATTTCCTCAAGGACGAGTGGCTGGGCTTCGGCAATCGGCTGGCCGAGTTCATCACCGCCGCCGACAAGGACCAACGTTGCGCCCTGCTGCCGGTGATGGCGGCCAACCTCATGCTGTCGATGAATTCGGCCGAGGGCCTCGCGGCGGCGCAGCGCTATCTCGCCCGCGCCCGGCAATTCGCCACCGACGCCAACCCGCGCGAGCTTGCGTGGATCGCCGCGACCGACGCCTGGGCCGCCGGCGAGACCGATCGCAGCCTCAAGATCCACGAGGACATGGCGGCCGAATGGCCGCGCGATCTTTTAGCCGGCAAGCTCGGCCAGCTCCATGCCTTCAATCGCGGCGATTCAGAGGCGCTGCTGCGCATCGGCCAGCATTTGTTCGAAGCCAATCGCGACAACCGCTACGTCTACGCCATGTATGCGTTCGGCCTGGAGGAGTGCAATCGCCTCGAGGAAGCCGAGGCCGTGGCGCGCCAGGCGCTCGCCATGGATCGCCGCGATCCCTGGGCGCACCACGCCGTCGCCCATTGCCTGGAGGCGCGCGGCAAGATGCTGGAGGGCGTGGCCTTCCTGGAATCGGTGGCCGACACCTGGGTTGGCTGCAACTCCTTCATGTACACCCACAATTGGTGGCACCTCGCCCTCTTCCTGATCGATCTCGACCGCACCGACGAGGCGCTTGCCCTGTTCGACAAGCGCGTGTGGGGCGTGTGGAAGGAATTCTCCGAGGACCAGATCAACGCCATCTCGCTGCTGGCGCGCCTCGAGCTGCGCGGCGTCGATGTCGGCGGTCGCTGGACCGACGTCGCGCAGTATCTCAAGCCGCGCCTGCACGAGCACTTCGTGCCCTTCCTCGACCTGCAATATCTCTACGGCCTCGCCCGCGCCGGCGAGCAAAGCGCGGTCACCGAAATGCTGGCAAGCCTCGAGGAGCGCGCCGAGAACGCGCGGGCACCCGACCGCGAAGCCTGGGCCGACGGCGCCGTGCCGGCCGCGCACGGGCTTGCGGCCTATGCCAAGGGCGATCACGCCGAGGCCGCGCGGCTCCTGGGCCGCGCCATGCCGCACCTGCCGAAGATCGGCGGCAGCATCGCCCAGCGCTCGCTGTTCACCGCCATCCATCTCGACGCCCTGATGAGATCGGGCTGGAACGATGCGGCGCTCGCCATCCTGCAGGCCGACGATCGTGAGCGGCCGACCGTGCCGTGGACCAAGCGCTCGCTGGGCGACCTCTATCGCCGGGTCGGACGCACCGAGCAGGCGCTGGCCGCCGAGTACCAGGCCGAGCAGCTGGCGCGCCAATACGGCCAATACGGCAAGGGGGGAAGACCGACATGACCGACGACCTCGCACAGCAGAGCGCGGCGCGCCTCGCCACGCTCTACAGGAAGGGCAAGGCCTCGCCGGTCGAAACCATGAAGGCCGTTCTGGCGCGCGCCGCGAAGGTCGGCCCCGAGATCAACGCCTTCACCCGGATCGATGCCGGTGCGGCGCTCAAGGCGGCGCGCGCCTCGGAACGGCGCTGGAAGAAAGGCGAGCCGCTGTCGGCGCTGGACGGCGTGCCGGTCTCGATCAAGGAGCTGGTGCGGGTCAAGGGCTGGCCCGCCTCGATGGGCAGCAGGCTCACCGACAAGGCTCCAGCCAATGCCGATGCGCCCGCCGTGGCGCGGCTGCGCGAAGCGGGCGCCATCGTCTTCGCCCAGAGCACCAGCTCGGAATACGGCCACAAGGGCGTGACTGATTCGCCCCTGAACGGCATCACGCGCAATCCATGGAACCTCGAGCGTACGCCGGGCGGCTCCTCGGGCGGCGCCGGCGCCGCGGTGGCGGCCGGACTGGGGCCGCTCGCCATCGGCACCGACGGCGGCGGCTCGGTGCGCATTCCGTCGAGCTTCAACGGGCTGGTCGGCCTGAAAGCCACGTTCGGCAGGGTGCCGGCCTGGCCGCCCTCGCTGACCGGCGATCTTTCCAACACCGGCCCGATGGCCCGCACCGCGCTCGACTGCGCGCTGATGATGAACGTCATCAGCCGGCCTGATGCGCGCGATGCCTATGCGCTGCCGGAAGGCGACACCAACTATGCGAAGAAAATCGACGGCAAGCTCAAGAAGCTGAAGGTGGCCTTCGTGCTGCGCTTCGGCGACCACCCGCTCGACATCGAGGTGGCGGCGCTGGTCACCAAGGCTGCCCGCGCGTTCGAGAAGCTCGGCTGCAAGGTCGAGGAGGTCGAAGCGCCCTTCCCCTATGGCGATGCCGGCCGGGCCTTCGTGATTCACTGGCTGGCGGCGCTGCAACGGCTGCTGCAGCTCCATCCCGAGAGCCGGCACGGCGAGTTCGATCCCAACCTGCTGGCCTCGGCCAAGGCAGGGTTGCGCTATTCGTTGCAGGACGTGGTGAATGCCCAGGTGACGCGGCGCGAGCTGGCGATCGCCTGGAACCTGTTCTTTGCCAAGTACGATCTGCTGCTGTCGCCCACGGTCGCCGTGCAGCCCTTCGAGATCGGCAAGAACCTGCCGATGGGCCCGGACGGCAAGGCCAACGCGCTGTGGTCGCCCTATACCTCGCAGTTCAACCTGAGCCGCCATCCCGCGGCGTCGGTGCCGTGTGGCTTGAGCCGCGAGGGGCTGCCGATCGGCCTGCAGATCGCCGCGGGCCATTATAAAGACGCGCTCGTGCTGCGCGCGGCCGCGCGCTATGCCGAGGCCAATCCCCTGAAATTTCCCGTTCTTCCGGAGACCAAGTGATGACCGCCGATCTTGCGATGATGCCGGCCTACCAGCTGGTGAAACTCTACAAGGACCGCAAGGCCTCGCCGGTCGAGGCCGTGCGGGCAGCACTCGCCCGCGTCGATGCGTTCAATCCGCAGCTCAATGCCTTCCAGCATCTCGATCCCGATTCGGCGCTGCGCGCGGCGCGCGCCTCGGAGAAACGCTGGAAGAAAGGCGGCAAGCGGCTCTCCGACATCGACGGCGTGCCGATCACCATCAAGGATATGGTGCTGACCAAGGGCATGCCGACGCGCATGGGCAGCCTCGCCACCGACGCCGACGGGCCGTGGACAGTCGATGCGCCGGTGGCGCAGCGCCTGCGCGAAGCGGGCACCGTGCTTCTGGGCAAGACGACCTCGCCGGAATATGGCTGGAAGGGCGTGACCGATTCGGGCCTGTTCGGCGCCACCCACAATCCGTGGAAGATCGGCCGCACGCCGGGCGGCTCGTCCGGCGGCGGCGTGGCGGCCGAGGCGGTCGGCATGGGCAACCTCGCCGTCGGCACCGACGGCGCAGGCTCGGTACGCATCCCCTGCGCCTTCACCGGCCTGTTTGGCCTGAAACCGACCCAGGGCCGCGTGCCGCTTTATCCGCCCTCGGCCCAGGGAACGCTCTCCCACATAGGGCCGATGACGCGCACCGTGCGCGACGCGGCGATGATGATGAACGTCATGGCGCGGCCCGATCCGCGCGACCTCTACGGCTGGCCGGACGACGACGAGGACTATCTGAAAGGCTTCGACAAGGGCGTGAAGGGCCTGCGCATCGCCTATTCGCCCAACCTGGGCTTCGTCGAGCGCGACAAGATCGACCGCGACGTGGCGGTCGCCGTCGAGAACGCCGTGAAGGTCTTCAAGACCCTGGGCGCCCGGGTGGTCGAGGATTCGCCCGACCTGCAGGGGCTCGACCCGCGCAAGATCCTGAACGCGCATTGGCAATCGAACGTCGTCATGCTGGTGAAGAGTTTTAGCGAGGAAAAACGCGCGCTGATGGATCCCGGCCTCTTGAAGGCGGCCGAAGCGGGAGCCAGCCTCGGCCAGGACGCCGTGGTGACGGCGATCCATCAGCGCCAGCAGGTCGGCACGATCATGAATCAGTTCATGGCCAAGTACGACCTGCTGCTGACGCCCACCATGCCGATGACCGCCTTTGCGGTGAACGAGAACGGCGCCTGGGGCGGCGACGGCGTCGACATCGGTTGGACGCCCTTCACGCTCACCTTCAACCTGACGCGCCAGCCTGCCGCCACCATTCCCTGCGGTCTCGACCGCGAGGGCCTGCCGATCGGCCTGCAGATCGTGTCGGGCCATGCCCGCGATGCGCTGGTCCTGCGCGCGGCCGCCGCCTACGAGCGCGTCCGTCCGATCCCGGCGCCGCCGCTGGCGCACCAGGTATAAGCACCTCTTTCCTCCCCACGAAGTGGGGAGGTGGCCGCAGGCCGGAGGGGTCATGCGCGTCAGCAGCCGAAGAGCATGACCCCTCCGTCCACTGCGTGGACACCTCCCCGCGTAAAACGCGGGGAGGAAAAGAGTTCAATCCTTGGCACCCAGCAATTTCCGGCACTCGGGCGTAAGCTGATTGGTGTGCTGATCGTCGCAGGGCTTCTGGCGCTCGATCTGCAGCGCGACCGCATAAAAGACCAGCGCGCCCAAAAGCCAGATCACGAATGACAGGCTGAGCGCCGTCTCGAAGCCGCGGCCGATCCTTTGCGCGAAGGCGCTGGCGGGTGACAACGACGCGGCATAGCGGACCGCCGCCAGCGTGAGCGGAAACGTCGCCGCGCCGCCGGCAAGAAAGAAGAGGATGAGATGCGCCAGTGTCATCGCCCGTAAAGTGGCGAAACCGGCCGCCGACATCAAGATGCAAGCGAGCGCCCAGAGCGATCGTCTCTTCCTCCCCAACAAAGTTGGGGAGGTGCCCCGCAGGGGCGGAGGGGTCATGGTCTTCCATCGACGCAAGACCCCTCCGTCCGCTGCGCGGACACCTCCCCTTCGCGGATTCCGCGAAGGGGAGGGAATTTGATCAGACCTCGTCATCAGGCCTTGATCGCCGCCTTCACCGCCTCCGCCGTGATCGGCAGCGAGCGCACCCGGGCGCCCACCGCATTGAAGATGGCGTTGGCGATCGCGGGTGCGATCACCGTGACGCCGGGCTCGCCGCAGCCCGACGCCGGGTCGTTGCTGGCGATGACGCTGATGTCGAGGTCCGGCATCTGGCTCATGCGCATCGGCGTGTAGTCGCCGAAGTTGGACACCTGGAGCGCGCCGTTCTCCAATGGCGCCTTCTCGAACAGCGCCAGCGACATGCCCCACAGCGCCGATCCCTCGATCTGGGATTTCACGCCGTCGGGATTGACCACCGTGCCGAGATCCATGGCGAGCGTCAGGCGGTTGACCTTGAACTCGCCGTTGGCGGGATTGACCTCGACCTGCGCGGCGCACGCCGTCCAGGTCGCGGTGGCGCGTTCCTGCGAGCTCACGCAGGCTACGCCGATGCCGCTGTTCTTGGGCAGCGTCACCGCGCCGTAGCCCGAGCGGCCCACGGCGGTGCGCAGCGCATTGGCGAGCTTCTTCGCGCCGCCGGCGTTGTCGCCCGCGCCGTCGAGCAACGCGAGCCGGTAGTCGACGGGGTCCTTGCCCGACGCATGGGCAAGCTCGTCGATCATGCTTTCGACCGCCCAGAAGGTCCAACCCGGCGCCACCGAGCGGAGCTGGCCGGAAGGCGTCGCCTTCTGCGCCAGCTCGTTCAGGATGGCACGCACCTGATGGTTAGGCACGGTGTACCAGAAGTCCGCGCCGTTCACCGTGAAGCTGTCGAGCGGGCCCTTCTTGTCGACCGAAGGCGTCAGGAAGGCCGGAATCCCCCAGCGCGCGGTCGGCCAGGCGCACACGACGTCGTGCGCCAGGCCGACAAGCTTGCCGTCGGCGTCCAGCCCGGCCTTCACCTTCTGGTAGGTGAGCGGCCGGGTGAAATCCATCGCCATGTCGTCTTCGCGCGCATAGATCAGCTTCACCGGCTTGGCGACGGCCTTCGATGCCAGCACCGCCGGGACCACCATGTCGGCATCGAGACGCCGGCCGAAGCCGCCGCCGATGAAGTATTGGTGCAGCACCACGTTCTTGGGGTCGATGCCCAGCGCACCGGCGGCGATGCCGCCGGTGCGCGAGGCGAACTGGTTGCCGGTGTGGATGTGCCACACGCCGTCCTTTTCGTAGGCCAGCGCATTCATCGGCTCGAGCGGCGCGTGGATGTTGATGGAGGTGAGATATTCCGCCTCCATCACCTTGGCCGCGCCGGCGATCGCCGCGGCGGAGTCGCCCTTCTTGACGAAGAGCTGACCCGAATCGTCGGCCTTCTGCAGCCGCTTGGCCTCGTCGATCAGCGTCTGGTCGGAGACCTTGGCGTTGGGACCATTGTCGTAGGTGATCTTGAGCGCCTCGGCCGCCTGCTTCGCCGCGGGATAGGTCGTGGCCACCGCCACCACCCAGCCCGTCGTCGTGGCGGTCTTGTCGTCGAGCGTGACCGCCTTGACGAAGCCCTTGATCTTCTTGGCGTCCGAATCGTCGACTGCCTTCACCGTGGCGCCGTAGCGCACCGGCGGCACGACCGGCTTGCCGTACAGCATCCCGGGAACCATGGCGTCGATGCCGTACTTGGCCATGCCGTTGATCTTGGGCGGGATGTCGAGCTGCGGCACTGACTGGCCGACCAGCGTGTACTGGCCGGGCGTTTTCAGCTTGATCGCCTTCAGCTCGTCGGCGGTCCATACCTTGCCCGCCTTGCCGTCGGCGACGATCTTGGCGTAGCTCACTTTCTTGCCGGTCTTGGTGTGGATGACCTGGCTGTTGCTGGCGCGGCATTCGCCGGCCGGCACGCCCATCATCGCCGCCCCCGCTTCGATCAGCGTGATGCGCCCGGCGGCGCCCGCCCGGCTCATCGCGTCGAAGTTCATGCGCACGCTCCACGAACCGCCGGTGAGCAGCGCTTCCAGCACGGGATCGTTGTACTTGGGGTCGTTGTCCACCAGCTGGATGTTCATCATGCGCCAGTCGGCCTCGAGCTCCTCGGCGACGATCTGCGCCATGGCCGAGGAGACGTGCTGGCCCATT
>Ga0193729_1001219_pt1 | contig 13243 bp, 9 predicted proteins | sample U1c2metaG_FD_143036 | JGI IMG/M metagenome (GOLD analysis project Ga0193729, IMG submission 143036) | Soil microbial communities from a riparian zone of the East river system, Colorado, United States - U1c2 | ecosystem: Environmental > Terrestrial > Soil > Riparian zone | place: USA: East River... | reverse complement strand
GTTGCTTTAATGGGCGCAACCTTGCCGGCCGCGGTTTTCGTGGCGACCGTGGCTTCCGCGGCGATCGGTTCCGTCATCGTGACTTCGACGACTTCGTTTTCTTCGGAGATTTTTGGGACCCGTTCTTTTACGATCCGTATCCATATTACGGATACTATCCTTACGGATATTACCCCGATGGTTACGGATACGGTCCTTACGATCAATCTGTTTACCAAGGCGGAGCGGGATATACCGATTCTTTGGTCGGTCAGGTCCAGCTCCGTCTGGCTCGTGCAGGCTATTATCATGGCGGCATCGATGGCGTGAGTGGCAACGCAACGCGAAGGGCGATCCGCGATTACCAGCGCGCACACAGCTTGCCAGCGGACGGTCAGATCCGGCGCCGACTGCTCACAACCATGGGCCTGGGATAGATTCGTTTGCGTCGGTCGCGTTTGTTCGGCGGCGATTTGCGCGGTCAAAACGAATCAGGAATCACGCCGCTCTGCGGCAAAACAAAAAAAACGGGAACAAAATGGATGAACTAGCGGGAGCGTAACCCAGGAAACAAGGAAAAGATCGACAGAAATTCAAGCCGTATCAGACGCAGAGAACACGACTGCTTTGGGAGCAGTCGGGTAGATGTCAAACCGTCGAGGGCGGACGGTGAGCGAGCGGGAGTGAGCGAATCAACACAGAGAATCCATTTCCGGTTTTGCTCTGCGACCTCCGCGATCTCTGCCGTGAAAATTATCCCACCGGCTCGAGGACGAACAGTTGATTACATCCCGACAGAAACCTACGGAAATGATGAATGCGGAACCCGCTCGTCTCGGCCAATTGAATCATGCGATCTCGGTTTATCAGTTCCCGATGTTCAATTGCCCCCTCGCGGCTAAATAGACCGATGAGCCCGCCGAATTCGTGGAGCTGACGGACCGATGGGTGAGGGGTCGTCAGGACGACCTGGCCGCCAGGTTTTAAAAGCGTTCGCAACCAGGCCAGCCATCTTTGCGGGTCCTCGACATGTTCGATCACCGCGAGGCCAACGATTCGTTCAAACTGATTTTGGTTAGGCGATTGAGCAAATTCCGCGAGCGTTAGAAAACGATGCGTCGGGAAAAGATTTTTCGAGATCGCAACCGACTCTTCGTCCCGATCGACGCCGAGGTATCGGGTTGAGTTAACGTGATTAGCTAATGTGCCTGTCCCGCAACCAATATCGAGTAAGCGCCCCTGACCGAGGAACGGTTCGACCGCGGCGATTCGGCGCGATCTGAGGAAAGGCGACAATAGCCCTGTTAACTGATCAGCCATACAAACGCCGAAACACGGCCCCTAATTCGCCGACGCGATTCCAATCGCGCCGAACAAATTCGTTTTAAGAAAACTTCGTCGGTTCACGCTGATGCTATTCAGCAAAAGCTTGTTTGGCTCGGGAACGCTTGTCCTGATCTTTACTCTGCAATGAGTGCTTCAAAAGCTTTTGTTTCAATGCGGCGGAAAAGAGTTTGAGATCGTTTGGCCTTTGATGTGAGAATTCCCAGCCGCCGAAAAGCCGGGCAGCACCTTCAATTTGTTGCTCATCCAGTGTTGTGCTCTGTACCGCGGCAATCAAATCCGCCGTTGGGTATTCGAGCAACAATTCTTCGGGCACACTTTCGTACGATGGAAATCCGCTCCATTGACCTTCACCTGAACCAAACCACTTCAAAAGAGCGAGAATTCGCTCACGTGTATCTGGAAACTGTTTTGCTAGGGGCGCCTTGAAGACTTGCGAATCGATTGTCGGCTCTTGGAACATTTCATCTGTCCAAATTGCGCGCGCCGAACTCGGTATGACCGCGAGCCAATGAGCGTGAGAAGCTTCCGTTTTTTTGATTCGCTCCTCGCGTTCGCGCTCATCTATCAGAGTTGGCAGCTTCAATTCAGCGCGAAGCTTCTCTAGGGCGGCCATATCGTATAACTGATCTTTTTGAGGCGGCTCCGTTTTGGCGTTGTTACACTCAAAACAAACTTCCACCCAAGCGACTGGATGTCCCGCTGCGTCGAAAAAGACGAAGGCGTGCCGCGGATAAAAACAAGCTGCAATCCACTTATGTTCCGGATGTTTTCCGGTAACAGCTGCGATCAATCTTTTAACTTGTTCGTCGTTAAGCACGGCTCCTATTGGATTAACGACTGAAGAATCAAATCTACCATTCTTTATAATCGGTCGGAAAAGGTCCCCTTTTCGGTTGTATGCGAAAGCACGAACGCTTTTATATTCGCATTCAGGCCAGCTAGCGACCGCAGTTGCGCAAACGGCGGTTGCAATTAGCGCAACGCCACACTGGAGGAACAGCTTCACAGAAACAGTCAGAGATTCCTCGACTTCGCTCGGAATGACAAGGGACTATTAAACGTCGTAGTACATCGAGAATTCGTACGGATGCGGTCTCAGCCGCAGCGCGTCGTATTCTTTTTGTTTCATGTCGATCCAATTGGCGATGAAGTCGGCGTTGAAGACGTCGCCGCGGAGGAGGAAAGAATGATCGGCCTGGAGCGCTTCGATCGCGCCGCGGAGTGAATCGGGGACGCTCGCGATCTGGGCGAGTTCTTCCGGCGGCAGATCGTACAGATTTTTGTCGAGCGGATCGCCCGGATCGAGGCGGTTCTGGATTCCATCAAGGCCGGCGAGCAGCAGCGCGGAGAATGCGAGATATGGATTCGCGGCCGCATCGGGCGTACGAAACTCGATTCGTTTCGCTTTCGGGCTTGGCGAATAGGTGGGAATACGGATCGCGGCGGAACGATTGCGCGCGGAGTAAGCGAGATTGACCGGCGCTTCGAACCCGGGCACGAGCCGCTTGTAGCTATTAGTCGTTGGATTCGTCAGGCAGGTGAGCGCGGGCGCGTGTTTCAAAATGCCGCCGATGAAGAACAACGCCAGGTCGCTCAACCCGGCGTAACCGTTGCCGGCGAATAGCGGTTTGTCGCCGTTCCAAAGTGAGATGTGCGTGTGCATGCCCGAGCCATTGTCGGCGAAGAGCGGCTTCGGCATGAAGGTGACCGTCTTGTTGTGCTTCTTCGCGACGTTGCGCAGGATGTATTTGTAATATTGCAGGTTGTCGCCCATGCGTTTGAGCGGCGCGTAGCGGATGTCGATCTCGGCCTGGCCGGCAGTGGCGACTTCGTGGTGCTGGCGCTCGATTGGAACGCCGGCGCGCTCGAGCTCGATGCACATTTCGTTGCGAATGTCCTGCAACGAATCCATCGGCGAGACGGGAAAATAACCTTCCTTTGGGCGAATCTTGTAACCCAGGTTTGGAAATTCTTCGCGCGCGCTGTTCCAATGCCCCTCGACGCTATCGACGCGATGCATCGACGAATTGCCGTCATAACTAAACCGGACGTCGTCAAAAATGAAAAACTCCGCTTCCGGTCCGAAAAACGCCGTGTCGGCGATGCCGGTGCTCTTTAAATAAGCTTCCGCTTTTTCAGCGACGCCGCGCGGGTCGCGGTCGTAGGGCTCGCGCGTGATCGGATCGACAATCGTACAAATGAGACTCAGCGTCGGCTCGGCGTTGAAGATGTCGATCCAGGCAGTCGCCGGATCAGGAATGACCAGCATATCCGACGCGTTGATGACCCTCCAACCGCGAATACTGGAGCCGTCAAAGCCGAGGCCGTCGGTAAAAATCTCTTCGTTATATTCGGTGAGGGTGGTCGTGAAATGCTGCCAGGTGCCGAGCAAATCCGTGAACTTGAAGTCGATCAACTTCACGTCTTTGTCTTTGATCATTTTGCTGACGTCGGATGCGGTTTTGTCTTTGGCCATATTAAGAGGTTGAGGAGTTGAGTTGTTGAGAAGTTGAGATGTCGAGCCGCCTTCGTCCCGCAGTCGCGGGACTACGGCGGACAGGGTTGTTGGGTTGAGGTTGTGAAAAAGTGACCGGGTTATTCACAAAAGCCGCTGAAAATAAAAAGAGCCGAGACAACCCATTGAGGAATGGGCTGGGTGCGGCTCGCGTAATCACACTGCTTTTTCGCCGATCTCTTCCGTGCGGATCCGAATCGCGTGTTCGACCGGCAGCACAAAAACTTTTCCGTCGCCGATCTTGCCGGTCTTGGCCGCGCCCACTACGGCGGCCACCGCTTTCTCTACCATGTCGTCTGCCAGCACGACTTCGACTTTCACTTTCGGCAGAAAATCGACGGTGTATTCGCTGCCGCGGTAGATTTCGGTGTGACCTTTCTGGCGGCCGAAGCCTTTCACTTCGGTCACGGTCATGCCTTCAATACCGAGCTCGGCCAAGGCTTCCTTGACCTCCTCGAGCTTGAACGGCTTGATGATCGCTTCCAGTTTTTTCATGTCGATCTAATCGCGCTCGCTTCACCAGAAGCTGAGAGCGGCACGCGCTCTCTTACCAACGCGATCTTGTGATTGCAAACAAGAAATTTTTGCAATCACGCGCGAAATTTTTTGAGAAATTTCGCGGAGGTCTATACTGAGTTGATGCCGCGCGATTCGTTCGTTCACCTCCACCTTCACACCGAATATTCCCTGCTCGACGGCGCGGTGCGGATGAAGGAGCTGATGAAAAAAGCGGTCGAATTCGGCATGCCGGCCGTGGCCGTGACCGATCACGGCAATCTTTTCGGCGCGATCGAATTTTACCAGGAAGCGACGCGCGCCGGGGTGAAACCGATTATCGGATGCGAGGCCTACCTTGCACCGCGCTCGCACAAGGAGAGGGCGAATTCGCTGCGGGAAGCGGCCTATCATTTCACTTTGCTCGCGCAAAACGACGTCGGCTATCGCAACCTGGTCAAACTGATCTCAACCGCGCACCTCGACGGGTTTCACTACCGACCGAGGATCGACAAGGAGCTGCTGGCGCAACATTCGGCGGGGCTGATCGGGTTGAGCGGTTGTCTCGCGGGGGAAGTCAATTCGGCGATTCAATCGAACAACATCGAGAGAGCCAAGCAAGCCGCGGCCGAGTATCGCGACATCCTGGGCGCCGAAAATTTCTTCATGGAATTGCACGATCACGGGATGGAAGAACAACGCCAGTGCAATCGCGTGTTGCCGCAAATCGCGAAAGACCTCGGCGTCGGCCTGGTCGCGGCGAACGATGTCCATTTTCTGCGACGCGACGATCATGACGCCCACGACGTGATGTTGTGCATCGGCACCGGCAAAATGGTCCAGGACGAAAGCCGGATGCGTTATGCGCCGGAGCTGTATTTCAAATCACCGGCGGAAATGCGCGAGCTATTCAAGGACTTCCCGGATGCAATTACGAATACTCTCGCGATCGGAGAACGCTGTAATGTCACGATTGAATTCGGAAAATCAAAATATCCCGAGTATCCAGTGCCGGAGGGACAAACGCGCGAAGGTTATCTGCGCGAGCTTTGTTACAAAGGTCTGGAAGAGCGTTACGGCGAGCGCGCCAAGATCGACAATCAGCTGCGCGAGCGGCTCGCTTATGAACTCAGCGTGCTCGAAAAGACTGGTTTCGTCAGCTACATCCTGATCGTCTGGGATTTTATTCACTTCGCGAAAGGCCGCGGAATTCCGGTCGGACCGGGTCGCGGATCGGCCGCCGGCTCGCTCATTGCCTACGTGCTCGGGATCACTGACATCGATCCGTTACAATTCGGACTGATTTTTGAGCGCTTTCTCAATCCGGACCGTGTTTCGCCGCCGGACATCGACGTCGATTTTTGCGAAGCGCGCCGCGGCGAAGTTCTCGAATATGTTCGCCAAAAATACGGCGAGCGTCGCGTCGCCCAGATCATCACGTTTGGAAAATTGAAAGCGAAGAGCGTGGTGCGCGATGTCGGCCGGGTGATGGGACTTCCCTACGCGGCGGCGGACCGGATCGCGCGGATGATTCCAAACGAGTTGAACATTACACTCGATTCGGCCGCGGAAAAAAATTCGGAATTGAAACGCGCGATCGCGACCGAACCGCAAACGAAGCAACTGTTCGAATACGCGAAGACGCTCGAGGGCCTCTCGCGCAATGCCGGGGTGCACGCGGCCGGCGTCGTCATCGCCGATCGCGATTTGTCCGATTACATCCCGCTCTGCCGCGACGTCAAAGGCAACGACGTGATCAGCCAGTATCCGATGGGCCCGCTGAACGATCTCGGCCTGCTCAAGATGGATTTTCTCGGGTTGAAAACGTTGACCGTGATCGAGGACACGCTCGTGCTGATTCACAAACGCGAGCCGGAGTTTTCACTAAAGAACATTCCGCTCGATGACGCGGCGGCGTTCGGTCTCTACAACCGCGGCGAAACGATCGGTCTTTTCCAGATGGAGTCCGGTGGGATGACCAACCTTTCGAAGCAATTCGAGGTCAAGAAGCTCGATGACATCATCGCGTTGATTGCGCTCTATCGGCCGGGGCCGATGGAACTGATTCCCGAGTACGTCAAAGCGAAAAAGGGAGTCACGCCGATTAAGTATTTGCATCCGCTGCTGGAAGAAATCTGTGCCGACACCTATGGCGTGATGATTTACCAGGAGCAGGTAATGGCGGCGGCGAGCAAACTCGGGGGCTACTCTCTCGCGCAAGCCGATCTGCTTCGCCGCGCGATGGGCAAGAAGGACAAAAAAACCATGGCGAAAGAGCGCACTAACTTTATCCAAGGTTGCGCGCACACGAACAAGATCCCGGAGAAAAAAGCGAACGCGATCTTCGATTTGCTCGAAAAATTCGCGGGTTACGGATTCAACAAGAGCCACAGCGCGGCTTACGGCGTCATCAGTTATCACACGGCTTACTTAAAGGCGCATTATCCGGTCGAGTTCATGGCCGGACTCCTCAGCAACGAAATCAACAACACCGATAAAATTTCGATTTTCGTCGGCGAGTGTAAGCGAATGGGAATTTCGATCGTGCCGCCGGACATCAACAGGAGCGGTTTGAAATTCACACCTGAGTCTCAGGACGGAAAAATGGCAATCCGCTACGGACTGGCCGCGATCAAAAACGTGGGCGAAGCCGCGATGGAGATGTCGATCCAGGAACGGGAGCGGGCTGGGGAATACACTTCGCTGGAAGATTTTTGCGGAAGAATCGGGACGCGCATCGCTAATCGCAAAATGTTGGAAAGTTTGATCAAGGCCGGCGCGTTTGATTTTGTTGGGCGCGACCGCGCGGACCTTTTTGCCTGCATCGACGAATCGCTTTCCTGCGCCGCGGCGGCGCAACGCGATCGGACCGTTGGCCAAGTTTCGCTCTTCGACGAAGAAACTCACGCGGCAACAACGAGGAAGCGCATTGTTACTCCGTGGAGCGACCACGAAAAACTCTCCTACGAAAAAGAGCTGCTGGGATTTTATGTCAGCGGGCACCCTTTAGACGCGTATGCCGATCTTTTCGCATCAAAAAATTACCAGCCAATCAGTTCGTTAGGCGATCTGGACGATCGTTCGCAGTTCAGAATCGGGGGCGCGATCGTGCAGGTGGAAAAGAAATTCACGCGACGGGAAGGGAAACCGTTCGCAGTGATGTGGGTCGAAGACAGGACTGGCACCCTCGAAGTTGTGGTTTGGAACGATGTCTACGTTGTCGTGTCGGAAATTCTTGTTCCCGGCCGGGTAGTGGAAGTGCGCGGAACGATCGACACTCGTGGCGATTCGTTGCGCGCGACGGCGCAGAAAATAAGAGTACCGAGCGCGAACAAAGCCAACGGCGCTTCGAACGGGAATGCCGGCCTTGGCGAGGCTACGGCTCGGCCGGAAAGATCGACCCGCCTTCGCGACGCTACGGCGGGGCAGGCGTCTGCCGAAAGTGAGCCGGCCGTACTCCTCCAATTTTCGCCGGCGACGACGAAAGAGGAATTGCGCGAAGTGCGCGAGCTCCTGGAGAGCTCGCCCGGCCGGCGCCGAGTGCAACTCCTTTTCGATCGGCCGAGTGGCGAACCGTTACGAGTCGATGCCGGGGCGGACTTGTGCGTCGAACTGACCAGCGATTTGGAGCAGAAACTCGTGCGCTGGTTGGTGACAACGAAAGCCGAGCGGCGCGGTGTCCCGATCGAACTGTAGCCGCCTCGCTCGGTCGAGGCGCTCGGTCAAAAGGTAGTGGTGGCAAACCGTACCACTACCCGTCAAAACACGGCGACAGAGCGCCGTGGCTACAACTAACGACGCCGTCCCTGTTTGTGGGCGCGGGGTGGCGAAGGTTGCGGCCGCGGGTGCACACCGACATTAAAAGCTTCGCCTTGCGGTGAGGTGCCGGCACAGAAATGGAATTCCCTGGCCGATTGATCGGTAATGGATGGGACTGGGGCAGTTCCTTCCTCTTTCAACCCCATCTTCCAATTGTTACCAAACGAATCGCCTTGGAACTGGAGCTGTTCGATGGTCGGCGCAAGCGTGGTCTCGACCGGCACGATCTCGATTCGGCGGACGCAATCTTGAACATTCGCGCTCATATCAAAAATGGGAGCGGCACTGGAAATTCTCACGATCACATCCTTGCTGTTCCGGAAGTCAACTTCGCCCTTCACCGAAAGATCGACATCTTTGGTGGCGGCATTCAGGAACTCGAGCGTTCCGTGGTCGCCGCTAAAAGTCACGCGCCCGCTCGCGCGCGTCAGATCGAGCGGCGCATTTTGCAGAACTCCATTTAGCAGCTGCACTTCGCCCGTGATGTCCGGATGCTCGAGGTTCTGACTGAGTGAGATCGATCCGCTCAAGATTCCCTCATTGAAAATTGCCGGATGCAGAAATTGCGGAGCGCTGGCGAGGACGAGCGCGGGAAAATGAATCGTCGTCTCGACCGGTGAAGCGAGGAACGTTTTCCAGTCCTGACCAATTTTAAATGTGAATTTCGCCGCCAAATCGACCGGACTCGATCCGGGCAAAGTGAAAGCGGCCTGGGTCTCCCACGAACCCGAAGAAATCTTGATGTTAAGCTGGAGGGGAATGGCCGCTCCAGTCGAGCCGGCCCGACCGAGCAGGAAATAGTCGGATGCATCACCGATGTTTGCTTCGATCCTGCCGGAGTAATCGCTCTCGTGCGAAATGTCGATTTTGCCTTGGGCGCGGATGAAATCTTTTTTCCGCGCAACTTCGAATTGCTCAAACTCGATCGTATCAGCCTTCACATTTATTTTGGTCGCGAATCGATCGATTTGCCTCTTAAATAGAGACAGGGAATTTCCACTGGCAGTCAGAAATCCGCCGAGCTTGCGTTCGCGTGCGTTGAGTGTCCCTTCAATTGCGATCGCGCCCGCAAAATCGCGGGGACCGGCGCCGAAAAGTTCCGCGAATTGTCCGAGATCGGTGATCTTTCCGAGAATTTGGCCGCGGAAATCCGGATTGAGCCAGTCTGTCGATTTGGAAGGAATCGCGCCTTCACCGCTCATGGTCAGCTCGTTCTTGCGTTGCTTGATGTAGAGCTGTTGGAGTTGGATCTGACGATTGTAGAAGATCGCGCCCAGCATGATGACGTCGGCGGCACGATTGTGCCAGCTCAACCCATTCAACTCGGTCCAGACAGAAGCGGTTCCTCCCAAAGGATCGCGTGGATCGCCGCGAAAAGTGAAATTGCAGGCGCGAAGCGAACCACCGAGCTGATCGGTAAATCCGAGCGCCTCGGACGTTTGCGCGAGCGAAATGCCGGTCGCGGTGCCGGCCAGGTTCCAGATTGAATGTTCCCCCGGCCATTCGTTCGAAATGCTCGCGCGAATTTTTCCGCCGAAGACGTCGAGATCGAATTGGAGATCGGCGCGCTTTTTATCGAGCCGCGACAAATCGATGGTGATTGATTGAAGATCGACTCCGCGGGCGAGATTCATCCCGCCGATGGTGAGACGATCTTCCTGCCATTTGATCGCGCCGCGGAGTTGCGAAAATGTTTGTCGAAATAAGGGCGACGTGATCGTTAATTCGCCCGCGGAAAAACGTCCGGCTTCAATTTGGCTTCCGGAAATTGCGGCGTTCCGGAGTAAAATGACGGTGGGGCCGTTCTCAACTCTCAAATCGAGGTGGGCGATATCGAAATTGGCCGGGAGGAGCGACTGGAGCGCCGTCCAATTGAAAAGCATCGCCCGTACCTTTTCCGAGTAATCGCGACGGATTGCAGCGCGCGCTCTTTGGATCGACAACGTCCGGACGCCGTCGCCGCGGCCGGCCAGGATTTTGGCCAGACTGAGATGGAGAATCGCGACCTCGGCGTTGAGCTCGATTTGAGTGGCGGCGCCGGGCTCGCTCGTGACCCGGATGCGCTCGATGGAAACAGGCCGCAAAAATGGTGCGGCGATTTTGCCGAGTTCAATTTTCAATTGCTGGCGGTGCGCCTGCCAGCGCAGCCAGAGACGAACCCCATTCGAGACGACGAAGGGAGCGAAGACGATCGTGCCCAACGCCACGATCAAAGCAGCGAGCGAGATCAACAACAGACGATTTTTCGGCATCCGCGCCCATTGCTTTAACGGCAAATCGTTTGCGCGCAAAGCAGCTTCGCAAATTATCCTACTGCTTTACGGCGGGCGATTCGATCTGCGGCGCGTTGATGAAGACAAGCTTGAGCGGCTGACGCGCGCGGATCCGTTTACGTAATTGGCGTTGCAGTTCCTGCTCAGCTTCTCCCGGTAAGTCCGTCTCAAAAGCCTGGCGCCGCGCCATTTCCGAGAGCTGGGCCAGTTCGTTTTGCAGGTCAGCGCCGGAAATGCGGTTCCATAGTCCGTTCTCCAGCGCGAGCACGTCGACACGCTTTTCTTCGACGCCGACAATCTCCGCATGCGGGAGTTGGATCAGGATTTGGTCAGGTCCGACATCGACCGCCACGTCTTGGCGTAAATTGAATCCCGCTTTGGCAATAAATGTTCCGCTCAATTTGATTCGCTTGGAGCTGCCGGCCCAGGTGTGCAGGAATTCGCGTTTGACCTTTAACTGCTTCGTCAAAATCGCCAGCTCCGCGGTGGGCGTTGCTTCATCGGCCACCGTCCGATTGTTGACCGTGATTCGCGGTTGCAAATGTGCGATCTCGATGAAAGCAGAGCGCAAATCTTTTCCGAGACGTTCCAGATCTTCAGTTCCCTGACCGATCGTGCGCCCGGGCCATGTTTCCACGCGCCAAAAGACGAAGACGGCCGCGCCGGCGAGAATCAACACCACCAACGCCAACGCAGCGGGCCAGGAGATTTTTGCTGCCGTCGAAATTGAGCGTTGAGAGTTCAGCTGCCTGCTCGCGAATCCTTTCGGAGTTGGACGTTTTCTTTTTCTCCCCAAAAAAGTACCGCCCCCCACGCCCGATGGGCGTGAAGGGCGGCTGTTCCCCCCAGAACAATCTTCCAAAATCTGCCAGCTACTACCCGAGCTTAAACGGTGCCGCAACAAAAATTTATATAAATTATACAGCCCGTTTAGGAAACCCCTCGTAAGCCCGGTGACAATGTCGATCTTAAGGGTCGTTCCGGCGATTTGGATCGCGAAGAATTTCCAACCACTTGCGGAAGGCTGCGATGCGAGTTTTAGTTTTACATGCGCAATGTGCGTCGGGAAAAACCACGCAGTCTCGCCGGATCGCTTCTGGTCGCACATCCCAACATGCTCGACCCGAACTTTCGCCGAGCAGTCCTTTTTATTTCGGCGCACGATCCGGAGGACGGCGCGATTGGAGTCATTGTCAATCGCCCCCTCGATAAAAGCGTGGCCGATTTGGTGAGCGAAACACCGCCGCAAAATCTGGCGGACGTTCCGGTTTTTTTCGGCGGACCGGTGGGAAATAATCAACTGATGCTGGCCGCGTTCGAATGGCATAAGGGCGAAGGCCTGAAATTGAACCAGCATTCGCTCAACCCGGACGAGGCGGTGCTAGATCTGTCCGGAGGCGCGCCTTCTGTTCGCGCGTTTCTGGGTTATGCCGGATGGAGTGCTGGACAACTCGAGGCCGAGATGAAACAAAAAGCGTGGATTGTGCAAAAGCCCAGCCGTTCGGCGTTAAAGTTCGAGCGCCTGTCGCGACTTTGGTTCGACATTATGAATCGGCTCGGCCCCTGGTATCGCATGCTTGCGGCCGCGCCGGACGATCCGTCGCTCAATTGAGTGACCGGTTTCGGATGTTTTATCTTGTCACTGGTCACTCGTCACTTATCACTTGCTGAGTGATCATCGGCGTCCCCAAGGAAATTAAAGAACAGGAACGGCGCATCGCGCTCGTCCCTTCTGCCGCGGAGCAATTGACGAAACGCGGACACACCGTGGTGGTGGAGAAAAACGGCGGCATTGGCTCCGGTTATCCGGACGAGGAATATAAAAAAGCCGGCGCGGAGATCGTCGATCTGGCCGAAGATGTTTTCGCGCGGGCCGACATGATCGTCAAAGTGAAGGAGCCGCTTCCGGCCGAATTTCCGCTTTTGCGAAAAGGACAAATTCTTTTCACCTATCTTCATCTCGCCGCCAGCAAAGCGCTCACCGACGCGCTGCTGAAGTCCGGCGTGACCGCCATTGCCTACGAAACGATTCAGATTGGCAACCGCTTGCCGTTGCTTGAGCCGATGAGCGAAATCGCCGGGCGGATGTCGGTGGTGATGGGCGCATATTTTTTGGCAAAACACAATGGTGGCAGCGGCGTTTTGCTCGGTGGTGTTCCGGGAGTCTTGCCCGGGCGGGTCGTTGTGATTGGTGGCGGCACTGCCGGTGTCAATGCCGCTCGTATGGCCACCGGTCTCGGAGCGGACGTGACGATTTTAGAAGTCGATCTCGAGCGAATGCGATTTCTCGACATCACCATGGGAAGCGCGCACACCCTTTATTCGAGCGAATCGCATCTGCGCGAGCTCATGCCGAATGTCGATCTTCTCATCGGCGCGGTTCTGCTTCCGGGAGCGAAGGCGCCAAAATTGATCACGCGCGCGATGTTGAAAGCGATGAAAACGGGCAGCGTGCTGGTGGACATCGCGATCGATCAGGGCGGCTGCGCCGAAACATCGCGACCGACCACGCATTTGCAGCCTGTCTATGTCGAAGAAGGCGTCACCCACTATTGCGTCGCCAATATGCCGGCAGCGTATGCCCGCACCGCCACTCAGGCATTAACCAACATTACCTATCGCTACGTCGAATTAATTGCCGATCTCGGATTGGACGAGGCATGCAAGAAACAGCCGGCGCTGATTGGCGGGATCAACACCCGAGACGGCAAGCTGACCTGCCACGCCGTGGCCGAGGCGCATGGCTTGAAATATGACGCGCCGTTGTAAAGCGCACGACCGAAATGCATTCTTGCTGCGAAATATCAATTAACCG
>Ga0193729_1001218_pt1 | contig 13244 bp, 12 predicted proteins | sample U1c2metaG_FD_143036 | JGI IMG/M metagenome (GOLD analysis project Ga0193729, IMG submission 143036) | Soil microbial communities from a riparian zone of the East river system, Colorado, United States - U1c2 | ecosystem: Environmental > Terrestrial > Soil > Riparian zone | place: USA: East River... | reverse complement strand
TGAATACTTACGGTGGGCAATTGGATGCCGCGGCGGATATCGTGAACGCGCTCAATCAAACGAAAATCCCCACGTACACATTTATCAACACAAACGCCGGCTCGGCTGGTGCGCTTATCGCTATCGCCACTCAACACATTTACATGGCGCCGGTGAGCGCCATTGGCGCTGCCGCGCCAATTCTTCCGACCGGCGAAGATCTTCCCACCACAGCCAAGGAGAAGACGATTTCATATTGGTCTGCGCTCGTCCGTGGCTCGGCGATCAAGAACGGGCATAATCCCGATCTTGCCGAGGCATTCATGAACAAAGAGAAAGAAGTAAAAATCGGCGACCGCGTGGTTCACGCCAAGGGAGCGGTCCTGACTCTTAATGCGCAGGAAGCGACTGAGAAAATCAACGGGAAACCCTTACTCGCAGAAGGCGTCGTGGATTCGATTGCCGATCTGACAAAGAAAGCCGGACTCAAAGGCAACATCGTGGCGATCGAGCCAACTGGCTTCGAGCAGATCGCATTTTGGATCACCGCGCTTGCGCCGCTACTGCTGCTCGGCGGAATTCTCGGCGCGTATTTGGAGTTCAAAATTCCCGGCGCGACGTGGCCGGGGATCATTTCTGCAATTTGTTTCGCGCTGTTTTTCCTCGGGCATTATCTGGCGGGGCTCGCCGGCTGGGAAGTCGTCGCGCTCTTTGTCCTCGGAATGGTTCTCGTGTTGATCGAGATTCTTTTCTTCGCGCATTCCACAATTGTTTTCGGCGTCCTCGGCGTGTTCCTCATGCTGGCCTCATTGCTTTGGACGATGATCGATCGTTACCCGGGGCAAAACTTTTTCCCAACTGGGAAAATGCTCGCGATGCCGTTGCTCAACATGTTCATCGCGATCGTCGGCTCATTCATCGTCATCGCCCTGCTCGCGCGCTATCTGCCGCGCACGAGCACCGCAATCACGGTTTTGCGACCGAGCGGCAAAGCGCGCTTCGCAGATCACGTCGTCGATGTTGTCACCGAAGGCGAATTCATTGCCCCGCAAACACCAGTCACCGTAATTCAAGCCGATGGAATGCGTGTCGTGGTGAAAAGCGCAGCGCAGGCCTAACGAGACGGAGCTCAGCCACCGCTCTTGGAGCGAGGCTGAGCTACAGTTGAGGATACCCTAATCAAGATCGACATCGGCGCGCAACGCCAAAGAGCGGTTGGCTGGAACGATTGGTTAGACCCATTAGTGTGGCTTCCAGCCCATATCTCCAGTGACCTCAATGAACTTATGTCCTTCTTGTCGCTCTTGCTTCATAGCTTCTGGCGGAACCGGAGGAAACTTTAAGCCACGAATAATCCGCGTCACAGTCTCCTCACCCCACCGACTGCCAGTTGTGGAATGAGTCTTCACACTCACGACATGCCCTCGCGAGTCGGGCTCGAACGCATACTTCACCGTGCCACCTTTCAGTCGCTCGTGATGTCGCATCAACTCGGGAGCAACCGCTGCTTGGAGCATCGTGTGAACCTGTTGGTGATAAAGAAACCGTGCAGAGCCGATCATCTTCGCAGCGTCTTCTGGCGTGCGCGCGCTTGCCTGCACCGACCCTTTCACCTCTTGCGCTCGCTTTAGCAAGTGAGCAGACGACCGCGGTGGCGACGATGATAGCAAGAATGCGCATGGGTCTAACGAGAATTAGACGAAAAGTTTCGTCTAACAAGTCGTTCAGCCGCCGGCAACGACGCGGATAAATTCGATACGGTCGCCTTGGGATAGCGGGCGTTCTGACCATTCGTGTCGATGCACGGCGAGACCGTTGTGCTCAACCAAGATCGATTGCGGCAGTAATTGATACCGATCGATTAGCTCCGCGATCGTTTTGGCCTCTCGAGTATCCACGCATTCGCCGTTGAGCAAAATTTTCATGGCTTCGCCACGTTAAAGCGTTGAAGCGTTAAAAGAGTTACAAAGGTTAGAAAGGCAAACCCATTTTAACGATGTAACAAATCACACTCCACACAGCGCCTGGTCCCAATCTTTCCAAACCGGTTCGAGCCCGCGACCGCGAAGCACTGCGGCGATTTCGGCTGGAGAACGTTCATCGCTGATCTCGAATTGCCCGGTGGCGAGTTGATCTTCGCCGTCCTGGTATTCCGGTGCGACGATGCGACCGCGCACGGTCTTATGTAAATGTTCGCGGCCTTGCCGGGTGTAACCACCAGGCTCAGTGTGGCTCCCGGCACTCATCATTGTTACTCCAATTAGAGCCAGTGAATCCCGCAGTGACGCGCGCTCGCGCGTGCTCAGCACGACGCCAAGCTGCGGAAACACAATGCGCAATGCGCAAACCAATTGCGCAAGTTCGCGGTCGGTGATGGAGAAAAGCGGACGAAACTCGCCTGCTGCCGGGCGCAAGCGGGGAAGACTGAGGGTGATTTGCGCCTGCCAGCAATGTCTGAACAAATACTCGAGGTGCGCTGCAAGCGCGATCGCTTCCTCCTGCCATCGCGATAAGCCGATGAGCGCGCCGATGCCCAGGCGCCGAAAACCAGCCGCATAACCGCGCTCGGCGCAATCGAGCCGAAAATTAAAATCGCGCTTTGGCCCGGCAGTATGCATCTCGGCGTAAACACCGCGATTGTAGGTCTCCTGATAAACGACGAGCCCTTCCGCCCCGGCCTCGACAATCCGCACATAATCTTCCGTTCCCATCGGACCCACTTCGATCGAGATCGACGAAAAATCCGGGGCGAGGGCCCGCACGCATTCAGCCAGGTAATTGCGGCTGACAAACTTCGGATGTTCACCGGCGACAAGAAGGATCTGGCGAAATCCTTGTCGAGCGAGATGCTGCGCTTCAGCGACAACTTCATCGATTTCGAGCGTGACACGGAGGATGGGATTGTCGCGCGAAAAACCGCAATACCGACAATTGTTGATGCACTCGTTGGAAAGGTAAAGCGGAGCAAACAGCCGCATCGTGCGTCCAAAATTTTGCAACGTCAGCGACCGCGACGTTTGGGCCATTGCTTCGAGTTCCTGATCTGATTTCGGTGAAATCAGATCCTCGAAGCGCTGAACGAGCTCGGATTTTGTCAGAGCAAGATTGTCCAAAGTCTCAACGAAAGACATCAGGATAATTTCATGCGCATACCGGCATTCGCAAATGCCGATCGCAAAGGGTTGGAGAACCTAGTAAGGGTTCGGCGGACCGCCGCTCCTTGTACAAAAAAAAGCGGCGTCCAGTGTTTTGGACGCCGCTTTAAGCAAAGCTTAGCGTGGATGTTTAGAAGGCAAAATTCACGCCGGTGCGGACCATGCCGAAGTTGTTATGGGGTCCGTCCACAAAGTTCCAGCTGAAATCGCTGACCCAGCCAATGTGCGGGGTCAAGCGAATTTCCATTCCGCCGCCGACCTGGCCGATTGCCCTAGTCTCGGCATCAGTATGACCGACCGTCTGCACAATGTCGAAGCCTTCTCCCGGTTCGGTAAATGCCTTATTGATCGGCCTCTGACCGCCGCCAAAGATCGCGCCAGCGCCGCCAAAAATGTAGGGCGAAAAACGCGTGCAATGAATCGGATACCTCAGCGTAAGGGTGCCTAAAACAGCCCCGATCGCGTTGCGCTCGCGGTGAATGCTACTCTGAAAGATGTTGTCGCTGAAATCGACAAAGATATCCTGGCGCGCCTGATTCGCATCGACAGCCCAACCTTCGATGCCCACGCCGATGTAGCGCATGAAGAAGTACTTTAGATCGATGCCACCGCCCCAGGCGTGATCGGCCTCGATGTAGCGGTCATCTATCCAGTTGTTTCCGGTGAAAACGTAGGTGCCCCAAAGCGAGACGTTGAACTCTCTGTCCGCGTACCACTCAGGGCAAGGCGGCGGAGCTACCTGTTTCATTTCCTTCCCAGAATACTCAGTTCCGGCAAAAGTGCCGGAAGTGACCACACCTGCCCCTAACAGGCACAACAGCAATTTTTTCATTATTTCTCCTTTTGGTTAAGTTTTCTCACTACACTCCAACATGTCGGAGCGGCTCAGTCAATAACGAAATTCGCTCTTTGGCTGGATGCCGCGAGTCTGAGCCGGGCGCCCGAAGATTGCAAGTCTTTTTTAGCCTGCCTTAAGGTTTCAGTTCTACCCCGGTATTCGCGTCCGTGATGACGAACTTTTCATGGTGAAATGTAGGGTCGCCGCGGAACATTAAGCGACCTGCGTAACGCCGCTCCAGTTCCACCAATAGTTCTTCATCTTCCTCTTTCAGTCGCTTTAAAACGTCGGGATTCAGGATCACCCGGATTTCGTGAATACTGTCCTGATATTTGCGCATGACGGTGTTTAGAGTCCTGTGCAGCTCCACGCTCGTGGTCATGGATGTTTTCACAACTCCACGCCCGGCGCAGTACGGGCAATTTTCATAGATCGTGTCGCTCAGGCTTTCCTGGGCTCTTTGGCGGGTCATCTCCATCAGGCCGAGTTGTGAAATGGGAAGCACATGCGTCCTGGCTTTATCACGGCTGAGCCGCTCCTTCATCAAATTGTAAACCGCCTGCTGGTCTCTCCGGCTCTTCATATCGATGAAGTCGCTTATGATCAAGCCACCGATGTTGCGCAACCGAAGCTGGCGCGCGATTTCATCTGCCGCCTCCAGGTTGGTTTGCAAAATCGTTTTCTCCACATCGCGTCCCCCCTTATTGCGGCCGGTATTCACATCAATGGCTACCAACGCTTCAGTCTCATCAATCACGATATACCCGCCACAGTTCAGCCAGACTTGCCGATGGAATGCGTCGTCGATTTGTTTTTGCACGCCGTAAGTCTCGAAAATCGGCGTAGCGCCGTCGTAAAAACGAACCCGATTACGCGCGCGCCTGGAAATCTGCCCAATCATTCCGATCATCCTGTCCGTTGATTCCCCATCGTCGCAAACGACCTGGTCGATTTCTTCGGTCAGAAAATCGCGCACCGTTCGCTCAACCAGGTCCGGTTCCTCAAACAGCCGACAAGGAGCCGGGTTGTCGCGAATGGCTTGCTCGACTTTGGCCCACTGATCGAGCAGGAACCGCAGATCGCGGACGAAATATCTGGCGCGCTGGCCTTCGCCCACTGTGCGAATGATGACTCCCACACCTTCGGGAATGTCCAGGTCGCGCAGAATCTTACGGAGCCGCTCGCGTTCCTTTGGGTTCTCAATTTTTCGCGAGATACCGCTGTGATCACTGAACGGCATCAGCACCAGGTAACGCCCGGGAAAACTGAGATTGGTAGTCACCCGCGGCCCCTTTGTACCGATCGGGCCTTTGGTTACCTGCACAATGACATCCGAGCCGACCGAGGACGCTTGTTTCCCCGGCGATCGATTTCTTCAATCCCGCTATCAAGCGCGGCCGGAATCGCATCCCAAAAATGCAGAAACGCGTTTTTCTCGAAGCCGATGTCGACAAACATCGCCTTCAATCCCATCTCGATGTTTCGGACTTTTCCCTTGTAGATGCTGCCGACGATATTCCTCGAGGTGCTACGTTCGACGCTGTATTCCTCCAGCCGGCCATTCTCGAGCAGAGCAACGCGAGATTCGAGTTTCTCGACGCTGAGTATGATCTTGTTCCCGGTCTTTCGAGAGGAAAGCCCTAAAATTTTTTTTACCTTGTCTATCATAAAATTGAAGTAGTTGATCTGTCAGAAGCCAGATTCCCGATACGTCCTGCGGTAATGGTTCTGACCAGAAGTTCATCGTGTATTTGTTCCACGCCGGCGGTTAGGCGGTGGCGGCGGTGGTGCAGGTGCCGGTTGCCGGCGTATTCCAAAAAGACGTTCAAGAAAGTTGCGCGGTGCCTGGGGCGCAGCCGGGGCCGTCCGAACTACGGAAGCGCTTCCTCGCCGCTGGACTTTTCCCTGAGCATCCGCCTCCGGTTCGACATCGGGCGATGCGTCTGAACTTGCCATCTGCGCAGTGCCGCTCTGCGATTGATTGGCATCTTCTTCATCGACGCTTCCGAGATTTCCTCCGGCGCCGTGATAAGCCACTGATTTGATCAATTGGAGCGGATTGGCATGATGCGCAGGTGCAAGCCAGGCGACCTGCATATCAAACTTTCCGTCATCCTGCGCGAGCGTGCGTTCGAGAATGCGTGTAGCGATCGGGCCCGCAACCTCTCCGCCGTGCCCAGAGGCGCCCTGCACCATCACTACGACGACGTACTTCGGACGATCAAATGGCGCGAAACACGCAAACCACGCAACGTTTTCCTCGTGGCCGCGCTCGGTCGCCTGCGCAGTGCCGGTTTTTCCCGCGACCACCCAATCTTGCAAATGTGCTCTGCCACCGGTTCCACCGCCTTCGTTGACAACCTTCCAAAGACCTTTGCGGACCAGCTCGATCCGGTCAGGGGGGATTTCCTGACGTAAATCCGATCGCACACGCGGCGGTGGCGCTGCTGGATTGCCTTGCTCATCTAAGAGCGGAGAGCCGTCTTGCTTCAAAACCTTATCGACCAGGCGTGGGTAATAACAGACGCCGCCGTTTGCGATCGCTGCATAGGACATAGCCAGTTGCAGTGGAGAAACAAGTGTGTAGCCCTGACCGATAGAAACGTTCGCCGTTTGCGCTTGTGACCATCTCTCTTGTGGATGATGGATTTGCATCCACTCTGGCCCAGGCATATTGCCGGTCTGTTCGCCGCTGAGTTGCAGACCTGATTCCTCGCCCATTCCCAACATCTTGCCAATGTGGTCAATCGACTGAATCCCGGCTGCATTGCCGTACTGATAGAAAAAGGAGTCGCACGACACCTTGATCGCATCGGCCAGTCCGATGGTCCCGTGCGTATAATGTTTTGAGGCTACCCAGCATTGGAAGAAGTGATCGCCGTAACTCACACCGCCACCGCAGCTGTATTTAGCACCTGCTAAATTTTTCGCACCCCGCAATCCGGCGAGTGACGTGATGAGCTTAAATGTGGATCCCGGTGGTAGACAACTAATCGCACGGTTGACTAATGGATCGCCCTCGTCTTTCTGCAGCGCTTTCCAATCCTTGGCCTTGATGCTCGGGATGAAAGTATTTGGATCAAATGAGGGAACCGACGTCAACGCCAGAACGTTGCCGTTGTTTGGATCGACAACTACCGCACCAGCCCGACTCACCACGCGCAGCGCTTCCTCTGCAATCGCCTGAATGCGCGCATCGATAGTGAGGAAAACGTTGGCCCCTTGTTGTGGAGGATCTTCCTTAAGGACACCTTCGATCGTTCCCTTGGCATTCTTGCGCAAATAACGCACACCGGGTTTCCCGCGCAGATATTGGTCCATCGTTTTTTCGATGTTCGATTTTCCTTCGACGTCCTGCTGGTAAAAGGTGAACTTCCCTGCTTCCTCTTTGTCGATGTCATTGGGCATGCCGACGTAACCCAGAATATGGGCGGCCAACGCACCATAGACGTACGAGCGCACCGGTTTGATCGCTATATCTACTCCCGGCAATCCGACGTCATGTTCTGAAAATTTTGCCATCATTGGGAAATCAATGTCCTTGATGTAGGAGAAAGGGACCTCGGTGTCGTTGCGATAATGTTTCTGCAACCTGCCGGCATTGTAGTCGCGTGCCAGATCGAGGTCGTTAAGACGTGGAACGATACCGCCATTCACAATCTTGATTATGTCTGGCTCCTTTTGATCTTTCGGCATGCCGTTGATGACTGCTCGATATTCAGTCAACGGCGGCGGGCCGAAGCGTTCGCGATAGCCTTTAACCATTTCCGGCAAATAGAAATCCACCTCATAACTGGCGCGGTTTTGGACAAGAGTTATGCCATTCCGATCTTTGATCTCGCCGCGCACGGAGGGGATGCGGACAGTCGCTTGGGAACTGCCACGAAGCTGTGAAGTCCACACTTCGCCATGGGCTACTTGTATCCACCAGAGCCTCAGGCCGAGCGCGCCCATGCCCAACAGCATGAGTACGCCAACAAGCTGAATCCGAAGACGTGAGCTCAACCGGCCTCTGTTCATTCGAATTGCCTCCCTTCGGGACTATACGGATAAGCCGTCATACGTCCCATCCACTGAAGCAGCCAGAAAACAATCGGCGCGATAGCCATGGCAATGAGACCAGGTGTGCCGATTTGCCACCAAATTTCGCGGTTAAACACAAGAGAGCCGCGGCGAAACGTGATCATGAGGTATTGCGCCAAAACTATCAACGACGTGAAGATGCCGCTCAGGATGCAATGCACTTCCCAGTGGCCGCGGGCAAAGAGCGGTCTGAGCCCATGCATTATTCCTGCCAGCACACCGTAAAGCAATATCGACGATCCTGCTGAGATTTCAACTTTGCCACCAATCACTTGCACAGTAAGCGCATCAAGCAAAACCCCTGCGTACAGCGCAAGCCCCAGCATCAACGGAAACGGCAGAGCCATCGCACCATAAAAAACAATTACCGGCACAATATAGACATGCGCATCGTAGAGCCACGGCAGCGCCGGAATGAACAGCTCCGCAATCTGCGCCACCAGCACCAGAAACAGCAGAAGAATAAAAAATATCATCTTCGTCCAGTTACCACAAACACATCCTCCAAATGCGAGAGATCGACCGCTGGAGTCAGTTGGGCTTGTCCGTCTAACTCCCGAACGCGGTAACTTTTCACTACGCCAACGAGCAACCCCGACGGAAAAACGCCGCCTACTCCGGAAGTGTAAACTTTCTGGCTTGGCTTTAGGTCAGCCTGCTTCGATAAGAAATTCAGGTTCAGAAGGGGAGTTAATCCCGTGGTGGTTCGTTCGCCAGAGACGATCCCCTGCTCGCGGCTGCCTTCGACTGAAGCCGCGAGCCGGCAATTTTCATCCGAAACCAACAACACAACCGAAATGCTGTCGCTCACGGTAGTAGTTTTTCCGACCAGACCCAAGTCGGTTACTACAGGCATATCCGTTTCGATGCCGTCTCTTCTGCCACGATTGATTGTGATGGTCCGCCACCAAGTCGAGGAGTCGCGCGCAATAATTTCTGCTGCGATCAACTTGAAGACGGACCGCTCTCGATAATTCAGCGCGTGACGGAGACGATTAACTTCGTGCTCCACATCTCGCAGGCCCTGGTTGGTCGCGCGCAGCTCTCGGTTTTCCACCTGAAGTGCAGCATTCTCGTGCTCGAGTTGATCGAGGGACTTCAAGCCGGTGCGCACGGATGTGATCTGCTTTTTTATCCCCGAACCGCCGGTCAAAAATGGCGCCAGCAACTGGTACACGCTCGCCTTGAACTTCTGCGTCGTCTCAGGCCCGAAGCTGAGAAAATACCCCAAAACAGCGCCAAAGATCAGCAGCGCGATAATACTTGTACGGCTCATGTCGATTCCGGATTGCAGATTACGCGTTTGGACTTGATTGAGATCGAAATCAGCGGAAGAACGGAAGTCAATCCGCAATCCGAAATCGTCAATCCGCAATTATCCGCGCCACTGGCGATCGGCTGAAGCGACCTGACGCAGAAACTTAAGTTCATTGAGGCATTTGCCGGTCCCTTCCGCCACCGCACTAAGCGGATCTTCAGCTACATGGACAGGCAAACCTGTTTCCTCACTCAAAAGTTTGTCAAAGCCCCGCAGCAACGCACCTCCGCCCGCCAGTACCAATCCGCGATCGACAAGATCCGCCGAAAGTTCAGGCGGACAGCGTTCGAGGGTAATACGCACGGAATCAACGATGGTGGAGATCGGTTCGAGCAACGCTTCGCGCACTTCCTGCGAAGTAATCATGAGCGTTTTTGGCAAACCAGCGACGAGATCGCGCCCCTTCACTTCAACGCTGGTTTCTTTTTCGCTCGGATACGCCGAGCCGATCTTGATCTTGATTTCTTCTGCCGTGCGTTCGCCGACCATCAAATTGTAGGCGCGCTTCATGTATTGTACGATGGCCTCGTCCAACTCATCGCCTGCGACGCGCACGCTTCGACTGAACACAATTCCGGAAAGTGAAATAAGAGCGACTTCGGTCGTGCCGCCACCGATATCGATGATCATGTTGCCTGCCGGATCCTGCACTGGGAGTCCCACGCCGATTGCCGCCGCCATCGGTTCCTCGATCAAATAAACTTCGCGCGCACCGGCGTGCGTCGCGGATTCACGTACAGCGCGCTTTTCCACTTCGGTAATTCCGGAAGGCACTGCGATCACTACGCGCGGCCTGGCGCGTACCCGCCGGTTATGCACTTTGCTGATGAAATGCCGCAACATTGCCTCGGTAACTTCGAAGTCGGCAATCACGCCATCCTTTAGCGGACGCACCGCGACAATATTCGCCGGCGTGCGGCCGAGCATGCGCTTGGCTTCGTCACCGACTGCCAGGACTCTGTTGGTTCCGGCCTGCACGGCCACCACCGATGGCTCACGTAAGACGATCCCCTGGTCTTTTACGTAAACAAGAGTGTTTGCCGTCCCGAGATCGATGCCGATGTCGCTGGATAACCAGCCGAAAAGTCCGTTGAACATGAATTACTTATTAGCAGCACTTTCCAGTCCGAAGGAAACGCGTTCACCGTCTGAGAGAATCCATTTTCGCAGGACTCTTTCCTGCGGCGCGGTTCGGCCAGGCTGAAACGCGGTAACATGAAACAGCGCGGCGCGCCGTCAAGCGCATTCTGTTTCAGTAGCGAGTGTTGCACTGCGGTCATCACTGCGACCTTGCCATCAATGCATTACTCCTTTACTGCATCACTTATGGCGAGAATCATCATCGCGCCGTCCGTTCTTGCCGCCGATTTTTCGCGGCTCAGCGATGAAATCCGTCGCATCGAAACCGCAGGCGCGGATTGGATCCATTGCGACATCATGGATGGACATTTTGTCGATAACATTTCCTTTGGGCCGGACATTGTTCGATTCGTCCGCAAAGAAACAAGTCTGCCACTCGACGTGCATCTCATGATCGAGTATGCCGAGCATTATGTGCCGCGATTCATCAAAGCCGGCGCAAACTCAATCACCGTTCACGTGGAACCGGAAGCCAAACACGACTTCGTGAAAACGTTGCGGCAAATTCGCGAGGCGGGCTGTCGAGCGGGCCTTACGCTAAATCCCGAGACCGCGTTCGACTTGGTCGAACCGTTCCTCGGCACGATCGATATGCTGCTTGTGATGACTGTGCATCCTGGCTTTGGCGGACAAGAGTTCCGCGCCGATCAGATGGAAAAAGTCAGGCGCGCAGCGGCATGGAACAAATCGCGCGAGCGCAAGATAGACATTGAAGTGGACGGCGGCATTAATGACAGGACCGCGCGAATCTCAATAGAAAACGGCGCGAACGTACTCGTGGCCGGCACTTCGATTTTTCACTCGAAGGACTACGCCAAAGCGATCCGCGAATTGCGTGGCGTCCCGGGCGTAAACTAAGCCGGTCCCGAACGGAGCAGGGGGACGTCACGACCGCACGTGAAGCACGCAGATGACCGCGCGGTTAGGCGTGCGCTATCCCGCCACCACCGGCTCGGCTTCTTCGGCCGTTTCGGCCATGACTTCATCAGTTTGGGTGACGCGGACAACTTCTTCGATCGTTGTTTTGCCTTGGGCGACGCGCCGCCAGCCGTCGTGTCGCAACGTCTCCATAGCTTCGGCAATAGCGCATTGCTTCAGTTCGCCGCCATCGCGCTTTTGCATGATGAGCCTTCTCAACGGCTCGGTGATGAGGCAAATTTCATAGATCGCCGCGCGACCCTGATAGCCGGTCTGGCGGCATTGCTCGCAACCGGCGCCGCGCCGGAAGCGGGTGCCGTGTTCTTTGACTGGAAAACCGATCTCGACCAGATATTCGTGCGGATAATCAACAACTTGGACGCAGTCAGGGCAAATCGTCCGCACGAGGCGTTGCGCGATGAAACATTTCACCACCGAAGCGAGCAGGAAGGGTTCCACGTCCATGTCGAGCAAACGCGTGATGCCTCCAACGGCGTCATTGGTGTGGAGCGTGCTGAAAACAAGGTGACCAGTCATCGCCGCGCGAATCGCGATGTCCGCCGTCTCGATATCACGGATCTCACCAACCATCACTACATTCGGATCTTGTCGCAAAATGTGGCGGAGACCTTTGGCGAAAGTCAGATCAATTTCTGGTTTCACATCGATTTGCGAAACACCGGCAATACGGTACTCGACCGGTTCTTCGATCGTGATGATGCGGCGTTGCACTGAATTGATGCTGCTCAGGATTTTCCGCAGCCGGTTGGGCCGGTAAGCAGAATGATCCCGTTGGGCTGCGTCAACAGATGACGGATGATTTTCTCCTGTTTCTCGCCGAGATCGAGCCGTTCGAAATTGAATTGCTGCTCGCCGCGACTGAGCAACCGGAGACTGATTGACTCGCCATTTACGGTTGGAATCGTGGAAACGCGCACGTCGATCTCCTGATTGTTGGCGAGCAAATTCATGCGGCCGTCCTGAGGCAACCGGCGTTCTGCGATATCCATGTGCGACATGACTTTCAGGCGCGAGATAATGGCCGATTGCAAGACGCGTAACTGCGGCGGCACAGCGACTTCGTGCAAAATTCCATCAATTCGATACCGAATCCGCAGATCGTTTTCGAGCGGCTCGACGTGAATGTCAGTGGCGCGCTCCAGGATCGCTTCGCGAATGATTTGGTTTACGAATTTCACCACGGACGCCTCGGGATCGTCGGCATTGAGTTGGATCGCCGTCTCAGCGTCGGCCAATAGGTCGAGCGAACCCCGCGTTTTTAGAATTTCGTCGAATGTCTCGGCGCCGACGCCGTACAGCGTTTTCATTGCGCGCAAGAGCTGCGCGCGCGGAACCAGCACCCACTCGACTGGTTTCTTCAAAAGCTGCGCGGCCAGCTGCCGGCCGATGGAATTGAAAAGATCGTATGTCGCCAGCACCACCGAATTTTCCTTCACCTCGATCGGCAAAACATGGTGTTGAAAAACAAAACGACTTGGTAAGATCGATAATGCCACGCGATCGATTTTTTTCGCGTCCATGGAGACAACCGGCACCCGGAAGAAATTCCCAATTGCGCCGAGGAAACGTTGCTCATCCACTTTACCCGAATCGAGCACCTGGCTTACCCACGAACCACCGTTCAAGTTCGTTGCCAGTTGCGCCGCTTCTTCCTGTGAAGACACACCGCTTTGCAGCAGCAAATTAATCAGGGACTGACTGGGAGTTCCGTTCATCAGCGAAACTCAGGGCATGTGCAACGCACGCCGCACGGGATCCGTAAGGGTGCCGGTGACCTTCATCGAACAGTTCT
>Ga0193729_1001216_pt1 | contig 13248 bp, 26 predicted proteins | sample U1c2metaG_FD_143036 | JGI IMG/M metagenome (GOLD analysis project Ga0193729, IMG submission 143036) | Soil microbial communities from a riparian zone of the East river system, Colorado, United States - U1c2 | ecosystem: Environmental > Terrestrial > Soil > Riparian zone | place: USA: East River... | reverse complement strand
AATGGTTTCTGCTTTCGCAGCGTGATTGCCGATAGCGTTCAAATGCCGCGTGAGTGCGCGAACGGCTTCATCCTCAGGTTCAGGCATCATCTAAATTCCTTGGCTCATTTCGTCACCTTCTCAGCTGGTGCGGACGCTGCCAGTTCGTGCGCCATTTTGATCATCTCTTCGATCCACACAGGATCCTTGGACAGTTTAGCCAAGGCAATGATAACCATGTATGGGCTCGGGAAATCTTCATCTGGATCCATCTTGGGAAAGCGTAATTCAATATCGCCCGTATCGTCGATAATAAACGCAGCCTGCCGAGCTTTTAAGAAAGAACCGCGCCTCATTTCGTCACCCATGTAGCAATCGCTGCCAACAATGCCGCGCCAGCAATCACAATCTTCAAGCCAAAATGTCGGTTGTGTCTCATCACTTCCTCATCTTAGTGCCAAGTACAGGGGCTAGCGAGCATCATGGTAGTGACTACAAGAGGTGCGGGCATTGTTTAAATTCCCTTTAGCTTTCAATGGTGCTTTTGGTACCAAGAAATCCCGCACCATCATTGATTTCATTAGGTTTTTGGCTTGTTCTTTTAGCCTGGTCAAGGCTACCAGTTATTGGATAATCTCCCTCTGAGGTTCCCTCCCCAGGGATTTAATTTCCCCGCACCGTGCGGGCGGATTTGTGCGCTTTCTGTTCGCCTTATCTTCATTTCGCCAACTTCCCGATTGCATCACGCGCTAGTTTCACTCGATCAGCGCTTTTCGTATAAAGACTCGCCATCTTCTCGCCAGTCCAGCCATAGATAGCATTCAATTGAGCTACCGTTGCGCCGTTGTTAGCGGCACGTACCGCACCAGCTTTGCGCAACCCATGCGCGGAGCCTTTAACTCCAGCCGCGTTACAAGCTTCCCTGAACCAAGTTCCGAACCCTTCTACCGCCAATGGCCTTCCGCCTTTTGTGGCGATAAAAGCCAAGTCACCGGTCTTCGTCGAGTTGATGGCCTCGGCTAGTTCCGGCAGGATCGGGATCGAGACTTGCTGGCCAGTTTTGGCTGTTCGCAAAGTGATCACGCCATCCCGGACATGTTGCCGCCCAAGCAAAGTCGCATCTCCGCGCCGAAGGCCCGTATATAGCAACACACACATAGCAAGCCGTTCTCTTGTCCCGATAGGCCAGCGGGACTCGAATCTCGTGATGTCCGTCTCTGTCCATGTATGGTATCCCTCAGTCTTGTTCGAGAAACCTTTTATGCCATCAGTCGGATCTATTTCGACATGCTGTGCATTCCTGGCCCATTGGAACAGGCCGCGCATGGTCTTGAGAAAATTATTTGCGGCGAACGGCGTTTTTGATCGATCTTCCATTCCTTGTTGGATGACTTTCTTCGTGATTGTGGCAAGCGATGCATTTCCAGCGCGCTCAATCACTATCTTGAAGATAAATCCGCGCTGTTCCTTTGTAATTGCAGCGAGCCCTCCCCAGGCCGATGAATCCTGATAACGAGCAATGAGCCATGCCAACGTGCCATTGGCCGTCACGGAGCCGCGCTGTGGCTCCTGGCCTAGAATGGCGTCGTGGTAATTGCCTGCAAACTGTTTGGAACCAAATTCACCACGGATTCGGATACGTGGCCCTTTCCCCACTCGAACATAGAACACGACCGTGCCGTGGCGGTTACGCTCACGGTAAAGGTTGGGTGGCATCGGGCGGGGCATTTGTCCCATTAAAGCCTCACCTCACGCTTTTTGGCAACCTCTGGTTTGGCCTCTCCAGGAATCATCCGAATAACCGTCCCGTCCGGCAAATGGATTTCGACGACCCGATCTGGGGCCGCCCGGCATGCGCGCTTGGCGTCGACTTCTAGAAAATGAGCGTGGCGCCTAGGCATCTCTGTGTCGGATCATTTTGGTACGCAAAACCATTTTGGCTTGGTGTCGCTTTTCTGCTCAAAGTTATAGATTATCGTCTTAGCGGCTACCTCGCAGGCGTTCTGGGAACTGAATTCCTGCATTCTCAAGTCAGCATGATCATAAGGTATCTGCCAGAATATAAAAATTAGGACAAATGTCATAGCCTCTTCCTCTAGTCGCAGACCTCGTGTTCTACCCAGTCGTTTGTATCGAGTATGTCATCGTGTCTGGTCTCGCGCACGATATGACAGCGTGGCTCTGGCGGTGTCAAAACAATGGGCGGCCTTACAATTATAGGCGGCTGCTCCTCTATGACCACAGGCGGTGGTGGTGGCATTGTCCGGTAATAGTCCTGAGCATGGACGCTTATGCCAAACCAGAACATTGCGCCAACTATGGCGGCGAATAGAACGATTCTTGCGGTCATGTTTAACTCCTTTATCATAACGGTTACTCCCATAATCCAGGCCGAATCTTGATCAGTCGTTGTAGCATCTCTTGCTCATCATCGAGCATTTTTTCTTCCAGTGCATTTATCTCATTATATTTTTCATCCTTTCCTGGTGGAAGAGAATTCCAAAGCTGTTCCTTACTGGCTTCGTCAAATGGTCGCTGATATTTCCACCAACGCCAAATTGCCAAAGCCTCAGTCTGCTTGATAACCTGATCGGAGGTACCATCGGCATCTGTCCCCCATGTCTTGGGGTTTTCTCGCAGTTGGTTCGTGAATTTTTCAAGCTCATGCTCGCCGCCATGCCACGCGATGAAACGGTCGAGAAGCGTCATGCAAGCGTAAAGAATCAGCACGTCTTCGTCATAGTAGTCAGGTGGCAGTCCGGTCTTGATGATGTGATAGCGGTGCGTTGTGTGGTAGCGAACCCATTGGCGTGCGTCGCTGATCAGCTGTTTTATCATTAAAGCACAACTTTCCTTTTTTTAATCCAATTGTTATAGTTTGAGAAAAAGATACGTAAGGTACGTAGCTATAACCGCGATATAAATAAGTAATATGAGCTGAACCAATTCCATTTTTACCTCCAGCGTATCCTGCGTCCTGGCGCGATCAAGCTTTGATATTCAAACCAGCGCCGATATTGCTCAAACCGGCGGACAAAATCGCCCATCGTGATGCCTATGGCTGGGTCGCAGAAGCATCGTGCCCATCCGCGCATATAGAGAGTGTTCTCAAGCACGCCTTCGCGTCTCATTACGGCTTCCTCGTCAGATCGCCGGCGGTGGCCATGACATTGAAGATATCTCCCCACGCTGTCGGCCTTCCACCTGCTTTGTCTTTTCCACGCAGCTGTTTCGCCGCCTTGTGCATTTCATCCGTTGTCGGCCCGAGGACTTTGAACCCTTCTGCGCCGAGGGCTTCCAGGACATCATCAAGCTCGTCAAGCGTAACTTTCTGGAGCCAAGCAGCCATTGTATCCCAATCATAGCTGCGACGGTTGGCAAAGGCTTTTGCCATCACCTCTATAGCCTTGGCCCTAAGCTCTTCGCGTGTCATTTTTTATCTTCTTGTTTCGGTTGTTCTGGTTGTTCACGCGGTTCAGCTAGTCCGCTTCCGTTGCATTCAGGACAGGTCGCACTACAGAATGGAAAAGTTGGGTCTTCCGCGTTCAATCCCGTTCCCGAGCACGCGGTGCATATCATTTTAAACCTCGATGATTGCTGCCGTTTCATCAAAAAGTGGAGTTCGTCTGCCAGCTCTTCATTTGTCATGGCCATCTTCCTGCTACATACGATAGAATGAGCGCCATAATGGCCAGTCCTGTTCCTAACTCAAGGGCCTCGATATCTTCGCGTGGGATGTCGGCCATACCAGATTGCCGGAATTGCAGCGCTGACATGAAGCCGCATACAAGCGATATGATTCCGAAAAAGAAGTTCATAATTTCGCATGTTCCTCGATGGCCGCTGTCAGCTCATCCACAATCAGGGACTTGGACGAAATGCACTTGAAAATCTCCAGCGCCCGTCTTGCAGCAGCCAGCAGTTTTTTGTCCGCATCCTTGGCGTGAGCCTGATGTTCTTTCCACATCCAATAATAAGGATTATCTGGTTCGGCTTTGATGAATTCGGCTGGCGGCTTAATGGCGCGAATGCTAGCAGCTAAGGATAGCATTTTACTGAACTCTGCGACATGCTCAGCAGCCGTTTCAATGCCTTGTTTCCATATATCAAACTTCATTGATTCCATGGCCGGTTTTGTCATAGTGACAAGTTCATCTCTCATTTGCATTCCTCTTTTAATGCTGCGGCGGGGCCACCCAGCAATTGGCTGTCTGCACTTCGCTGGACCCCGCCGCTTCCGATGCGGGCCAGCCGTTGATTGGCTGTCATATCGATTGTGGACCAGCGTCGAAACTCGAATTACTGCGGCGGGGGCCAGGATATAGGTGGCTGTCAATCAACCCTTGGACCCTGCCGCTCCGGTTTGCACCGGAACTGAATTATCGCGACGGCCACCATCTGCATGGCTGTCAGGTCTCAGATGGACCGCCGCTTCCCGTTGCCGGGAACTATGAATTACTGCGGCGGGGCCATTCGTTCATTGGCTGTCAACTAACGACTGGGCCCCGCCATCCTGCCTTTCGGCAAGCTCATTCCGCCGCCCATTTATCTTGCAGCATCTCGATTCCTTCGCAGCTGTTCCACTCCCGCCACAAATCTTTGATCACCGCTTTTGTCATCACCCGCATGGCGTCGCCATGAAGGTGACCGCGAGACCAATCGGGATGTGCCAGGATGCACCGATTACGCCGTGCCACGTAGACATGGCCGTACGGCCCCTTAGCGATGCTGAAATCCGTCCCAGCCTTCGCGGCGCTTCCAAGCTGATGCTTCCCGAGGCTCTCGCCCACGCAGGCGTATATCTCGGCACGGCGCTTGCCGTTGTAGCCGCACTGGATCCACTCATCGGTGTCGAGCTGGTTGCCATGCCATTGTGACATGGCGCGGGTCTCGCCGTTCTTTTCAAAAGGTGCTAGGCCGAGACGCTTCCAAAGGTGGCGAACATTCGGAAATCGCGAGATATCGCCAGCTTCACCGATGATGACTGCTAGTCCTATCTCACCCAGGCCAGCTACGCCTTTGGCCCAGAAATACACTGGCAACTGCTTGGCGAGCTTTTTCATTTCAGCTTCGATCACATCCCGCCGCTTCGTGTGCAGCCCAATAGTCGCATCTAGATCCTCAAGCTCGGTTGCCATGATCTCAGCGATTTCGGCATCTTCACTGCGCTGCTCCTTCCCGGCCAGGGCGCGGTCAACAATGCCGGCAGCGCGCTTGTTTACCTTTTCCCGCTCGGCCTCTTCTACATCCCAGACAAATCCACAATAGCGGCGCGCCAGGGCGCGAACAGAGTTTGTTTCTTTGTTTATGATTTTGATCCGCCACTTTCTTTTGACCTGAAGAGCGATCATGGCTGTGACGATTTCGTGCGTTTCCACTTTTAGTTCTCCTTGTGTACGGCGGAGCCGTGGCACTTCTGGCTGTCAAGCAATCACTGGACCACACCGCATCCGCCATTGCTGGCGGAACTTTGAAACTTGAAATGGCGGGGCCGTGCATTTGCTGGCTGTCAATCATCACCTAGACCCCGCCGTCACTCAGCCTATCGGCTGAATCTGTTGTGTCTCGGGTGATGCCTTGATGGCTTGTTCCTTCATGGCAATGAAGGCCTCGACCGTCATGGTGATCCGTTCGTCAGCGAGGGACATGTAATCTTTAGTCCACGCTTCCCGCTGCTTGAAGATGTCCACCGGGATGGTGTCTTGAAGCCGCATCGTGTCGCTTGCTGGCTGCGCATATGCCAGCAACATATCGAGCAGTACGGCATCGCGCAGTCTCTTAGGCCGTTCCTGCCGTGCTTCCCGATAAGTCATCGGCATTACCTTGCGCCCATCTGATAGCGCCGGAGCATATACGGCCGGTGCCAGTTTAGCAGCGATCTTTGCCTCAGCGAGGCCTTGGCGCGCATGTCCTGGGAAATTACGACGATAGGCGGTGACTGGGACGGGTTTGGTAGAGGCGGCAGGGCCCCGCCGGCTTTGGCTGTCATCAAGCGCCTGGACCACGCCGCCTTCCTCGCCATTTGGCGAAGCTGTCCCGGCGGGGACATCAGCAATATGGATGTCAAACCCCGCCTGGACCCCGCCGGACTCCGCTTGCGCGGAACTCGTCGTATGGGATGCGCCGGCTGGGCCCCGCTGGCGATGGCTGTCAAATTCAGATTGGACCCCGCCGGCATCCCCAGCTTGCGCCGAAGCTTTGTTCTGCATATCAGATGCTCGTGCTTGTAGATAGGCGGCTAGACTTTCGGCGAGGGCATCTGCGCCGATGATGGCACGGATCTCACCGCTAGCCCTAATGTTGTTGTAGAACCCGTTGTAAGCTTTCTCTGGGTCGATACTGCACCGTTCGAGCGCCTTTGTGGCTGCTTTCCATGCCGCAGCCTCATCGGCGCGGCGGGTTTTTTGAACCAAGGCTAAGAACATTTCGTAGAGGGAACTCATTTTGAACTCCAATGCTGCCGGGAAGCGTGATTGCATCCGGTCGGTAGTGCGCGGCGCAGGCCAGATTTACCTTGGCGGCCTGAAAAACCCAGGACCCGCGCCGCATTTCCCGTTGCCGGGAAACTTTGAAACTGTGACGGCGGGGCCACCGGTCATCTGGCTGTCAACATTTCGTTGGACCCCGCCGTCTTCGTGCGGGCCGATGCTTTATTGGCTGTCATCGCAGCATTGGACCCGCCTTCCTCTCGCGAGGAACTTCGAAACTGATAACGGCGGGGCCACACGAGCACTGGCTGTCAAAACTGCGATGGACCCCGTCGCTGTCTTTATGCGGGCCAATCAACCTTCGGCTGTCATGTCATCAATGGACCAGCATAAATTCATCTCTCATTTGCGTTCATAAAGTGCCCGCGGCGGCAGAGATTCTTTAGCCATTCTTGTCTTCCTTGATTTGTCAAAACCTCTAGATCTAATTTGTTGTTTTGGTTGTACGGCTCCGATGTTTTTGGCTTCTATCCGCTTTAGCTTTGCGGCCATTGTCGTGTCTTCCGGGTTTTTAATCAGATAGCAGCCATCGCAGAGAAGCTGTGCATTTCCAATCACTGGTTTGCCGCCATGGCTATCAGCGATCATATGGTCGATCTGAAACTTGTGTGTTGGCTTGTCGCATTTTTCGCAGTAGACGACGTTTTGATGAGTACATCTCTTGATGACCTCAACTCTGATAGCGCGAGAGAATTCACGGCGTTTCATTAACTGAATTCCTACTCCTTCCCATCTTTTTCCCAGCCTGGATGATTCCGTTTATATTCTTCCCACAGTACTCCCATGGTAGAAGCCCTGACTGTTTTGCCCTCTCTGATGAATCCCCAAAATCCTTCTAACGCACCATGATTGCAGACATAGAAATGTCCTGGGTCGAGTTTTCTTGTGTCTGGTAATGGACGGCGTCTTCTTAGCTCTTTGAGGGCTCCTGATTTCTGTGAATCCCACAATATGCAAAATACCAGATCATCGTCTTTCATATTCCTGTAATCTTTAGCCATTTATTCCTCGTTTCATCTGTAGTTTTCGAACTCGCGAAGTAGCTCTATCCATTTATCTCCAGCTGAAGTTCCTGGAAGGATGTCGGCGCGCGAACGTACGCCACAATGGGCCCTGATAGCATCGGCACAATCGTAGTTGATATCGCAGTGGTTGTAATGCACGCTCATCCATAATTGGAACGTCGTATCATTGCTTTTGATACCTGCTTGTTGTGGGAATGGCAGATCGCAAAAAGCGAGGTGCGTTACCTCATCAAAAACAGTTGCCACTACTTGCAAATCAAGCAATGTAATTCCAACCCATCTCTCCCTATCAGATCGCGGCACTCCGCCAAGCACGTCAAGTGCTTTATCAGCTTCTTCAATCGGCACCTCGAATATCAGCTTTGCCAGCTTGCGGGTTTTCACAAGTTGGAAATCACTAAAGGTTGCCTTGATAGCAGCGGAATCTGTCACATCACACCCTTAACTGCGCACTTGTCCATAGCGTGTTGTTCAGTGGATTCCATCCCGGCGTCATATCCGGCATTGTACCAATATGTCGCTGAGTCGATATTGTCCCAAAGCGCGTAGATAGTTCGAGTTTTACGCAGTTCGTTGGCGACAGCGTCTCGATAGCCATCTTCCCATGCTTGTTGATCGTACATTTATTTCGTCCTCAGCGTAATGGTTGGTTTTGGATTTTCCAGATAAGCCCATGATGGGGGTGGAATATCACCCAGCAAGCGCTCTCGGATAGCGTCCGTATTAGCGGAATAGGTTATCTTTTCATTTCGGAACTCTACCGGAAGCTGTTCTGGTTCTATCGTGAGGACGACTTTCGGTTTTCCCAAGCGATATGATATCGTCATATCTGGAGCTTTGATTGGCATTGGAATGCCGCTCTCTTCAATTGCCCAGGTGGCATGCGCGCGCAGATTATCAGCCTTAGTCTTGAGACGATGCAGTCTCTCACGATGGACATTGATAAGTTCGTCTAGGCCAACGCACATAACTTCTACGATCTTCGCCTCGCGCAATATGTATATGATCTTCTCTTTAAGGCTGCATTGCCCTTCGAGTGTGTCCAGTAGTGCCGGGTCATCGGAATCCAATTCAAACTGTTCAGAGATTCGCCGCTTAAGCTCGACATAGATATTCGTTTCACAGGTGAGTGGATGCATCGTTGTCTCCTGTTTTTGCTTGACGCGTCTCTTTGTGCCGGGACTGTTCAGTCCTGTTCTGGATTTGCAATAAGCAATGAAGGCTTCTGTGTTGAGATTTTCTTTCTGAGTTCCCCATTTGAGGTTCCAGACTTGATTGTTCATCGAATCATTGTCGATGTGCATGACGACGGCGCCTGGGAACGGTTCTGGGCCGTGAAATGTCTCGCAGACAAGCCGCGAGACGTGATAATTCTTCCCGCGGAAGAGAATTGTCGGACGGTATTCGTTCCCCTGGTGCGCCGTGCCCTTTGTAATCTTGCCTCCATACCAGCGCTGGCCGCCATAGGGCATAAGCCCAATGAACGGAATGCGCCGGATACTTCCATCTGATGCGACCTCGTACTCAGGCAATGATGGGATTGAACGCCACTTAACCAATCTTCTCAGCAATGAATGCCACGAATGGTAGAAGCAGTGCTGCTCCTGCTATAACGAATGGGATATCATCGCCGCCGATGATCTCAGCCGTGGTTGGCTTTTGTGCCACAGGAGCCTTGCGTGGCACAGCACGGACACGAATGGCCGGGACCATTTTGCCTTGAAACTGGACCATAGCCTCGTAGAGAATAATTTCGCCGCCTGGCCAGTTGTCCATTTCCTCGCCGTATAAGTCTGCGATCATATTTGCATTGGTAATATTTAAAACGAGTCCTTTTTCCTTGCCTTGAAAATACAGGACATGTTTTAGATCTGGTTCATTGCCAATTTTCTCTCTCTGCACGGTCGACATGGTAACGGCGAGTTGTCGGCCTTGCAGGTCCGAGGCCTTGAGAAAATTGGAACTGGATGGGAATGCTTCTGAGACTCGCATGTGTTTAGCTCCTATGTTCCTTTGATTTTTTGTGTACCGCGATGAAAACTTCTCGACGCACCTGCGCTTCTACAAGGTGATTGAGTATGCGCTTGGCGCTCATGATGGCATCGGCTAGATAGACATCTGCAGTGCACGTGTTCGGACAGCCGCCGAATAGTTTATATAGATGAACATCTGCCAGGTCATTGCTGATGGCGCGGCACGCAGTTTCGAAATTCGGCCATAGATGGTCATTATCTTCGATTGTGTCGTTCATTTTATATTCCTCATACGCGCTCTTTGTTCTGATTTCATCCACTAATGTTGCTCCAGTTTCGCGCGCGATATCATATTCTTCCTGCTGCCCCATATTTTCACTCCCCTTTTTTATCAGGCGCAGCCCATATATCGGATTGCAAAGTTTCATTGCACGGCGTTTCTTTCCCCATATGGAACCCCAAATACCAGGTTGCGGCCCCAAATATGAAAATAATCGAATATCTGAAAATTCCATCCATCATTTTTTGTCGCTCGCTTCTATTCTGCTAAAATCTCTCATTCCGACAGCGCGCACCACATCGACGATTGCGGCTGCGATTAGTCTAGGATCTCCGTCTTCGAAAGCCGCGATCAGATACTCCTCAAGCGCCTCGCGAGTATCCAAGTATTTGGCTGCATCCCATGTTGTAAGTTTATCTTCGGTCATTTTTGCCACTCAGCTTCTATCTTGCTGAATCGTTCAAGCACCAGGAATCTTCTGTCGGCTGGCAGCTCGCGCAACATGACATTGACGGCTATCGCCTTGGCATCAACGCCGAATCTATCAAATGCGCTGAGTGCTCGACTGTCATAATAATCCAACTCAGCCATCAGCTGGAGAACCGTATCAATCGATTCTCCCTTATCCATCACGAGTTGCTTAGTCATCTCTTTGTCCCCAAATGATGCATAAGAAACAGAAGCCGCAGACGAGAAGTCCGAACAGGATTCCTGCTATCCAGATTTGAAGAGTGTTCATAGCTTTGCTCCTGCTATCCGCAGCAATCCATGAGCACGGCGCTGTGTTGTCAGATCGTCCGGGCTTGAATTCAGATAGACAAGCGCAATCCTGTCCATCAGACTGTCTGCATAAAGACGGTCGGTGTCTGGAATTGCTTGTAGCGATCGCAGGCATGAAAGAACCGCGCCTTCGGCTGGTGGGACGCCGCCATGGCGATGTTGAGTAACAAGCCATGTGGCGGTCTTCTTCGCTTGATCTTCGAGGGTGGCTATGGCGTTTTTGTCCGCTTTGCAAGATCCAAAAGCTTGGCGTTTGTGGGCGTAGGCGGAATCGAAATCGGATATCTGCGGGTCTCTGATGAGATGGTTCATTTCAGATCCTTTCTCACGGAAATAGTCGGGTACGGCTCGGCGTTTTTACCCTGCGCACGCCAAGACAGCGTCTGTATTTTTTTCCCTTCATTGGCAAAATTGATTGCCTTGATCGTAAGGGCGATCGTCATCAACGGATCTTTCCGTTTATGATGGTCGGAAGTCAGGTAGGAACGAAGGCGATAGAAGGGGTCACTGATCGCGACGCCCTCTGGATTCTCAAGTGTATTGATCATCCTTTCAGCCAATTCGTAATTCCGATTGGAAATCACAAAATAAAGGAAGGAAAAGATAGAGGGGTTGGTCAGACCACGAAGACACATTACCCGTCCCACGGCCTTCACAAAGTCAGGATTTTCCTCCGCCATTCCTTCAATGTCGGAATTTTCAATCTTGTTCTTTGGCAACTTCCATTCGACGATCACGCTTCTGTTGAACCGAAGAAGCCAAGCAAGGCCTGATGACATCACCGTCCGGTAGCGCGATATTCCTTTAAGCGCCAAAACATCAGCGCCGGTACGCGATTGTCTAATCGTGTCGATGGTTGAAAAGGCTTCTTTGGCGATACCCTGGACTACGATTGTTTCTATCGAGCAGTTCGCGTCGATGACGGCCCAGAGCCGATGTTGTCCGTCTAATACATCGCCTGTGTCTGCGATTTTAATGGTGTCCCCATTAAAACGCCATGCGCCATCCTGAATTAATCGAGAGATTCTATCTACGTGGCCCTGGCGCAGTGGGCGGTTCACCCTATTATGCTCCAGCAGTTTAGTCGCATCTTCTGGCGTTATCGTGCGAACCGATAGATTGGCTTTCTTAGGCAGCACTGCCGCCTCCTGTTTTGAGATTCCATGCATCTGAAAATTCCCTAAGCCATTTGGTTGCCTTGACGAGTCTCGCACCGGTGAGTTGTGCCATCTTTGGCTGTTTCGTTACGATACTGACGACATCATCGACCGCCGGAAGGTTCGTCAGCCCAACCAACGCTGCTTTCAAGTGAGACCAGATTTCTGCATTCACCCGCATATTTTGAACGCGCTGCATGTTTCCTCCGCGTTCTGACATCGGAAGCTTGCTGGTTGGCTGGGATTTTTTTTGTACAGCTCTGCTTTTGCGTTGCTCGCCGGTTATTTTCTGGTGGGCGTTATAGACGCTGACCTCGCCGGACTTCACTTTCTCGATAAGCTCCGGATTTCCGCTGCGGTTGACTGTTCTGGCCTGCTTGACAATTGTTTCTCCAACGCCCATTTTTTTAGCTGCATTTTCCACGGAAACGGATGTAACTGGTTGATTGTCCGAGCTTATTTTCAAAGGTCCAATTGGCATCTTGAAATTGTCACTGCGGCGGTCGCCACCAAATTTCATATTCGCTATCTCTGCCGCAATCATTGCGCGTTGTGATGCATCCAAATGGCGGCGGTGGAGATTATGATCAACGATGAAATCAAGCGGGTCCCCGCCAGGAAATGGGGCAAAGGCAGGTTCTACTCCAGCTGCTGTACAAGCCTGGTACCGATTGCGCCCGTCTAAAATCATGCCTTCATAGACAATGATCGGATCTCGTTGGCCATTTTCATGGATTGATTTGATAAGATGTGCCAACTCCTGCCCGCCCATGAGTGGGAAAAGATCAGCCAAGGGATGAGCGTTCATTCGGAAACCTCGTATAAAGTGCCAATTTCGAGTGGAATATGCACTCAAAGAATATTCATGTCAAGCATGGATGGGAATATATTTTTAGCCGCCAGCCAGGAGGCGGCGGTGCAAGACCGATTAAATTATTTGTCACTTTACCGGGAAATTAACATGCCGTAATGAACCGGCTCATTCTCATTTTGGAAGGTGAGTGCTTGCGGCGACGGCACAGAGGAATTCCTTTGGTTCCAATTGGTTGGATGGCATGTCGCGGAATAGCATGAGCAGCTGCGCCGATAGTACTCGGCAGCGAGCACGGGCACAGCGTCTTCTCTATAATAAGCGACCACATGCCGTAGCGATGCGGCTCATCCACATTTTGACAGGCAAGTTCCTATGGGCGCCATCGGCGAGGATATCTTCTTGATTCTTTTAGAGCGACTGGACGAGTTGAAGACTTTAGCAGCGGCCGGTCTTGAGGTTCAAGTCCAGCTTTCTGCAGTCGAAGCGCTTTTAAAACTGCGGAGAAGAGTTCTTCGTCAGTCGCCGCAACCGAGTCGATTCCTGCAAAATCCAATATCACGGCGGCAAATTCATTAACAAAGGCATTCCTCCGTTCCGCATCCTCTTCACGAAACGGCAGCCTAGGATCTCGCCGAATCAGATCGGCTGGCTCGCGCGCCTTATATAAAGGAGCGAGCATCTCCAGCAGATCCTGATTGTATGGCGATCTCCCATTCTCGATTTTGCTAAGCGTTGACTGGTCAATCTTTATC
>Ga0193729_1001215_pt1 | contig 13249 bp, 12 predicted proteins | sample U1c2metaG_FD_143036 | JGI IMG/M metagenome (GOLD analysis project Ga0193729, IMG submission 143036) | Soil microbial communities from a riparian zone of the East river system, Colorado, United States - U1c2 | ecosystem: Environmental > Terrestrial > Soil > Riparian zone | place: USA: East River... | reverse complement strand
CCAGATCCGGATCGAGCAGCGCGGCGGTCTTGAGGCCATCCAGGCGCTCGAGCAGCGCTCCGACGAGGAGCTCGAAAGCGAGACGAAATACAAGTCGGCTGCGCTGGCGATTCTCGGCGCGCGCGCCGCCGAGCGCTTCGACGCCGAGCAGGCGCGCGGATACTTCCAACGCGCGATCGCGGCGGCACGACCGCAGGAGCGCATGCAGCTCAGGCGCATGGCCGATGCGTCTCTCGCGCTGGCCGAACGGCGCGCCGGCGACCTGAAGGACGCGGTTGAGAGGCTCGGCCAAGCCCCGCCCAGCGGCCGGCAGATGCTCGCGTTGCGTGCGATGGGCCTGCTCATCCCGCCCGCCTCGGCGGGAATCCTCGCGCGCCTGCGTGGCGTCCTGCTGATCATCGTGCTGGTGATCGCCCTGCTCGCCGTCGGCCTCGGCCTGGTCGAGCTCGTGTCGCTGCCCTTCGGCGGGATCGGGTTGGCGCCGGGCATCCTCCTCGGGCTATTCGTGGTGATCGCGGTGCTCGGCGTCGCGGCGATGATCGGCCGGCGCCGGCGCGACCGCGCGAAGGCGGCCTCCGGCTAGGAGCCTCGGCCGGTCGCGCACTACGCTTGCGCCGTGTCCGCACACGCCGCGCCCATCTGCCTGGTCGTCAATCCCGCCGCCGGCGGCGGTAAGGCGCGGCGCATCGCGCCGGATGCGGAGCGGATGCTGCGCGAGCACGGGCTGACCGTGCGCCGCGTCGATACGCGCGATCTCGAGCACGCTCGTGCGCTCGCCCGGCAGGCCGCCGCCGCGTCGGAGATCGTTGTGGCGCTCAGCGGCGACGGGATGGTCGGGGCGATCGCCGATGCCCTGCGCGAGGTTCCGGGGGCGACGCTCGGTGTGCTGCCGGGTGGCCGCGGAAACGACCTGGCGCGCGTGCTCGGCATTGGCGCCGATCTGGCCTCGGCCTGCGCCACGATCGCCGGGGGCGTGACGCGCGCGATGGACGTCGGCGAGGTGTCGCCCGCACGAGGAGACGAGCAGGGGCGTGCCTTCGTGGGTATCGCTTCGGTGGGTTTCGACAGCGACGCCAACCGGATCGCCAACGAAGCGCCCGCGTGGCTCGGCGGGCTCGTCTACGCGTATGGCGCGCTGCGCGCGCTCGTCTCGTGGCGACCCGCGCGCTTCGAGATAGAGCTGGACCCGCCCGGGGAGCATCGCGCTGTCATTGGCTTCTCGGTGGGCGTCGCCAACTCGAAGTCCTATGGCGGCGGGATGTGGGCCGCGCCCGATGCCCTGCTCGACGACGGCCTCGTCGACGTTGTCGTATGCGAGCGCATGAGCAAGGTTCGCTTCCTCACGCAGCTTCTGCCGAGGATCTTCAAAGGAACCCACGTCGACCTCCCGACCGTTCACACGTTCCGCGCCGCCGAGGTGATGATCTCCGCGGATCGTCCATTCACGATGTACGCCGACGGAGACCGGATCGGAGAGCTGCCGCTGGGCGTGCGCGCGGTGCGCGGGGCGGTCAGGATGCTCGTCCCCGAGCGGAGCGGCGAGACTCCCGCTTTCGCGGACCCCGCGTCGCTCGACGAGGGGTCGCCCGCGCGCGCCCGGTTGGCGGGCGAGCCGCCGGACGATCGCCGATGACGGGGGCGCTCGCCCCCAAGCTTGCGCTCGCCCGCGCCGTCGGGGCGCTCTCGCGAGTGCGCGGCGGCGGAGCGACGAGCGCGCCTGGCAAGGTTCTGATCCGCCTCGACGGCAATGCGATCGGCGCCCTCGGCGAGCGCCTGCCGCGCGGCAGCGTGCTGGTCTCGGCGACGAACGGCAAGACGACGACCACCGCAATGGCCGCGGGCATCCTCAAGCGAGCTGGCCTGCACCTCGTGCACAACTCCTCGGGCGCGAACATGGCCGGGGGGATCGCGACCGCGCTGCTCGCGGCCAGCCGTCCCCACGGCGCGATCTCCGGCGAGCTCGGCCTTTTCGAGGTCGACGAGCTGTGGCTCGACACGGTTGCCGCGCAGCTGCGGCCTCGCGTCATCCTGCTCGGCAACCTGTTCCGCGACCAGCTCGACCGCTACGGCGAGCTCGAGACGATCGCCGACCGCTGGGCGCAGGACCTGCACGCCGGGCAGCTCGTCCTGAACGCCGACGATCCGCTGATCGCCGATCTCGGCCGCGATCGCTCGGAGGTGCTCTACTACGGGGTGCAGGACGACTCGCTGGCCCTGGCCGGCATGGCGCATGCCGCCGACGCCAAGCACTGCCGGCGATGCGGCGCGCCATATGTGTTCGAGACCATCTACCTCGGCCACCTCGGGCACTACCACTGCCCGCGCTGCGGCCAGCGCAGCCCCGCACCGTCGGTGATCGCCCGCGACGTGGTGCTCGAAGGCGTGCGCTCGGCGCGCTTCACGCTCTGCACCGCCACCGGCGAAGCGCAGGTGCAGCTCGCCCTTCCGGGCCTGTACAACGTCTACAACGCGCTCGCCGCGGCCGCCCTCGGGGTCGCCCTGGAGGTTCCACTCGAGCAGATCGTGGCTGGGCTGCAGGGCGCGAAGGCCGCCTTCGGTCGCGCGGAGACGGTCATGCTCACGGTGTCGGACGCAGGCAACGGCGGCGGGGCACAGGCACGACGGGAGCTGCGCATCCTGCTCGTCAAGAACCCGGCGGGCGCGAACGAGGTGCTGCGCACGCTGACCCTCGAGCGCGGCCAGCACGATCTGCTCGCTGTGCTCAACGACAAGATCGCCGACGGCCGCGACGTCTCCTGGATCTGGGACGCCGACTTCGAGCTGCTGGCCGGCCGTATCCGCAGGGTCACCTGCAGCGGCAGCCGCGCGCCGGAACTGGCGGTGCGCTTGAAGTACGCGGGCCTCCCGCCCGAGCGCATCCGCGTGCAGGCCGATCTGAAGCTCGCGCTGGACGAGGCGGCGAACGACCGCGACGGTCCCCGGGCGCCGCTCTACGCCTTGCCCACGTACACCGCGATGCTGTCGCTGCGCGAGCTGCTGATCGCGCGCGGTGAGGCGAGCAGCTCGTGGGTGTGAGCGCCGCAGGTCGCCGGGGAGTCGCCCCCGCCGGCGCCGCGACCCCTGCGCGGGTCGTCTGGCACGACCTCGAGTGCGGCGCCTACCGCGCCGATCTGCCGCAATGGCGTGAGCTCGCGGCTGAAAGCGACGGACCGATCCTGGATATCGGCGCCGGGGCCGGTCGCGTGTCGCTGGAGCTCGCGCGGGACGGTCACGCCGTTACGGCGCTCGACATCGACCCCATCCTGCTGGAGGCTCTGAGCGAGCGGGCCGCCGGGCTGCGCGTCGAGACGGCGTGCGCCGACGCCCGCTCCTTCGCGCTGCACCGCGACGACTTCGGCCTGTGCCTGGTGCCCATGCAGACGATCCAGCTGCTCGGGGGCGCGTCGGGACGCTCCGCGTTCCTGCGTCGCGCGCGCACGCATCTGCGGCCGGGCGGGCTGCTCGCGTTCGCGATCCTCTCGAGGCTGGAGCCGTTCGACTGCTCGCACGGCGAGCAGGGCCCCGTTGCCGAGCGCACACACCTCGACGGCCTGACGTACTCCAGCCGCGCAACGCGCGTCAGCGAGCTGGCGAGCGTGGTGCTGATCGAACGCGAGCGGCGCATCGTGTCCGATCGGCCATTGCCCCCAGGCGGGGGTCGCGGCGATACGCCCGGCGTCGAGCGCCTGCGCGAGCGCGACGTCGTGGAGCTCGACCGGGTGAATGCCGCCGCGCTCGAAGGCGAGGCGCGCGAAGTGGGCCTGCGGCCCGAGGAGCCCCGTGAGGTACCCGCCACGAACGATCACGTGGGCAGCGTGGTAGTGATGCTGCGTGCATGAGCCCACGCGCGAAACGACTGCCCCGGCGCGCACCCTGCGCGTCTGCGCGCTGTATCCCGAGCTGATGAACATCTACGCGGACCGCGGCAACCTGCTCGGACTGGAGCGCCGCTGCCGGTGGCGCGGCATGGGCTTCGAGCTCGTCTCCAGCAGCCTCGACGAGCCGCTGGACTCCGATGCCCACGACCTCTTCTACCTCGGCGGCGGGCAGGATCGCGACCAGCGGCTGTGCGCCGAGGACCTCCTCGAGACGAAGGCCGACGAGCTGCGGCGGGCCGCCGCGCGCGACGCCGTGGTGCTCGGCGTATGCGGCGGCTACCAGCTGCTTGGCCACTCCTACACGCTCGGCGAGGAGCGGATCGACGGGGTCGGCTTGCTCGACGTGCGAACGGTCCGCGAGGCGGGCCCCCGCCTGGTCGGCAATGTCGCGATCGAGGTGCGGCTGGACGGGCAAGCCGGCGACTCCAACGGCGAGGACGATGGCCAGCCGGCCGTGCTCGCGGGATTCGAGAACCACGGAGGACGCACCTACCTGGGAGAGCGCGCGGCGGCACTTGGGCGCGTGCTGCGGGGCAAGGGCAACGATGGGCGAAGCGGGCTGGAGGGGGCACGTCGCGGCAACACGATCGGTACCTACTTGCACGGCCCACTCCTTCCCAAGAACGCGTGGTTCGCCGACTGGCTGATCGCGCGCGCCCTCTCCGTGGAGCCCGCCGAGCTCACCCCGCTGGACGATCGACTGGAGCAGCAGGCACACATCGGCGCCCGGCGCGCCGCCGGTCTGTAGGCGCGGCCCCGAGACCGAACACCGTGCGATGCCGCTCTAGGCGGTCGATCGACGCTTGACGCGGCTCGCGCGCTGCTCGCAAATTGGAGGGTGGCTTGCGCGAACCGCCGGTCGGGCACTTACGATCGTGTCGTGGAGTTCTCGGAGTACCAGCGCTTCTCACGCCGGACGGCCGAGTATCCGCGCGAGGCCTGGCTGGCCTATCCCGCCCTTGGCTTGGCCGGCGAGGCCGGCGAGGTGGCCGAGCACGCCAAGAAGGCGATCCGCGACGACGACGGCGCGGTCAGCCCGCAGCGGCGCGCGGCGATCGCCAAGGAGCTCGGCGACGTGCTGTGGTACGTCACCCAGCTGGCGAGCGAGCTTGAGCTCGAGCTCGAGCAGATCGCGCGTGAGAACCTCGAGAAGCTCTTCTCTCGCCAGCGGCGCGGTCTGCTCTCCGGCAGCGGCGACGAGCGCTAGCTGGGTACGACCGCGAACCGCTCGAAGCGCTGCGCCAGCCGAGCGGGCACCAGCGCGCGCACGCGCACGCCCTCTGGAGTATCCTCGCGGCTGACCTCGCCGGCCAGCTCGTGCAGCGCGGCGAGGCTCCCGCCGTCGGCATACGGCACGAGCAACTCGACCTTGCGCAGCGTGTGCTGCAACTCGCGTGCGATCCGCTCGCCCAGCTCCTCGAGCCCCTCCCCCGTGACCCCGCTGACGAGCACCGCCTCGGGATGGCGAAGGCGCAGTTCGTCGCGCGTCGCCTCGTCGAGCAGGTCGGCCTTGTTGAGGACCAGCAGCCGCGGTCGCTCGCTGGCGCCGATCTCTTGCAGCGTCTGCTCGACGGAGTGGCGCATGACGTTCGCCTGCTCCTCCGGCGCGGACGCGTCGAGGACGTGCGCGAGCAGATCCGCGCGTCGCGTCTCCTCGAGCGTCGCCGCGAACGCATCGACGAGCTGGTGGGGCAGCTTGCTGATGAAGCCGACCGTGTCGGTGAGCAGGAACGGTTGGCCGGCTGGCCGGTCACCGATTCCTCGCAGCGTTCGCGTCGTCGGGTCGAGCGTGTGGAACAGCCGATCACGCACGCCGACCTCCGCACCGGTGAGGGCGTTCAGCAGCGTCGACTTTCCTGCGTTGGTGTAGCCGACCAGCGCAATCGTCGGTAGCGAGGCGCGCTCGCGCTCGGCGCGCTGCACCGCACGCGTGCCCTTGACGTGCTCCAGGCGGCGGCGAAGTACGCCGATCCGGTCGCGCGCGAGGCGGCGATCGGTCTCGATCTGCGTCTCCCCCGGTCCGCGCGTGCCGATCCCGCCACCCAGTCGCTCCAGGTGGCTCCACAGGCCGCGCATGCGCGCGAGGTTGTACTCCAGCTGCGCCAGCTCGACCTGTAGCTTTCCCTCCGCGCTGCCCGCGTGCGAGGCGAAGATGTCGAGGATCACCGTCGTGCGATCGATGACCGGCAGCCCGAGGGCCTGCTCCAGGTTGCGCTCCTGCCGCGCGCTCAGCTCGTCGTCGCAGGCGATCAGGTTGGCGTCGGCGGCCAGCGCCGCAGCCTTCACCTCGGCGACCTTCCCGGGGCCCAGATAGGTGTTGGGATGGGGCTGCTCGCGGCGCTGGACCATCTCGCCGACGACCCCCACGCCGGCCGTGCGCAGGAGCTCGGCGAGCTCGGCGAGGTCGTCGCCCTCCTTCAGCGCCGCCACGCAGAACGCACGCTGGCGCGCGCGTGGGGCCGGTTCGGAGCCGAAGCGCTCCACGTCAGCCGGCGTTGGACTGAGCGCGCTGCGACCGTTGCTGGCCGATCTCCGATCGGTTCTATGCATTCACCACGCAGTTTAGAAGCCCGCCGACGGGGCGCCGCTCACTTGGCCAGCGCGCCCAGCCGCTGCACGGCCTCCAGCAGGCGCTCATCGGGCGTCGTCAGCGAGATGCGAAACCAGCCCTCCCCCGCCGGCCCGTAGATCGCTCCGGGCGAGAGCACGACGGCCGCCTGCTCGAGCACGTGCTCGCAGTAGGCGGCCGAGCTGTCAAAGCCCTCCGGCACGGGCGCCCACACGTAGATCGTGCCATGCGGCGGGTGCACGTCCACGCCGATTGCGCGCAGCGCCTCGCACACCAGGTCGCGCCTGCGCAGGTAGAGCTCGTTCATCGATGCGACCTCCGCGTCGGTCTCCGGTGAGAGCGCCGCCACGCCGGCGAGCTGCACCGCCTCGAACAGGCCCGAGTCGATGTTCGTCTTCAGCCGCCAGTAGATCTCGAGCGCCTCGGCGTTTCCAACCACCACCGCGCAGCGCCAGCCGGTCATGTTGTAGCCCTTCGACAGCGAGAACACCTCGATGCCGACGTCCTTCGCGCCGGGCGTGGCGAGAAAGGACGGGGCGCGGTATCCGTCGAAGACGATCTCCGAGTAGGCGTTGTCGTGGACGACGAGAATCTCGTACGAGCGCGCAAAATCGACCACGCGCTCGAAGAACCCGTCCGGGACGAGCGCCCCCGTCGGGTTGTTTGGATAGTTGAGGTACATCAGCTTCGATCTCCTCGCCACCTCCTCATCGATCGCTCCCAGATCGGGCACGAAACCGTGCTCAGGCCGCAGGGCCATCAGCACCGGCTCGGCCCCCGCGAGCCATGGCCCGCCGGTGTAGACGGGGTAGCCCGGGTCAGCCGCCAGCGCATAGTCGCCGGGGTCGAGAAAGGCCAGGTTGAGGTTGAAGATCGCCTCCTTCGCGCCGATCGCCGGGATGATCTCGCGCTCGGGGTCGAGCGTCACGTCGAAGCGCCGCGCGTAGAAGTCCCGCACCGCGGCGCGGAAGTCCGCCCTTCCGCGATTCGACGGGTAGCGGTGCGTCTCGGCCTCCGTGACCGCCTCCTGCATCGCCTCGACGATCAGCGCGGGCGTCGGGCGGTCCGGGTCGCCGATGCCGAGGCTGATCACCTCGACGCCCGCCGCCCGCTTGGCGGCGATCTTGCGCTCCAGCTCGGCGAACGCGTACGGCGGTATGCGCTCCAAGCGCTTGCTCGGTCTCATCCAGCTCCTTCGATCTAGTGCGATTGATGCGGCTCGGATCACCCGAGGCTGTGCAATTCCTCCACGAACTGCTCGCTGAGGCGCCCGGCGAACACGGGCAGCGCCCAGCCTGACAGGTGCACGTGCAGATCCTCGTCCACCTCGACCTCCAGCTCGCCTCCTTCCAGCTCCACGACGACGCGCGCCGGCTCGCTCGGCGGGCCGGGCGGACGCGTGTCCGAGCCGGCCACCAGATAGGCCACGGCCGCCCCCGTCGCGCCGGTGCCCGAGGACAGCGTCTCCCCCACCCCGCGCTCGAAGATCCGCGCGCGGATCCGCGCCGGCGGACCGGGCTCGAGCTCCGCGTACCACGAGACGTTCGTGCGGTTGGGAAACTCGGCATGCGCTTCGATCGACGGTCCGACGCGCGCCGGCTCGAGCGCCTGCAACGCGGCGAGGTCTTCGACGCGGATCGCGCACTGGGGGTTGCCAATCGAGACGTGCTGGATGCTCCACGCGCCGCCCGGCGGAGAGTCGGGCGCGCCCGGGTCGAGATCCACACGCAGCTCGGCCGCGCCGTCCGGCGGGCCCGAGGGGAAGTCCTTGGAGCTCAGGCTCGCCCGGCCCATGTCCACGCGGCACGTGAAGGGCCCGGTGACCTGCGGGCTGATCGTCCCGGCTGCCGTATGGATCGAGAAGGCGTCGAGCTCGGTCCAGCCGCGACGGCGCAGGTAGAGGATCGCCTCGCGCGCCCCGTTTCCCGACAGCTCGGCCTCCGAGCCGTCGGGGTTGAAGATCTGCAGGTCGGCCACGTGCGCGGGGTCGGCAGGAGGCGAAAGCAGCAGCACGCCATCGGCGAACACGCCGAAATGGCCCTCGCACAGCCGGCGCACGCGCGCGGGCGTCAGCTCGAAGGCGAGCTCGTCGCGCTCGACGATCAGGTAGTCGTTGCCGAGCGCCTGCCACTTCTCGAATCTCATCAGGGGCCGCAGTCTAGGGCCAGGATCTCCTCGGCCACCGCCAGCGGAGCGCGGCCGGTCACGTCGACCAGCCTGACGCCGGCGAGCTTGCGCATCCAGGTGAGCTGCCGCCGCGCGTAGTTGCGCGTGCGCCGCTTCATGCTCTCCACGTCGTCCGCCAGCAGCTCGTCGAAGCCGACCGCCTTGCGGGCCGTATCGGAGGCGCCGGCAGCGTGCGCGCGGCGTACCTCCTCGCGAGCGCCAGCCGAAAGCATCGCCTCGACGCGCGCGTCGATCCGTTCGTACAACGCCTCGCGCTGCATCGTCAATCCCGCCAGCAGCGTGGGATGGCGCAGCTCGGCGCTCCACAGCTGCGACCGGCCCGGCGGCGGCTCGAGCTCGCCGGCGTCGAGCAGCTCGAGCGCGCGCACGATCCGTCGGCCGTCGTTCGCGTCGATCCCCTTCGCCGCCCACGGCGCGCGGCGCGCCAGCCGCCCGTGCAGCGCTGGCGCCCCTTGCCGTTCGAGCTCCGCCGTCCACCGCGCGCGGGCACCCTCGGGCGGCGCCGGGCGCAGATCGAGGTCGGCCAGCGCGGCGCGCAGGTACAGGCCGGTGCCGCCCACCACAATCGGCCGTCGACCAGCCGCCAACAGGCCGTCGATCTCGGCGTGCGCCAGCTCGGCGTACTGGCCCACGCTGAACGTCGCGTCGAGCGGCAGAAACGAGAGTAGGCGATGCTCGAGCCCGGCCTGCTCGCCCGGCGAGGGTGCCCCCGTGAGCGTCTCCAGTCCCGCATAGACCTGCAGTGCATCGGCGGATACCGCCACGGCCTGCTCTCCGCGCGCGCGCAGCAGCTCTGCGAGGGCCAGCGCGATCGCGGTCTTGCCGACCCCCGTAGGGCCGAATAGGGCGTAGACCTCCGCGCGGCGGGCGTCCCGTGCGTGCATCGGCGCAGTATCGCCGCCGATCGTGCCGGCCGCAGCCGCGCCGGGCTGCTGCATCGGGTCCGCGTCGCATACGCTAGGCGAATGCAGATCGCGGGCTCGACAGTCCTACTGACCGGCGCGACCGGAGGAATCGGCCACGCGATCGCCCGCGCGCTCACCGACCGCGGCGCCACGCTGATCCTAAGCGGCCGTCGCGTCGACGTGCTCGAGCCGCTCGCCCAAGAGCTCGACGGGCGCGCGCTGGCGGTTGACCTCGCCGAGCCCGCGGAGATCGAGCGGCTCGTGCACGAGGCCGGCGAGGTAGACATCCTCGTCGCCAACGCGGCGCTGCCGGCCGCAGGTACGCTCGATTCGTTCTCACTGCAGGAGATCGACCGCGCGCTGGATGTCAACCTGCGCGCTCCAATCGTGCTCGCCCACGCCCTCGCTCCGGCGATGGTCAAGCGCGGAAGCGGGCACCTGCTCTTCATGTCCTCGCTCGCCGGCAAGGCTGCGACGCCGGGAACGGCGCTCTACAACGCGTCCAAGTTCGGCCTGCGCGGCTTCGCCGCGGCGTTGCGCGCGGACCTGCGCACGACGGGCGTCGGCGTCTCGACCGTGTTCCCCGGGTTCATCCGCGACGCGGGCATGTTCGCCGACGCTGGTGTGACCCTGCCGCCCGGCATCGGCACTCGCACGCCGCAGGATGTGGCAAAGGCCGTCGTGCGCGCGATCGAGCGCAACCGCGGCGAGCTCGATGTGGCGCCTCTACCGTTGCGCGTCAGCACGGTGTTCGCCAGTCTCGCCCCGGAGCTAGCCGGCAGCGTCGCGCGCAAGATCGGCTCGGAGGAGATCACGCGCCAGATGGAGGCCGGCCAGCGCGACAAGCGCTGATCGGGCCGCGGCTCAGAACAGACTTCCCTGCCACGCCGGCGTACTTGCTCCCGCACTGTCGGATGGCGTCTCGGCGGGCGGACCGACGGGTCGAAAGCCGCTCTGCATCCCTCGGCGCCGAACCAGCTTCGACAGCCGCTCGCGTTCCTCCCGGGGCGCGTAGGCGCCTCGCCGGTAGAGCTGCTCGTAGCGGGGCACGAGATCGGGCCGCTGAGCGCGAAGCCAGTCCATGAAGACCTGACGCACCTCGCCACGCAGATGCAGCGCGATCCCGCCGATGCTTGTCGCTCCCGCGGCGGTCGCGCGGTCGAGCAGCTCCTCCACCTGTCGCGGAGAATCGTTGATCCCTGGCATTAGCGGCGCGATCAGCACGCCGGTCGGAATGCCCGCGCGGTTCAGCTCGGCGACCGCCTCCAGCCGCGCACGCGGGCTCGGCGTGTGCGGCTCGGTTGCGCGCCACGCTTTCTCCTCGAGCGTCGGGATCGACAGGCAGGCGCTGAAGCTCGCACGCTCGGCGATCTCGAGCATCAGCGGCAGGTCGCGCAACAACAGCGGCGACTTCGTGAGGACCGAGCATGGGTTTGCGGCGTCGCGCAGCGCCTCCCAGATGCCCTCCATCAGCCGGTAGCGCCCCTCCACCCACTGATAAGGGTCGGTATTCGTGCCCAACGCGACGTGCTCGCGTTTCCACGACGGCCGCGCCAGCTCCACGCGCAGGACCTCGGGCGCGTTGACCTTCACGACGATCTCCTTCTCGAAGTCGCGTCCGGCGTTGAAGTCGAGGTACTTGTGGGTCGGGCGCGCGAAGCAGAAATTGCACCCATGACTACATCCCCGGTACGGATTGATCGTCCAGCGGAACGGCATCCTCGAGCGATCTGGAACTTTGTTGAGCACCGAGCGGGCGCGGACCTCATAGAAACGCGTCTCGAGGGCCTCGGGTGCGTCGAACCGGCGCACGACGGCCTCGTCGCGGTATCCGGGCAGCCGTCGCTGCTCCTCGCCCTCCAGGGTCAAGTTGCTCCATCGCACGAACATATGTTCGCATTTTGTGCGGTCGGACGGCCCGTTGGGCGCCACCGACCGTGCACGGGAGCTAGCGCACAAGGATCGCCGCGGCGACACTCGCCCGCGGGATACTGGGCGGCGGTGCCTGAGGAGTCCACGACACCCGACCCGCTCGAGCTGACGCGCAGGAGCGTTGAAGCTCTGAATCGCCGTGACTTTGACGCGGCGGCGAGCTCGTACGCGCCAAATGCCGTCTTGAAGCTGACGGGAATGGGTGCCAGCTTCGAGGGCGTGGCGGCAATTCGTCGCTTCTTTGAGGATTTCATCGGCACCTTCGCGGAGTATCAGATCGAGCTCGAGGAGGTTCTCGATCTAGGCCACGGAGTCAGTCTTGGCGTGTTTCTCCAGCAAGCACGTCCGATCGGTAGCAGCGCTAGCGTCCGGATACGCTTTGCCGGCGTTGGTGTGACGTCACAGGGCGCGGTCGCCCGGCACACGTGGTACACAGACGTCGACGAGGCCCGCGCAGCCGCCGCGCGGCTTGCTGAGTCAAAGGGGCAGGCGATATCGGCCGAGAACGTGGAGAGGCTTCTCGTCGCCTACGCTCGGTTCAACGCGGGCGAGAAGGAGCCATCCCTGGACGATTGGCACGAGGACGCCGAGTACGTCGCCTCCAGCGAGGACCCAGACTCCGACACCCATCGAGGTATCGAGGCGATCCGTCAACAGTTCGCTCGCTGGGTGATCGTTCGTCGAGGGACAAGCCGCTCGTCCTGCCGCGCCCGGTGTTGTGCACCAACACCAGTATCCGCTCGTCGTCGAGCACCAGGTACTCCTCCGGTTCCGCACGGAAGTTCGTCCAGGCGCTGAGCCACGTGCGGTAGCCCTCCGCCATCCCGGGGAGTCCGGTCCAGGTGCCAGGGTCGGGGCCGTCGGCGAGGGCGAACTCGATCTCGGGATGCGCCCACACGGCCGAACTGAAGTCCCCTCGTTCCCACGCGGCGTAGATCGAGCGCACGAGATCCAGGTTCTCCGACATCGCCTACTCCCTCGACTGGGCAAGCCGTTCGGCGGCTCCACGTGCCTCGTGCTCGTCGCCGTAGCTCGCGATTCGCTCTATCAACCCTTCCGTCCACGACCTTACACAACTCTCACACGCGTCCATCGAAGCTCTCAGACGGGGCGACGACTGCCCTTAGGTGCGTCACGCACGATGGTCGGCACAAGCCAATCGGAACGACCGAAGGAGGTCCGACGAGATGACCGTCTCCAAACTGCTCGGTGCCACGATGGTGACCGGCGCACTCGCGGCTGGAGGTGCCGCGGCCGGAATAGCCGGCGCAGCGGCAGCGCCCAGCGCCTCAAGCACCGCCACCCCGACCCGTCGACGAGCTCCACGAGCGCCTCGACCCCATCGACGCATTCGGCGCAAGCTCCCCAGCAGGAATCGGGGGCCCTGACTGGTCGTGACAACGTTCGTCCATAGCGTCCAACCTCGGTTATCGTGCCGACCGATCGCGCCGAGCAGAGAGCTGATGGGACGCGCACTACCGCACACGGGGGAGACAAAAGCAAGCGGCAGCTCGTGGTTGTGCCGGGACGACTTCGACCGCGAACGCATGCTCGACATGGAGGAGCGCGTGCGGCCGGTCAGGCAGAGGGCGCTCGCGATCCTGGCGGTCGCGCTGATCGCGGCCGGACCGTGGCTCGGTTGGTGGCCAGCACTGTTCCTGATCCCGGCGGCGCTGTGCTTCGGCGCAGCCGATCTGTTGATGCCGCGCGTCGCTCGACCCGAGCTTCTGATGTTCGGCGCGTGGATCGGCAGCGGCGTCGTGATCGGCGGAGCCGTC
>Ga0193729_1001214_pt1 | contig 13260 bp, 13 predicted proteins | sample U1c2metaG_FD_143036 | JGI IMG/M metagenome (GOLD analysis project Ga0193729, IMG submission 143036) | Soil microbial communities from a riparian zone of the East river system, Colorado, United States - U1c2 | ecosystem: Environmental > Terrestrial > Soil > Riparian zone | place: USA: East River... | reverse complement strand
AATTCCTTGGTGATCTCCACGTCTTGTCTTGTGCCTATATCCGTGAGGTGACCGCCTAAGAAGGTGTCGAACTTATAGCCGAGGATCTCATCGAACACCTTCAGATACTCATGAAAATTTGTCGAGAGATCAAATCCCTGGAAAGGTGCGTAGCCGGATGTTACGGAGTCAATGACCATTAAAAATTTAGCTTCAGGAACATAGATGAAAAGGTCGCCTTCGGGTGAATGGTAGTGATGACCCGTTAGTTCCACTGTTTTGCCGCCAAGTTTGATTGTCTTCTCGGATTTGAATGTAACGTTCGGCAACAACCGATTCGGGTCATTCATCTCCTTCAAGAAGTCGCTGACGCCTTCGAGCGCGACGATCTTAAGAGCTTTGATGTTCTTGAATGCTGCGGATCCGCCGATATGATCTTTGTGCGAGTGCGAGTAGACCAGCATCTTGATCGGCTTGTCGGTCACCTTCGAAACTTCTAGCGGAATGCTCTTTCCGAAGCTCGTCGGCGCATCAAAGACGATGACTCCTTCATCGGTTACCAGGAATGCGGATTGCCAGCCGTTGTCCGACATTACGTAAACACCGCCACCAACGTTTTTGACCGCGTAGCCAACCTTCGGATCAATCTTCCAAAACTTCGCCTTCACTGCGGGCAGAACAGGAACATATTCTTTTAAGGACTCCTGGGAAGACTGCGCCGAGACTTGCCCGCCCCAGAGGGCAGCGAGCATCAATACAAATATGAACTTTTTCATTTTTAGTTCTCCTTGTGACTGAACGTCGTTTAACTACACCAATGGATTTACTGGTTTGGGCACACCAAGACCGTGCCCAAAATTCGCCATCAAAAGATGGACGGGAATCTTTGCCCCTAAGTGCTCACTCTTTATCTACGACCAGCAAGAGTTTGCCCGCGCCGCCCTTCGCTACCGCTGCGTGTCCCTGCTCCGCATCCTGCAGCGGCAGCTTCCGGCCGATGGGAATCTTCAACTTTCCAACCTTCACTGCCTGCGCCATGTAGAGAAGGATCTTTGGGTCGAGGCTCGCGTACACCGGCACGACCTTGACCGATGGGAAGTCCTTGGCATTCTGGGGAGCTCCCAGGACAGATGCGAACACTCCGCCTCGTTTCACTTTGGCGATCAGCTTTTCGGCGGTTTTGCCTCCCACCGCATCGGCCACGGCATCCAGGTCTGGCAGATTCGCCATCGACTTTTCATCGTCGGTTGCAACAATCTGATCCGCGCCTAGGCTCGCCGCTTCCTGAACCTGGCGTTTGAGAACTCCAGCGATCACCACCGCACCGCGGTCCTTTGCGGTGAATACTGCCGAGCGCCCCACGTTACCAACGGCTCCGGTGACGAGCACCGTTTGACCGGACTGAATTCCCGTGCCCACGGAGATCAATTGGTTACCAGTTGTCGTAACGAGCGGCAGTGCAGCAGCCTCGATGAGATCAAGCCCCGCGGGAATCTTTGCAAGGCTGGATGCCTTGACGACGCAAAGTTCGGCATACGTCTGGTCGGCCATCGCGAACACCTGGTCGCCGACAGCAAATCCCGACACTCCCGGCCCGACTTCGAGAATCGTTCCTGAGAGGTCTACTCCAACGACACCGGGAAACTTGATCGGAGCGGCATCTTTTGCGGCTCCAGAACGCCGCATGATGTCGAACGGGTTGATGCTGGTGGCGGCGACCCGCACTAGGACTTCACCTGCTGCCGGAACTGGATCGGGGAACTCTTCGAACTTCAGTTCTTCCGGTCCTCCATACTTGTGAACAATGACTGCTTTCATCATTTGCCAACTTTCTGCGCCGTATGAAGCCGTGATCTTTGCGGTGAAATGTGAAAACGTGCCCTCACTTCTCTTCCTGTAGTAGAGAAGTGACGATGAGCGAAGAGTAGGGGAACATCCCGGTTCGCACTAGACGGCAAAGCCGGGAATTAGATTTCCATAATTGGGATAATTTCAATTACAAATGCGAGGCAAGGTGAAGGCTGCAGATGCCATTCGGCGCAGAAAGGAATATGGTCCACTTCAAAAAAGCCGCTTTTTAGCGCAAGACCAAGAACTTAACGCTTCCGCAGACGACTCGGCTAATGATTGCCAAACGTTGCGAACGAATCGACTCCACTCCCAACGCATGTCCAACACTTGTTTGATAAGCTTTTGATCCGGCTTTTCTGCGAGAGATAAACATAAAAACTAGTTCATCGAGCCAGTAAATGCAGAACTATAAATTCCTGAACCACATTGTGCTTTGCAACGTCTTCTTCGCCATCATTTGCATTCCCACCGCCGGCAAGCTGATTGACGTTATGGGGATTCCCTTGTCCATTTCCATTTACTACTTTCCTTTTGTCTATATTTTTGCCGATATCATGACCGAAGTTTATGGTTATGCGGTCGCGCGGCGTGTGTTGTGGTACTGCATCTTCGCGCAGGTGTTGGTGATCGCCATTTTTGAATTTGTAATTTTCTACCCACCCTCTGCGATCATGACAAACAATCAATCGTACGTTGACGTGCTATCCGCGGCCCCTCGTTTGGTTTTATTTGGCACTCTTGCGATGTTTACGGGCGACATCGCCAACAACTATGTTCTGGCAAAAATGAAAGTGTGGACCAATGGGCGTTATATGTCGGCGCGTTTTGTGGTCTCGACACTATGCGGGCAGATGGTGAATACCGCCGTTTTCTACATATTTGGTCTGTGGGGGATGATACCGACTCGCGTACTGACGAAAAGCATCGTCGTCGCAAGCCTTATAAAAGTTGGTGTGGAACTTGTCTTATTGCCGGTAACCCTCAAAATATCGTTGTGGCTTAAAAGAATCGAAAATGTTGATTACTTTGACCGTGCAACGAATTTCAATCCATTGAAATTCTAGAATCGCCGTGCTCCCGGATCTACTTCGGTTTGCGGCTAGCTAACTTCTTAAGCGTCTCGAGAATTTCCTTTCGATTCCCGATCGCGACTTTGGCGGGGGGATCGCTGTCGAGAAAAGCCGCGATGTTTGCGCCACCGCCGGCAACGGAGGGAAAGATGACCGCTTCTATTCCTTTTTCCACCAGATACGCACCGACTTCCTGCGAAGGTCCAATGTCGTCGAGATCACTCGCCGCCGCGAGCACATCCTTCAGCACGGCGTTATTTCCGATGTTTCGAAAGTCCACGCACGTTTTCGCATTGATCGAGATAATGTAGGTGAGTCGGGGGTAGTCCTTCAGTGCGATTTGTGCCTTGCCGCCGAGCCGGGTCTTGCGGGCGGTCACCTCGCGCGTGGCAGTATCCTCATCGAGTGACGCATAGACCGCTCGCGTTCCCTTCGCGGCAAAACGTCCACCCTTCAACCGAGTGCCTGCGCCGCTGATCACATCGTCCGGATGGGCCCAGGCGAGTTCGACGGATCGAAAACAGGAATCGTCAAACGGCACGGCGGAGTCGCACAGAAGGTCCAGCGCTGCGCGCCAACCGTCCGGCAACTTCACAACGGCTCGCCGGTCTGCAGCCGTCCAAACTCGAGAATCAGATCCCGCGTTTTGCCTTCACGAATCAACTCACGCGGTGTGCGGTTCTGGAAGGCTTGGTTCGGGCTGCCCATCCAGGTAGCGATCTGATCCCTCTCGATATACTTCGACAATAGGTCGTGCAGTTCCCTCAAGTCACGGAAACGTTTCCCATAAGCCTTGCGGCGGCTCTCCCAGTTCTGTACTGTTCGAGGCGTCACGTCGAGAGCAGCGGCCACGTCCACCTGTGTGAGATCCAGTTCCTCCCGAAGGGCCGCGAGACTTTCGTTCAAACCTTGCTTCCTCTCCCCGGCGACGACGCGCATTTGTACATGAAAGACTTTTTGCACTTCTTCAGAATCGAAACAAATGTAAGTTCTGCGCGGCCTGAGTTCACCAACGATCTTCCCAAGCTCGGCTGCTTGGTGATCGCTTGAGGGGTGAGAAAAAACGACAACGTGCAGAGGGCTATCTTTGGATACCTGCCTAAGGCAACTCCGCAGCGTCGCGGGAGGTTCCGTCCCTTTCAAGTACACGAGGACGCCCTTCACTTTTTCATGCCGCTTCTTAAGGGCGCGCATCGACCAGATTTGAGGCCGAGCCCCCAATTTCGAAACGAATTGGTTCGCTTCCTCGCGGGTTTCAGGTTCGGCGCAGACCAGTACGTCGGACATATGGGTTTGATCCTCGAAGAACAGTGTAGACGAAATATTTCGTATTGTCAACACGAATATTTTCGCTATAACTGTACTCGGCTCATTTTAATAGCCTTATTCTCCAATTAGTGTTTGGGAGGTGGAAAGTCATGTGGAGGACTACGGGAGGCAGCGCCACAACAGTCCTGGCGGAGCCAAGAAAAACTGTTGAAGGTGATTGCTGAGGACCTACGCGTTTGCCGTGGAGCAACCCACGCGTCTACGGATGCGCCCGGCAGAGACCGTCAAATCATGGAAATCGCTACTCTTGGTAACGCACAACCATGTTCTTTTCCAAAGAACGCACAATTTCTTCGAGCACCGCTTGGTCGTTGTTGGCATTTTCGGCCCATTCTATTTGCCGCGTCAGATGATGTCTTGCCTCCGTTACTGGATCGGCTGTCCCAGAGCGCGAGAGAATCGGCTGAAAGGTGAGACTGCGGCGGTTGCAAAACCGTTAGATGACCGCTAGACCGAGCTGTTGCCCAACTTCCTTTTTCGTTGCCCAACTGTTGCCCAAAATAAAAATCTGTACCGAATGCTGCCAAATATGGGTATCAACGGGTATCGTAAGTCATTCAAAAATATCAAAGGGTAGTACCAGCCAGCATTTTTCAAGACCGCCGGTTTCAACCGCTCACCCACTCCTCCGTTTCCAATTATAACTTGCATCAGGACTTAGCGGGATTTTTGGTGACGTTTTTGTGGGTGATCGTTGTGTTACCAAGTCACAACGATTTGCAATACAGCCTTTTTGAATTGAGATTTGAGGGACGCGCGAGTAAGACACAACTTAAAATCTATTCGCTGGCGCGCTTGATCTCGTCGCTTAGCACAATTTTAATTTTTCGAATTTGGGCGCACTTCACCAGCTGCGCGTTCTTACTTATTTTTTTAGGCCAGGACCGTCAGGTCCTGGGGCAAAGATCGTTGCCCAGGGGCGTTTCAACGTAAGGCAGGAACTTCGTGATTCTCGCCACACATGATGCACGATGCATACTGCATTTTTAAAGTGCCAGCGTTACGCCAACAAGTACAACGCAAAGAATCTATCGTGCTCATTTACCAAAATGCTGAACTGTCAGGCTCATCGACTGCGCATAGAAAATGTCACCAAGTTGTCACTGAGAAATAGTTAAAAAATTAACAAGACCAGCGAATCGAGCAAATGCAAAATCGCGGCTAAGTCCTCACTGATAAAGGGATTTAAGCTGATTTTTGGCCAAATAACGGGTTTGCAACGCGCGTGAATCCTTTACGAAACTCGCGCGTCCAATTCTCCTGGGTTCCCGTACTATGAATGGAGAAGCTCTCGTTCCATCTAAAAGGAAAGTTATGCTTATTCGCCGACCGACCGATCTGACCTATGCCGACGTTACGCCGAAATCCGTATACACCCAGCGCCGCGAATTTTTGCGGGCCATGGCAATCGCGGGAGTGGCGGCATTTGCGGGGGCTGCCGTGTGGCGGCTCGGTATGCCGCTCGACGAAGTGAATGCCACCAGCAAACTGCAGATTGGCTCGAAAAGTCCTTTCAGCACCACGGAGAAGGAAACTCCGTACAACGACGTCACGCACTACAATAATTTCTACGAATTTGGCACCGACAAAACTGATCCCGCCAAAAATGCACAGAAATTCCGCACTTCACCTTGGTTAGTTTCTGTCGAAGGGGAAGTAAAGAAGCCACGCAAATTCAGCATGGATGAAATTTTAAAGATTGCTCCCCTGGAAGAGCGCATCTATCGTCATCGTTGCGTGGAGGCGTGGTCCATCGTGGTGCCTTGGATCGGCTTTCCTTTCAGCGAACTCGCCAAGCTTGTTGAGCCAACTCCCAAGGCTCAGTTCGTGGCCTTCGAGAGCTTTTTCGATCCTGGTCAAATGCCGCAGGCAAAATATTCCGGCCTGGATTATCCATACGTCGAAGGTTTGCGCCTCGATGAAGCCATGAATCCGCTGACGTTAGTTGGCGTCGGGATGTATGGGGAAACATTGCCGAATCAGGACGGCGCCCCGGTGCGCATGGTCGTGCCGTGGAAGTATGGCTACAAAAGCATCAAATCCATCGTGAAAATCCGCTTTGTCGCCAAACAGCCGCCCACCACCTGGAATCGCGTGACTCCTCAGGAGTACGGTTTTTATTCCAACGTAAATCCTAACGTCGATCATCCGCGTTGGAGCCAGTCAAAGGAACGACGACTCGGCGAGATTTTCAAGCGGCCTACGCTGATGTTCAACGGCTACGGCGATCAGGTCGCGAGCCTTTACAATGGAATGGACCTCAAGAAAAACTACTAAACCTAGATGCATGCGCTGCTAAATAGCAAGTGGAGCAAGCCGGTAGTCTTTCTGTTATGTCTGTTGCCCTTGGCGACGTTGGGTTGGCAAGCACTGCACGGCGAGCTGACCGCCAATCCCATCGAGTTCATCACCCATGCCACTGGGGATTGGACGCTTCGCTTTCTGGTGATCACGCTGTGTGTTACGCCATTTCGTAAAATCCTCCATCTTCCGGAACTGATTCGTTTTCGCCGCATGCTGGGCTTGTTTGTGTTTTTTTACGCGTGTTTGCATTTCACTACCTACATCTGGCTGGATAAATTCTTCGACCTCTCGGAAATGTGGAAGGACATCGCCAAGCGCAAATACATCACCGTGGGATTTACGGCGTTTTTGTTGCTGATTCCGTTAGCGGTAACGTCCACGGCCGGGTGGATTAGACGTCTCGGCGGAAAACGCTGGCAAATGCTTCATCGACTGATTTACTTCAGCGCGACGCTAGGAGTGATTCACTACTACTGGCAGGTAAAGTCCGCGGTAATCAGGCCGCTAACCTACGGCGCGATTGTGGCGGTTTTACTGCTGTGGAGATTATTCGCTTCGCTTTCAAAGAAAAAACAACTGAGAGTTGACGCGGTGACCGTACGGCCACTGGTCTAGACGGTTGAGGATCTTGCTGGTGGTTCGTTAAATTCCAAGCCCCAAAAGTGGGGTGCGGGAGTAAGAAATTCGATGCCCACGCGCTGACCGCGGTCGTTGATTTCCCCCACAAAAACTACCCGGCACTCTTGTTCTTCCAAAGTCTCAGGGTGTGTGAGCACCAGCATTACGCCGTTATCGATCTCGTGTTTGAGAATCAGCAATCCGCCGTGGCCATTTACCACCAGGGTCTCGCAGGTCTCGCGGAATTTTTTCCCATTGTGTGCGCGGCCCTGCGCCTGAACGCGCATTTTATGAAACATGCGACTGCTGCGCCGTTGCGAACTTGTAGTAACTTCGCTCATAGCCAAGTCTTGAATACCGCAAGGCGCACCGTCAATGACCCGTTCAGTCAGGTGTGCTGCAAAGGCAAATGCGAAAATGTGCATGGCTTGTACCCTGATGCCGATACGCCCTAGAATAGTCTCTGGCATCGGATCCTTTCGACCACTTCCGCTCGCCTGCTTGCCCAAGGCCTTGTTTGTTCTTAATCTCTGCACCGTGATTGGATGAACCCGTGCGTTCTGAGGAAATTTTATGAATTTGGCTGAGTATATTGACAGCCGCCGCGATGAGCACCTTGCGGAACTCTGTTCGTTCTTGCGCATCCCCAGCGTCAGCGCGAAAACCGAGCATAAGCATGACGTAGAGCGCGGGGCCCGCTGGGTGGCCGATAGTCTGCGCGCCGCTGGGTTTAAAACGATTGAAGTCGTGCCGACGAACCTGCATCCCCTGGTGTACGCCGAATCTTTGGAAGCTCCCGGTAAGCCCACGATCCTGTTTTATGGCCACTACGACGTGCAGCCCGCTGAACCATTGGAGTTGTGGACCTCTCCGGCGTTCGAACCCACCGTACGGAATGGAAACCTTTTCGGTCGAGGCACCGCCGACGACAAGGGCCAAGTACATATTCACCTGAAGGCGCTCGAAAGTTTGCAGAAAATCAACGGCAAACTTCCCGTGAACGTGAAAGTCCTCATCGAAGGTGAAGAGGAAGTGGGCAGCGTCAGCCTCTGGAACTACGTGCAGAAAAATAAAGAAAAACTCAAAGCCGATGCCTTGCTGGTTTCCGACACCTCCATGCTCGCGAAGGGCGTGCCTTCCATCACTTATGGCTTGCGGGGCCTCAACTACTATCAAATCGAACTGACGGGCCCGGCTCGCGATCTTCATTCGGGCGTTTACGGCGGAGCGGTACCGAATCCTCTAACCATACTCACGGAACTTTTCGCCAAGCTGCATGACAAGAATGTCCGTGTAAATGTGCCGGGCTTCTACGATTCCGTGGCTACTGTTTCCAAAGCCGAGCGCAAGGTTCTTAACGCTTTGCCATGGAAACGGAAAGAATTTGAAAAAGCCGTTGGTGCGCCAGGTTATTTTGGTGAAAAGGGTTACACCATTGTCGAACAGCTCTGGACGCGCCCGACACTGGAGCTGAATGGTATCTGGGGGGGCTATACCGGCGAAGGCGCGAAAACGGTTATTCCCTCCAAGGCTTGCGCAAAATTTTCCACTCGCCTGGTTCCGGATCAGGATCCCCACAAGATTGCCAAGCTGGTGGAAAAACAGGTTCGCGCATTATTGCCTGATACGGTCACATGCAAATTCGAAGTTCTCAGCACCGGGAAACCGTGGTCAGCTTCCTTTCAGGCGCCGATTTTTAAGAAGGCGCAAAGCGCTTTAGAAAAAGGCTTTGGGAAAAAAGCTGTTTTCATTCGCGAAGGCGGCTCCATTCCTTTCGTTACACAGATGCACGACACCTTTAAAGTTCCCTGCGTTCTGATTGGATTTGGATTGCCGGACGAAAACGCTCATGCGCCCGATGAACACATCGCGCTGGAAAATTATTTTGGCGGAATTAAGGCCATCGCGCACTTCTACGCGGATCTCGCGACTCTGTGAACGCGATTTCGTCCGCCGCAAAGTCTGGCTCGGCAACTTAGGTAGTGGAAAGTGTTTGGCGCCTGCCAGTCGCATAATCGTTCAACGCGGCATTCGCGCTATTCACGACATGGAGAGCATCGGCAACCGCTTCCAAATCCTGGCCGCGCACTACGAAGTACATTTGATCTTCGCCTAGACCGGTGTACACCCGGTTTCCGGTGCAACCTAGACTAAAAATTGCGCCGTGCTGCAGGGAGGCCGGCAAAGCCATGCACGTCGGTCGTCCCAGCGCCGGAGCGCCGCTGGTTATACCGGCTCGGTTGGCAGCCTCATTCAACAGCATCGCGGATCGCGGCTGGCAAACAAACAACACCACATCCGGTGCAACCGGAGCTTCGCCGAGTGGCGAATACACGACGACCGCAGGCGATTTCGCCAGGCGCGGAAGTCGCGGCACTTCCTCGGGTTTTACATATCCCAGATCAAACATCATTTTCAAGGTGATCCCGGTTTCCTGCTGGCGCTCCGGCGAAAGCGTTAGGTTGTGTGTGTATGCTCCCACAGCGCAATTGAAGTGATCTTCCGGAACCGTATAAAAAGTTCTACCATCCGCCGCGAGGCGCCAGAAGCTGCAGCCTGAAGGCTCGCTGCCTTCAAATTTTTTCACACCGTCGGGCGCGCGCTCGAGATATGCCACAGCCACCGGCCTGCGTTTAAGTTTCACGGCGGCGGCGAATCTCGCTTCCAGCGCGTTCCAGTTTCTAACTTCACTCACGATCGGTCTCCATGGCAATAGTTTTTGCAGCATAACATAGCGGGTAATTTCATTTTGGGACGATTCAACTCACTCAAAACCCTTGTTTTATGCGGTTATTCACACGTGAAATGAAAAAAACACGCTTTTTATCTGCATTTTCCATCGTTTCCTCTTGCGTTCCAAGGACAGCTTGGCTATAGTGCCCAACGGCCCGGACTTTTTTCCTTCGCTGTTCAGGACAAAAGGCTCACAGCCAGCCCCCGGTCAAACTCGGGAAGAAACGAAAAAAAACGAAAAAATCAGGAGGATAAGCAGACTAGATGGCAGCCAAGCCTTTGAGCAAGACGAAGATCGTTTCACACATGGCCGAGAAAGTCGGCACATCAAAAAAGACCGCAGTACAATTCTTTGAAGAGTTGTTCAAACTCGCCGTAAAAGAAGCAAAGGGTGCCGCCGGAAAATTTGTCATTCCCAATATCGGCCGTGTCGTAAAGGCACATCGCAAGGCGCGCCTTGGCCGTAATCCTCAGACCGGCGAGCAGATTAAGATCAAGGCCAAGACGGTTGTTCGTTTGCGTCCGGCCAAGGCGTTTAAAGACGCTGTTCTGAAGTAGTCCCGATTACGTCCGATTCGCTAAGCAACGATCTAGGTCACGAAGGCAATGAATTCGTTGCAGGTCGGCCGCGCCCGGTATCCTGCGGCCGATAACGGTTACGGCCCACGTCAATCCATTGGCTGAAGAATCAGGCACAAAAACCTCCGGTAAAGTGGCCCACGCCATAACCGGAGGTTTTCTTTTTGTTAAGCAATCAAGGGTAAGTGCGGGAGAACCGCTTGTGCATGAGGGACCACCTGGAGTCAGAGCGTCTTCACGTACACAATGACATCCTTAATTTGAGGCGGTTCCAGTACTTCCTTGAAAGGTGGCATCAAGGTATCGCCGTTTTCGATCCACGTTTTCAAGGTCTCGTCGGTAACCTTGTTGTTGTTCACGGTGAACGTTCCGCGCTTTGAAATGCCTTTCAGTCCAGGCCCTATTTTTTTGGCGTCGCTATCGGCATAGTGGCAGACCGCGCATTTTTTATCGAAAGTTTCCTTGCCGCGCGCCGCAGCTGCGGAGTTCTTGGCGGCGCCGCCAGGGCCCGCTTTCTTTGCCGGCTGTTCCTGCGCGAACGCAAGTCCGCAGAGTCCCAGAGCCGCAAACGCAACAAATACATGATTCCTCTTCACGCATCCCCCATATTCCGATGAATTGACCGCCCTCCATTTTCTACTTTTATTACTCTTAATTCCAGTTCCTCACTAAATCCCGTCACAAGGTACAGGTAGCCCCTTCGCAGCCTTGGAACTTTTGTACTTTTGACGCCCATCTTACCGTGTGCTAACAATCAGAAATCATGAGCCAGGAAACTTTAATGCGTGCGTGGGAGCTCTTGCAGGATGCTTATCAAGCTCAGATGGAGGGCGATTACGATCGCGCCGTAGAGCTTTACAAAGCCTCCCTCGAATTGCATCCTACCGCTGAAGCACACACATTTCTAGGTTGGGCTTACCACTTTCAGGGCAAGTTGGACGAGGCCATAGAGCAATGTCGCATGGCCATCGACATTGATCCGGAATTCGGAAATCCCTACAACGACATTGGCGCGTATCTGATCGAGTTGCACCGGTTTGATGACGCCATTCCGTGGCTGGAACGCGCCATTGAAGCCAAACGATACGAGCCTCGCCATTTTCCTCATTACAATTTAGGCCGCGCCTATCTTGGCAAGGAGATGTACGCGCGCGCGGCTCGCTGTTTTGAAGAAGCATTGGAGGTTGAGCCTCGCTACCGCTTGGCCCGCGAAGCGTTGGATTCCCTGCGCCGCTTGGTGAACTAAATTATTTTGCAGGAACCGGAATGAAATTTAAAAAACAGGTTTATGGCGTAGCGGCAACTGAGCCAGGCTTCACGATGCGGTCATATATATAAAGCAACAGCGCAGTGAGCACGCCAATCCCGGTCACCACCCACCAGATTCTTTGCGGCTGATGCTGCACTTCGCCAAAATGGTGAAGCAGTAGCCCTCCGAGGGCCCCGGCGACCAGCGAACCGATACCAATCGGCAAAAATGCAAATCCCATATACGTTCCCTGCTGACCCGTGGGCGCCAGCCTTGAAATGTATTCGTAATACCGCGGCGATTGGATTATTTCCCCAAGCGAGACCACGAATAATGTGACGTAGGCCATGATCACAGTGGGATGCATGGCGAGAATCATCCAGGCTAGCGCCGAGATCAATGTTCCCAGTGTTATGGCCCGGAAAGCGGCAACTTTTTTCATTACAAAACTCATCACCAATTGCAGCGCAATCACTGTCAGGGGCCCGGTGATCAGCATCAACTCGGTGTCGGTACTGGAGTTCACGTAATCGTGCATGTAAATCGGCAGAATTATGAATTCCTGCCAGTACACGATCCAGTAGCCGGAGAAAATCAAAAGAAAAATCATGAATTGCGGGTTGCCAAGCACCATCGCAAAATTTCGCCACGCCGCGGCCGCGCTGGCTGTTTGTACTTCATTAGATCGCCGAGGCTCCTTGAACAGCAACAAAACCGCGAAAAACATCAGAAATACGCTCAACGCCGCGACGCGAAACACACTTTCCACGCGCATGTGCTGGTGCACCCATGAAGCCATGTAGGGTCCTGCTGCACCTCCAATATTCACGAGCGTGTAGTAAATGGAGTAGCCGATGGAGCGCACGTTTTCTCTTGACGCTCGCGCCGTCGTTCCCACCACGCAGGGTTTGACCAGCGCTATTCCGAGCGCCGGCAGCATCAACACGAAGCTAACCAGCAACCACAGCGGCACCGCGGCACGCACCGGCGCGAGCCACGAGGAGCCCAGCGAGCCCAGCAGGAAGTACGACCCGGTCAAAATGAAATACGCCAGGGAAAGTGAGCGCCGGAAGCCCAGGCGATCCGCCAGGGTTCCGCCAAATGCGGCAAGAAACCACACCAGGCCGCCAAACAATCCGGTGAGGCGGCCGGCTTGCACAGTTGGAAAACTCAGCGTTTCGTGCAAATAACGCGCCAGCGACGCAAAAGCGGCATAATAAGAAAGGCGTTCGAACAATTCGCTGATGTTGGCTACCCAGAATGGGCGTTCGAATCCGTCGCGGATCTCCTTCAGCCGCCCGCCAAAACTCATCGGTCCTCCTGCGCGATTTCAATCTGCAGACGCGCCGCGATTCTAATGGAATGCCGGCGCTTTTGACACCGCGTTTCGTCGCGCCGCAAAGTACGCTTATGCATCCTTTCGATTGCAATATTTGAATAATCACGAAACTATATTTAGTCGGAGGTAATCAAAAGAAAAAACAGTGTTGGCGAGCATGCCAGTTTGAAGCATGATGGTTTAGGGCATCTTTTGGGGGTAAAAAAGTG
>Ga0193729_1001213_pt1 | contig 13264 bp, 11 predicted proteins | sample U1c2metaG_FD_143036 | JGI IMG/M metagenome (GOLD analysis project Ga0193729, IMG submission 143036) | Soil microbial communities from a riparian zone of the East river system, Colorado, United States - U1c2 | ecosystem: Environmental > Terrestrial > Soil > Riparian zone | place: USA: East River... | reverse complement strand
GATCGCCTCGACCACCCGCAGCGTGCCGCCGGCAGCACCAGCCTGGCCGATCGATAATTGGCCGCCTGACGTATTGTAGGGAAAGCTGCCGCTCGCTTCAAAACTGTGGCGACGGATGAAGTCCGGACCCTCGCCCTTGCCGCAGAAGCCGAGATCTTCGATCTGCATCACGCAGATAACCGGATAATCGTCATAGACCTCGACCAGATCGATGTCGGCTGGCCCCACGCCTGCGGTTTCATAGAGGCGGTCGCGGTCCATCACCCAGCCGCCGCGATGCTGCACGGGGTCGTCGGGGAAGGCATTGTGCCGCTCGATGGCGCCGGTCAGCCGCGCGTGGGGAAGTCCGAGGCGTTTTGCCCGGTCCTCGCTCATCACAAGGAAGGCCTCGGCGCCTGCACAGGGCATGACGCAATCGAACAGGCGAAGCGGGTCGGCGACCAGCCGGGCGGTAAGGTATTCCTCGAGCGTCAGCGGTTTCTTGAACAGCGCATGTGGAAAGTGCAGCGCATTCGCGCGCTGCGCGACGCAGAGCTTGCCGAAATCCTCAGGCGTCGCCCCATAGGTGCGCATGTAATAGGCGGTGAGGAAGGCGAAGCTGGTATTGGGCCCGCCCGCGCCATAGGGATAAACCGCGTCCTGCGCGAACATGCTGAAAGTCGCCGTGCTAAGGCGGAAGCTGTCGACATGATTGGTGTCGCCGGCGATGCAGGCGACGATCTCGGCGTCGCCCGCCTGAACCGCCCGCGCCGCGCGCCGGAGGCTGACAATGCCGGACGCGCCGCCCATCGGCACATGATCCAGCCAGCGCGGCGAAAGGCCGAGATGCTGGGTCAGGCCGACCGCACTGTCAGGCGCCAGCGTGAAACTCGCCACGCACAGGCCGTCCACCTCGTCCTTGGAAATTCCGGCGCCATCGACGAGTTGCTTCAGCGCGCGCGCGATGAACCAATGCGCGCCGCGGATCGAGAAGCGCTCGTAGGGCACGGTGACGGGGACTGCGACGGCAACTCCATCGTAATTTGCGGTGCGGCTCGCCATCGCTCTCAATGCCCCCCGCCGAGATAGGTTGCCTGCACACGCGCATTGCCGAGCAGGCTATGGGCCTCACCGGACAGCACGATCTCGCCGGTTTCAAGGACGTAGCCGTAATCAGCGATTTCAAGTGCGGCCCGCGCATTCTGCTCGACCAGCAGGATGGAGACGCCGGCATCGCGGAGACCCGCCACGATGCGAAGGATGTCGCGCACGATCAGCGGCGCAAGGCCGAGGCTCGGCTCGTCGAGCATCAAGAGCCGCGGCGCCGACATCATGGCCCGGCCGAGTGCGAGCATCTGACGTTCGCCGCCCGAGAGGGTATCCGCGCGCTGGGTGCGACGTTCAGCAAGGCGTGGAAAACGGCCATAGGCCTCGTCGAGCGCGCGGTTAACGAAGGCGCGGTCCGAGCGGCGTGGATAGGCGCCGAGCACGAGATTGTCGTAGACGGTCAGCTCTCCGAACAACTCCCGCGTTTCGGGCACCAGGCAGAAGCCGTGTTCGACGCGGGCCTCGACATCGAGCTTGAGCAGGTCTTCGCCGTCGAAGATGAGCCGGCCGCGTGACGGCAACAGTCCGATGGTGGCGGCAAGCAGGGTGGTCTTGCCCGCGCCGTTCGGCCCGATCACCGTGACGATCTGACCCTTCTGCAGCGACAGCGACACGCCGCGAACGGCTTCGACCTTGCCGTAGGCGACATGAAGGTCGGAGATCTCGAGCATCGCGCTCATAGCACGCCCCCGAGATAGGCTTCCTGCACTTTCGGATCGGCGCGGACTGTTGCCGGATTTCCCTCGACAAGTTTGCAGCCGAACTCCATGACGACCAGCCGGTCGACCAGCCCCATGACGAAGTCCATGTCGTGCTCGACGATCAGGATGGTCACGCCCTCATCGCGAATCTGGCGCAGTACCCGCGCAAGCGCCTGTTTCTCGGGTGGCCTCAAGCCTGCGGCCGGTTCGTCCAGCACCACCAGCACGGGATCGGCCGCCAACGCGCGCGCTACCTCCAGAATGCGCTGTCCGCCGAGCGGCAAGTTGCCGGCGAGTTCGTAAGGTTTGTCGCCGAGGCCGACGCGTTGCAGTTGCCGCTGGGTCTCGTGCAGCGTCCGGCGCTCCTCGGCGCGATCGAGCCGCAGCGCGCTGGCCAAGAAGCCGGTCCCAGTGCGCGCATAGGCGCCGAGCGCGACATTGTCGATGAGGCTCATGTTCGGCCGCAGTTTCACGTGCTGAAACGTGCGCGCGATTCCCATGCGCGCGATCTGCGTCTGCGGACGGCGCGTGATGTCTTGGCCCAGGAAGCTGATGCGGCCGGAATCGGCCTGCAGTGCTCCCGTCAGGAGGTTGAACATCGTGCTCTTGCCGGCGCCGTTGGGACCGATCAGTCCGAGGATCTCACCGGCCTTGAGCTCGAAGTTCACTTTATTAACGGCGGTCAGCCCGCCGAATGTCCGCACAGCGTCCTCGATCTTCAGAATCATGGTGCCGCCGTCGGGAAGTGCGCGGCGTGTCATCGGCTCTGCCGCCATGGGCAGCGGGCGCGTGCCCTTTGGCAGGCGTTTTGCGACGAAAGCGACGAGGCCGCCGCGGGCATTCTGCAGCAGCAGGATAAGAAGAATACTGAAGACGATAATCTCGAATTGAGCGGGGTTATGGGTCACCAGCGGCAGCACATCCTGCAACCAGTTCTGGAGCAGCGTGATCAAAGCGGAGCCGGCGACTGCGCCTGCGATATGACCGGCACCGCCCGCCATCGCCATCAGCAGATACTCGATACCGGGCTTGACGTCGAATGGAGCAGGGCTGACGAACCGGTTCATATGGGCATAGAGCCAGCCGGCAAGTCCGGCGAGCAGCGCGGCGAGGACGAAGGTGACGAGGCGAATGCGGAAGATATTGACGCCGAGACTGGCGAGTAGAACCCCGCCGCCACGCAGGCTTCTGATGGCACGGCCTTCGCGGGAATCGAGCAGATTGGCGCTTGCGAGCATGGCGAGCCCGACCATCAGCCAGATCAGATAAAATATCGTCTGCGACGAGATCAAGGGGACCGACGCGATCGCGATAGGCGGGATGCCGCTGATGCCGGTGTTCTGACCGAGGCCTGCGACGTTGCCGAACAGGAAATAGATCGAGATGCCCCAGGCAATCGTGCTGAGCGAGAGAAAATGCCCGTCGAGTCGCAGCGTCAGAGCGCCGATCGCCAGTGCAGCAAGCCCGGTCAATGCGAGCGCCAGCAGCAATCCGAGCCAGGGCGAGAGGCCTTGCGCGGTGGTCGCCCAGGCTGTCGCATAGGCGGCGATGCCGACAAAGGCGGCCTGGCCGAACGACGTCATGCCGCCGATGCCGGTGAGCAATACCAGGCCGAGAGCGGCCAGGGCGGAAATGCCGATATAATTGAGAAGCGTGATGGCGAAGCTGCCGAGTATGAAGGGCGCCAGCAGGAGAGCGACGACGGTGCCGCCGATCAAACTGGCGCGAAGCGGCGCGCTCAGCACGACGGCCTGGGGCATCTCGATTTCATCGCCTTCGCCATCGGCATGGTTGGCTGATTTCCATGATTGCCAGAGCAGCACCGGAATCAGCAGACCGAAGACGATCACTTCCTTGAAGGCACTGCTCCAGAACGAGGCGAAACTTTCCATGATGCCGACGAACAGCGCGCCGAGTGCGGCAACCGGATAGCTGATGAAGCCGCCGATGATGGCGCCGACGAAGGCTTTCAGCCCGATCATGAAACCGGAATCGTAATAGATCGTCGTGGTCGGGCCTACGAGGATGGCGGAGATGCCGGCGAGCAGCGAGGCGATGAAATAGGCGATCGTGCCGGTCCGCGCGGGTCGGATGCCGACGAGCCGCGCGCCGACGCGGTTGACCGCGGTGGCGCGCAGCGCGCGGCCTGCCATGGAGCGCTCGAAGAACAGGAAGAAGAGCAAGCTGAGCAGGGCGGCGGAGATCAACATCAGCAGCACCTGCGCCGATACGATAACGCCGCCGCCGAGATTGTAGATGCCTTCGACCAGCGGACGCGTGCGGAAACCCTCGGCGCCGAAGAACATCAGGCCTAATCCGCTCAGCGCGAAATGAAGCGCCAGCGCGATGATGAGCAGGACCAGCACCGAGGCGTCCGCGGCGGGCCGGAACGCGATGCGGTCGAGGAGCGGGGCGATCGGAAGTACGAGCGCCACGGCAAGCATGATCTGGATCGCATGGGGCAGGGCTTGCAATGCCGCCAACCAGGCGAGCACGCAGGGAATAAGCGGAAGCAGGCCATAGATGAGAAGCGAGCGTGGAAGCCGCGCGGTTTCGCCGGAACGGATGTGGCCGGCGGCATCCATCACGGTTGCGACGACGGCAAGGATCGCGACCAACCAGATCGCGCCAGGCACCCGGCCTAGTTCAAACGCGGCGATCGAGAGAGCGCAGAACGCGGTGATGTCGCCGAACGGCACGAACACGACCCGGGTGACCGAAAAGATCAGCACGAGGCCGAGCCCCGCCAGCAGATAGATGGCTCCATTGGCGATGCCATCGAGCAGCAGAATGATGGCGATCTCAGTTGTCATGCGATCCAGCGGCTTGATTTAACAGAGTAATACATTAAATTACCATATGAAAACACCATTTGAGGAGACGCCTTGTGAGCAATAAACAACGAAATCATGGACCGGTATTGGCGCTGGCTCCCGTCGCCGAGCCGGCCGCCGAGATCTCGCCGATCGAGCAGACGGTAAACGCATTCGAATATGCGGCCTGGCATTTCGGTTCGGCTTTCGCGCGGTGGCGCCGCGATTGCCTCGGCGCTACGCCGGCCAAAGAGCTCGGCGGCACCGAGGCCTCGATCCTCCACGTGCTTCACCTGAATGGCACGCCGAAGGGCTTGAGCGACGTGGCACGTCTCCTGCACCGGGACGACCTTGCCAACCTGCAATATGGCCTGAAAAAGCTGCTTTCCCTTGGTTTTATCGAGAAAGCGGGTGATGGAGCCTCGCGCCGCAACACCACTTACGTGCCGTCCGAGTCCGGGCGCGCGATCGTCGACGCTTACCTGCAACATCGGCACGATACCCTGGTTCGCCTGGTCGGCAGCATGTCCGGTACCCAGGAGGCGCTGCAGCAGGCGACCTCGATCCTGCATGTCATGACCGGACTTTACGACCAGGCCAGCACGATCCTTTCCAGCCAGATCGGCGATACGCTCGGCCTGCGACCGTAAAATAGGAATCGCAGCTTCTATGGACAAATTGATCATGTGAATTGCCTCTTGACTACGGCCATATTGAACGCTTTTATATTTTATGTCTAAAACATTTTTTATGCAGAAAGCGGACGGCGCGGCCATGAGATGTAATTCATGCCACGAAACGCGGGCGGGCCGGCGGCCAAGCCCCGCGCCATCGCCCTGATCTCTCACGTCCATAACCCGGCCCGCGTCGACTGATCGGCGGCCAACAGGAGGTAGCGACGATGAGCAGACAGATGATTTCGCGCCGAAACGTTCTCCTCGGTGGTGCGGCACTTTCCACTTTCGTTGCGGCTCCCGCGATCCTTCGGGCGCATGCCGCCGAGATCTCTGTCGGTTTCGTGACCGGTCAGACCGGGCCGGGGGCCTCCATCGGCATTCCCTATGCGCGAGGTATCGCCGCTTCGATGGCTTATCTCGACACGATCGAAGGACATAAGATCAGATTGATCCAGATGGACGATGGCGGCGATCCCTCGGCCTCCACCCGCAATGCCCGCAAGCTTGTCGAAGAAGAAAAGGTCGACGTCTTGATCGGGACGTCGGGCGTTCCGGGATCGGCCGCTATGGCCGCGGTCGCCACCGAGCAGAAGGTGCCTTTCATTTCCATCTCGCCGCTGCCGCCGACAGTGGGTCGCGGTGAAGGCGGCTACTGGGCGATCTCGATTCCACAACCGCCGCCGCTCATGGTGGCGGCTGTGGTCGCGCAAATGCAAAAAGCCGGCATCAAGAGTCTGGGCTATATCGGCTTCAGCGACGCCTGGGGCGATCTTGTCTATGGCGCGCTGTCCAAAACAGCGGTGCCTGCTGGCATCAAGATCCTCACCGACGAGCGCTATGCGCGGCCGGATACCTCGGTGACAGCACAGACTCTCAAGATCATGGCCGCCCAGCCTGATGCGGTCATGACCGGTGGTTCGGGAACGCCGGGCGCGCTGCCTTTCCTGGCGCTGCGGGAACGCGGTTATCGCGGCCCGATCTATGGCACGCACGCCCTGATCAATCCGGATTTCATCCGGGTCGGCGGCGCGGCCGTCGAAGGCGTTCTGGCGCCGACCGGTCCGGTGATCGTCGCGGAACAGTTGCTCGACAGCAATCCGGTGAAGAAGGTCGGCCTGGAATTCCGCGCCGCTCACCTCAAGGCCAACAACGTTCCGTCGACCGACGCCTTCTCCGCCTATTCCTTCGATGGCTGGCTCGTTCTTGCTGACGCTGCGAAACGCGCGCTCGCTTCCACACCGCCCGGTACTCCCGTCTTCCGGTCCGCGTTGCGCGATGAGCTATACCGCACCAAGGACGTGGTGGGCTCGCATGGCGTCTACACTTACGGTCCGAACGATAATTCCGGCGTTGACGAGCGCGCACGCGTCATCGTCACGCTCGAGAAAGGGCAGTGGAAGCTTCTCGGCTGATCGGTCGCCGTCCGACGATCGCGCCGCATTCATCAAACGCCGTGCCGTCCGCTTGACGCGGGGACGAGGGATTCCGCAATGAAGCCGATCCGCATCTGGTATCAGAGTTATGTCGATTACGACAACGGCAAGGTCTATTGGGATCGTTTGCGCAAACATCTGGATGACGTCGTCGAGCCGGGCACGACCATCGACATCAAGGGTATCACGCCGCACGATTCCTATGCCCATGCCATTGTCGAGTTTCGTTGTGCCCGTGAAGTGATCTGCAATGCGGTGCGGGCCGAACGGGAGGGCTACGATGCCTTCGTAATCGGCCACTTCCAGGATGCCGGACTCTACGAGGCCCGTTCCGTCGTCGATATCCCGGTTCTTGCGCTTGGTGAATCGTCGATGCTCTACAGTTGCCAGCTCGGTCAACGCAGCGGCATCATCACGATCAATCCCCGCTACATTCCATGGTTCCATCACCAGATCACCAAATACGGGCTTGAACGCCGGGTTGCGGGCACCCATGCCATGACTTTTGAGCCGGGACAGATCCTGAAAGCCTATGAATCGGAGACGCTAGCCCGCGAGGTCGAGGCGCTGTTCGCAGAACAGGCGCGGCCGCTGGTGGCGAAGGGCGTCGAGGTGCTGATCCCCGGCGGCGGCATTCCGATGCTGTTGTTTTCAGCGCTCCGCGATCATGCGGTCGACGGCGCGCCAGTCATCAATGGCATACCGATCGTGGTGAAGATGGCCGAACTCGCCGTAAAACTTCGCCGCCTGACGGGTCTCGGCGTCAGTCGCGCGTCAGAGTTCGTCAAGCCACCCGCGGCGATCATCGAGGAATTCATGATGCATCCGAAGATCGTTTAGAGCTTTCTGTTTCGGCGAGCGCTTCGTTCGCTTGCTGTATTCTTGTAAAAAACGCTCGCCAGAGCCGCGTCCTCGAACGCGTACTCGAAATTGAGTCCGCGTTCAGCGTCGAACTCCGGGCTGATTTTGTTTCCACAACACGGGGTGTCCAATCTTTCGCCCCGAGCGCCGAAGCCAATCTCGCATAGCAGAGGCCAACGGCGCCTCAAATGGCCACCACCAGCGTATGTCGGTATCGGTGGTTGCGCTTCTTCGATTTGAACCTACGGCGATTCTGCTAGCAACGGTCTAGTGCCGGTTCGAGGCCGCCGGGACGACCAAATAGAATTGACCTTTGAACGACGGAGAAGAATTGGAGCGTTCCCCTCACCGAGCTAATTTGTCGGCTTATTCGTGCAATAACGCCGATTTTCTGATTTTCCTTAAGCAGTCGAGCGCCGACCGCTTGATCAAGTCCTAATGAAAACCGGACCTTATGCAGCAGCCATCTGCATAAAGGTCCGGCCTCACTGTTTGTTGCTCGGATATTCTGTCGGCGAAAGCTGCCACCTGTCCGCGCTGCAAAAGGGCGCAACGGACCTCAGACGCTATCCGGATCCGCGGGAGCCGGGCGCGCGGTCGCACCCCAAATTCTGACCAAGCCGATCAATAAGCGGGCTGCACCCGGAGCAAAGGCGTAGCAACATGTGTAAGCCCGACCGCGCCACTTCCAAACTGACCAGATACGAGGAAGCCATCATTTTTCGAATGACTGCTCGTGGCGCAAAGCGGCCGTTCATGCCCAACCGTGGTCGATAAGCATGTGTTAGAATAAGCAAAGACGTCAAACCTTATCAGTAGGGCAGGGACCGTTCCCACGGACGTTCGCGTAATGGGCGTTTTATGGAACCCTGGCGAAGGAGCGCTCGTCGACGGAGCAATCTGGCGGTGCCGTCAATGTTCATCCGGCAAACAATGCTTATGCGAGAATCGGCCGCGCTGGTCCAGGCTTGGTCGATCCGGGAAAATCGTCACCTTGGATGTCGTCCCGCCAATAAGCCCAGCGTGACGCCGCGCGCGGCGCCTGGTGTGGGTTCGGGATCGTCTACGGCAAGCCCCACCATCACCCCGGTTTTAGCAATCTAGGGGTCGTTACCGGTTACTAAGGCGCGGCCCGCGCACCACGTAAGAACAGGGCCAATTAATTGGAGAAAATGCAATGCGTTCCGTCTTGGCATTATGCCTTTTGATCGCTTTCTGTGCTTCTGCGAACGCCGCCGCAAGAGTCCATCATGCCGAATCGCGACATGTCATCGTTCGTCCCAGCCAGGCTGTGATCCCAAGCTACGCCACTCCGGGTGGTGTGCGGATCTTTCGCGACGACTCCGTTCCGGGTGGTCTGCGGACCGACCACGACGACCCGCCTGCCTACGATGACCCATCCAAGTTTGGCGGCGGCTGATCTGCGGCGACCAGATGACGCGTACACCAAAGTTCTCGCGTAACGTGGCACAAAGCTCATGTCCGTCCGTTTGTTATTTCCAGGGCACGATGGCCAATCCGATGATCGCGCATTGCAACAACCGCGAGACCGCCCGGCGCGCGATCTTCCTGCGGATTTTTGCCGCGGATATCGCGGACCGGTCCGGCAACTCGCGGCCTGAATAGGAGAGAGTGCGATGTCATCGACGATTCAACCGGCTACCATGAAGGGGCCAGCGATCTTCCTGACGCAGTTTATCGGCGGCGCACCGCCGTTTGACAGCTTCGACGCCATCTGCGGCTGGGCTGCAGGGCTCGGTTACAAGGGCGTCCAGGTGCCAACCTCCGATCCACGCCTGATCGACCTCGACAAGGCGGCGGCCTCTCAAACCTACTGCGATGAAATCGCCGGCGTGGCCGCCAACCACGGTCTGGTGATCACCGAATTGTCCACCCATCTGCAGGGACAACTGGTCGCCGTTCATCCGGCTTATGACGAGGCTTTTGACACTTTCGCGCCACCGGCGGTTAGAGGCAGACCAAAGGAACGTCAGATCTGGGCGGTGCACCAACTCGTGAAAGCCGCGCAGGCGTCGCGCCGGTTAGGCCTCCGCGGCAGCGTCAGCTTCACCGGCGCGCTGGCCTGGCCGTTCCTCTATCCATGGCCGCAGCGGCCGCCGGGATTGATCGAGACCGCCTTCGACGAACTGGCTCGCCGCTGGCGTCCGATCCTTGACGCCTATGACGAGGCCGGTGTCGATCTCTGCTATGAGATTCATCCGGGCGAAGACGTCTGCGACGGCATCACCTTCGAAATGTTCTACCAGCGCACCGGCAATCATCCGCGTTGCGCGATCAACTACGATCCCTCGCATTTCGTCCTGCAGCAACTGGACTACCTCGCCTTCATCGACATCTATGCGGAGCGCATCCGCGCCTTCCACGTCAAGGATGCGGAATTTAATCCGACGGGCCGGCAGGGTGTCTATTCGGGTTTCCAGCCCTGGATCGGTCGGGCCGGCCGTTTCCGTTCGCTCGGCGACGGGCAGGTCGACTTCAAGGCGATTTTCTCCCGCATGGCTGCCATCGGGTTTGACCGCTGGGCGGTGCTTGAGTGGGAATGCTGCTTGAAGAACGCCGAGGACGGTGCCCGCGAGGGCGCAGGCTTTATCCGAGACCACATCATCCGCGTCACCGACCGGGCGTTCGATGACTTCGCCGGCGGCGCGGTGGACCGCGCACAGACGCGGCACATGCTGGGTCTGGTGTGAGCAGGAGGACACGATGGCCGAGCCGCGCATTCGACTGGGGATGGTGGGCGGCGGGGAGGGCGCCTTCATTGGCGCCGTCCACCGCATCGCCGCGCGCCTTGATGACTGTTACGAACTGGTGGCCGGGGCGCTCTCCGCCTCGCCCGACAAGGCGATGCGCTCGGCGGCGGCAATCGGGCTTCGGCCGGATCGATCTTATCCGGACTTCCGGACCATGGCGCGGGCCGAGGCGGCAAGGGCCGACGGCATCGAGGCGGTGGCCATCGTTACCCCGAACCATCTGCATGCCCTCGTCGCCGAGGCATTTCTGGAGGCGGGTATTCATATCATCTGCGACAAGCCGCTGACGGCGACGCTGGCGGAGGCGCGCCGTCTGCGCGACAAGGCGCGCGCGCAAGGGCTGATCTTCGCGGTCACCTATAATTATTCCGGCTATCCGCTGGTCCGTCACGCCCGCGCCATGGTGCAGGCCGGTGAACTCGGCGCGATCCGGATCGTGCAGGTCGAATACCCGCAGGACTGGCTGGCCGGCCCACTCGAGGCCACCGGCCAGAAGCAGGCCGACTGGCGTACCGATCCGGTCCGCTCCGGTCCCGGCGGCTGCATCGGCGACATCGGCACCCACGCCTACCAGCTGGCGTATTTTGTCAGCGGAATGATGCCCGAACAAATCCTCGCTGAGGTAACCACGTTCGTGCCGGGCCGACGCGTCGATGACAATGTGCAGATTTTGCTGCGCTACCCCAATGGAGCGCGGGGGGCGTTATGGGCGAGCCAGGTTGCGCCTGGTCAGGACAATGCACTTCGCCTGCGGGTCTTCGGCGAAAACGGTGCGCTGGACTGGCGCCAGGAGGAGCCGAACTGTCTGATCTGGTCGCCGCTCGGCGAGGCGCCGCGATTGATCCGTCGCGGCACGGCGGCGATGAACTCCAGCGGCCAGCGCGTAAGCCGCATCCCACCCGGCCATCCCGAGGGGTATCTGGAGGCGTTTGCATCGATCTATACCGAGGTTGCTGCGTGCATCACGGCGCGCCGAACCGGTTCCTCCATCGATCCGGCGGTGACCTTTCCGACAATCGAGGACGGTTTTGCTGGTGTCGCGATGGTGGACGCCGCCTTGCGTTCGAGCGCAGCCGGCGGTCTCTGGATGGCGACGGCACGGTGAATGCCGAGCTGACGTCGTGAGGCGCTTGTTGATCGCGGCGCATTCACACCCAGCCGCCATCCACGACATAATGCTGCGCGGTGCAGGCCGAGGCGTCGTCGAAAGCGAGGAAGACCGTGAAGTTAGCGAGTTCGTCCGGCGTGAGCTTCCGCTTCAGGCATTGGCGGCGCATCAGCTCGGCTTCGCTTTCGGGCGTCAGCCATTTTTCGATCTGGCGCTCGGTCATGATCCAGCCGGGCGCGATCGCATTCACCGGGATGTTGCAGGGGCCGTAGTCGCGCGCGAGCGAGCGCGTCAGCCCGATGTCGTCTGGCAGTGCGGCCGCCGCGTTCAAGGATATCACCGTGGGTCCTCCCGTCGTGTTATTGTCGGTCCTCATAACAGCGGCTTTCCATCAACCGAGCTTGGAGCCGTTCGCCGTAACGTAGATCGAATAGAGGGACGTCGTTCCGCAAATGAACAAACGGTTGAGCTTGGCGCCGCCGAAAGTCACGTTCGCGACCATTTCGGGAATCAGGATTTTGCCGATCAGCGAACCGTCGGAGTCATAGCAATGGACGCCCTCTGCGGTGCTCGTCCAAACGCGGCTATTCCGATCGACGCGAAAACCGTCGAACAAGCCCGCTGTGGACTCCGCGAAGACCTCGCCGCCCGATAGCTTGGCCCCGTTCGCGTTGACCGTGAAGCGACGAATGTGGCGCGGACCGTTCTCTTTGTGCGTCGCGCCGGTATCGGCGACATAGAGGTATTTCTCGTCGGGCGAGAAGGCGATGCCGTTCGGGCGAACCATATCGGTGATAACAGCGGCGACCGCGCCGGATTTGGCGTCGACACGATAGACATGGCAGCCCTCGATCTCCTGCCCGGCGCGATCCCCTTCGTAGTCGGTGTCGATGCCGTAGGCGGGGTCGGTGAACCAGATCGAGTCATCCGATTTCACGACGACGTCGTTGGGCGAATTCAGACGCCTGCCGTCCCACTTTTCCGCAATGACGGAAATCGAGCCGTCAATCTCGGTTCGGGTCACGCGGCGCGTGAGATGCTCGCATGTGACCAGCCGGCCTTGATTGTCGACGGTGTTGCCGTTCGAATTGTTGGAGCGCTCGCGGAAAACCGAGACCTCGCCGGAGGGCTCGACGAGCCGCATCATGCGATTGTTCGGAATGTCCGACCAGACGAGATAGCGGCCCGCCGCGAACCAAGCCGGACCTTCAGCCCAGCGCGCGCCCGACCACAAGCGCTCGACGCGCACGTGACCGGGGAAGCAAGCCTTGAAGCGCGGATCGAGAACGACGACGTCCGTTCCCTCGACTTGACCATACCACATCGAAACCCCGCCTTTCTAATTCACTTTGCTGGACCCCGGTCCGGGTGCTCGATTGGATGCCGATGACCCCGAAAACGGGGGTCCTTATTGCACGCCGAAAACACTGCCTACCCCCGCGTGCTCCTCTCGGCATCGCTATCATCGCTATTTTTGCTGCTTTTGGATTTGATTTCTACCGTTGCTTTTTCATTCGGCTTGTGCGCATCGCACCTTGCGTGCCATTCTAGCAAGTGCACGGGAAGTCCAATTCCCGGCATTGCGATAGGGTCGGAAACACAACGCTCAGGGAGAAGAGCCATGAAGTGGACGCTTGGTCTTACGGGGGTTGCTTGCGCCAGCCTCCTATCCTCAGTCAGTGCTTGGGCAGGCCCCAAGATTGTCGCCGGACCGGGTGCTAATCCCGGCTGCTTCAAGCCCTGGTCGGATCAGACCAAGTTCTTCCAGTGGGACAAGAAGTCCGGCCCCTACAAGATCGCCCTCGTCAACGGCT
>Ga0193729_1001210_pt1 | contig 13286 bp, 16 predicted proteins | sample U1c2metaG_FD_143036 | JGI IMG/M metagenome (GOLD analysis project Ga0193729, IMG submission 143036) | Soil microbial communities from a riparian zone of the East river system, Colorado, United States - U1c2 | ecosystem: Environmental > Terrestrial > Soil > Riparian zone | place: USA: East River... | reverse complement strand
AGCCAAGGAGGACCGATACCGTCGTCGTAACTATCAAACGTCTCATCGATGTCATCCGTGATTGAGTTGGTGTCAGCGTCTCTCGGGGGACGCTACTGACCATGCCGTGCTTGGGCGGCGATGGCGACGCCGGATGACGAATTGATGTCTCCAACGGCGTTGATCGTGGGAGACGCTAGCGATCGCGTGTTACGCGTCCGTTTCGGTGCAGGAGAATCAAGCTACCGTCGTAACCGAGCGGGTGGCTCCCGAGATCGAGATCGGCGGCACCGTTCGCGGCGCATTAGGCGATCCTGCCGCTGAGCTGCGGCTGCCGTCGATCTTCCAATGGCCGAAAAAAGCAGAAGCAGGAGGCCTCGCGGCTGATGATTCGATCAAGGAAAAAGCATCTCTGTGCACGTCGTGTCATGGTAAGGGAGGTGTATCCCAAACCGAGAACTCCCGTCGCCAGCGGGGCAGCCCAGGCTAGATCGGGCTCCCCAGAACCTGCAGCAGAGCTTCTGGCTCGCTTGCTACCTTCACTTCCCGCACGATCCTGCCCGTGTCATCCACAATGCAAATGCTGGTCTCCTTGACCGATACGTCCAATCCAGCAAAATGGTCCATGCTGCGCTTCTCCTTCTGATGCTTGAGGCCGTAACCACGGGCCTCGTTTCACCATCAGCCTGAAGCGCAGCACCCAAAAATCTTCAGCTATCCACAAGCTGGGCCGGCCAATTACCCTATCTTTGCGCCCCCTTGCGGATGTCGACGATTTTGCATAGGCCTCAGGTTAAAATGGGAAGCGAGCCATTTGCTTGGTCCGTGGCACGATCGAAAAGCCAAGGATCTGGAAACCTATTGCAGCGCTGCGTTACATCATTGCTGCCCGGTCGACGCCGGTTTGCTTTACGCCTGCAACTGCGGAGACAACGGAGGCCGCCAGGCAGCGCGACAATGCGCCGGCTAACTCCACGGACGTCAGAGGGTGATGGACGACTTCAGAAATTCCCGAAGCCGCCAGCAGTGGAGCGTCCAGATCCCTCGCCGAGGGTGTCGCCAGGATGATCGGCAGATGTGGTGCAAGATCGTGCAACGCGGTTGCGAAATCGAGGCCGGACGCAGCTCGGGGTAGGTGGCACACCAGCGCTGCATCGAAGCGCGCTGGCGCGGCGCGGCAGGCCACGGCAGCCTCAGCCAGCCTTGTGAAGCCAACCGGTTCATAACCGAGCGCTGCCAGGATTTCCTCATGCCGCAGCAAGCGCCCGCGGTCCGTCTCAAGCACCAGCACCGTTTCGCCGACACCGCGACCGGCCATGCCCGAGGTATGTTGAACGGATATTGGCCCATTGGACGGGATGGATGGAAGCCAGATGTCGAAACGCGTTCCAGCTCCAACCGTGCTTTGTACCTCCACGGCGCCGTCATGTTCGCGGACGATGTCACGAGCCGTCGCGAGCCCAAGACCGTTGCCATCGGGGCGCGTCGTAAAGAACGGCTCGAAGATCCGCTCCCGCGTTGCCTGGTCCATGCCGCGTCCAGGATCGGAAATCGAAACCACAACGAAGCGGCCGGGCCCGATCCCGATTTGCCCAACCCGCAACGCGTCTGGTACTTCCCGCACGCCGATCTCAATCTCGATGGCTCCTGGTTGGTCCATCGCTTGTGCCGCATTGTTGCAGACATTGAGGATGACCTGCTGCAATTGCGCGGACTCCGCAGATATCACCGTCATTTCGGATGTCTCGGTCACCTCGATCGCAACATAGGAAGGTAACGATGCAGCGAGCAGCGACCTAGCTTCCGCGACCAGTGCCTTGATGCAGATCCGCTCCCGCCTTCCCTCACGGCGGCGTCCGAAAGTGAGAATCTGATCGATGAGATCACGCGCCCGCTCCGCGCCACGGCGGATCGCATCCAGATTTCGGCGCGGCCTTGCATCTGATGCGAGGTACTCTTCCACCATTTCCGTATGGCCGAGGATCCCGCCCAGAATATTGTTGAAGTTGTGGGCAATGCCACTGCTGAAGGTGCCTACCGTCTCCATGCGATGGGCTTGCTGCAAGCGCATCTCCAGCCGGGCTCGTTCTTTTTCAATGACGTGCCGCCCAACGGCATACACAATGGTATCGAGGGCCATGTGCAACAGACTGAGTTCGCCGGATACCGTCATGCAACAAGGCCGGCCGATCGCATCGAAACCCAGGGCGATGCCGGTACCGTCTTTGTCAACATGCGTCACGCATGCCCATCCCCCCAAACCAAGGGCCACGCAGGCGTCCTTGTTTTCTCCCGGTGACATGCGATTGACGCGTGGAACGTGGACGATTCCATCGACGGTGGGGCCGAACCGGGCCGCAAGCGCAGGCGCGCGCTCCGGCCAGCCAGGCGAAAAGCTCATCCCCGCCTTGCACCACAGGTGCGACCGCGGTGCTGCGCCCCACGACACAAAATAAGCCCGGTCCGCGTCGATGCACTCCGCCATATCGGCGAGCGCCCGGTCGATGTCGGCGTCAATATTTTGCGGCTGCGCGTTGATGAAGCGCATCGAGATGCCCGCGATCACATGCTCGAACGCGGCGCGCCGCCGCAAGTCGATGGCCCGTGCCCGCAATTGCAGCGCGAAATAGACCAGGGCCCCGAGCAGCATCAGTGACGTGGCGTAGAGCAGAACACGGTATCGGCGCGCCGAAGTCCGGGCGGCAAGCTGACGCTTCATGATCAACGAGCGCACGGCATCCTGCTCGCGGTTGCTCGCCGCGGCCATCAGCGCCCTCAGCACGGCATCAGTCGCCGGCAGCAGGTCACGCAGTATTCCACCGTGCGCGAGCGCCGCCCGAATTGAATCGGCATCGCCGGGCGGGCCTTGCAGATGCGCCAGTTGCTCCAGCTGGTCCTGGACCTCGCGCGCGGCGGCCGGCGAGGTATCGAGTGTGAGGTGCAGCATGGCGGCCGCGAGCGTGGTGGTGGCTGCCACCACTGGCATCTGGTCCGAGGCGGCAAGACGGGCGCTGAATATGCCAAAATAGGTAAACGAGTTCCGCAGCAACGCGTTCCTGCTCTTGAACTGCTCGATGAGGTCCTGCTGCCGACGCGCATGTGCGATCAGAACTTCGATCGCGGCGGCTTCCTCGGGATCCGAACCGGCTGCTTCACGCAATCGATTCAGAGAACCGTCGTACGCGTCCGTCATGCGCGCCAATGCATCGTAGTTTCGCGACAAGCCGGCGCGTGCGGTCAGTACCTCTCGATTCAGCGCGCGCTCCAGCCGGGAAAAATTGGTGAGCGCTCCCATTTCACGATCGTAACGAGCGGAATTCAGATTCAACCCGCTCATGAGCAGCCAGGTGAGCAGCCAGAGAAGAAGCGACACGATGATTGCGACAGGCGTCAACCTCATGGTGAAGCTCCGACGGGCGCGCCGCGGTATTTTCCGGTCAAGGTCTGGAGATACGCGACAATCGCTTTCACCTGCTGATCCGTCAGCGTTGCATTCAGCTGAGCAAGACCCATTCTGCGAACGGCGTCATCGAGCGTCCGAGCGCTGCCGTCATGAAAATAAGGTGGCGTGGTCGCGACGTTCCGCAGACTCGGCACCCGCAGAATTTCGGGCTTCGGCGACGCCAACGGATGGAATATTCCATGTCGCTCGAAAAGATTGCCGCCGATATTGACGCCCTGGTGGCAGGAGACACATCCCAGCGATTTGAACAGCCGATATCCGTCCAGTTCGCCCTCCGCCAACGCGGCCGCATCTCCTGCCAGCCAGCGATCGAAACGGCCGCCCGGTGTTACGAGAGAGCGCTCAAAGCTTGCGATGGCGTCCACGATGTTGCCGGCATCCGGCCGGCTGCCGTAGACATCAGTGAATTCCCGGCGCATGTCGGGATCCGCGGCGAGCTTTTCGGAGAGTTCGGACATGCTGCTGCCCATGATCTTCGGGTTTTCCAATGCAGCTTTGACATCCGACTCCACGGTGCGGAGTTTTCCTTCCCAACCGAAACGGAAGCTGAGCGCGGCGTTGAATACGGTAAGCGTGTTGAGCGGAAGACTTGAACCGTCGAGGCCGACATCCTGGCTGTTTGTGCTTGCGCCATTTGTGCCGAGATCATGGCAGGATGTGCAACTGCGCGAATTGCCGTGAGACAGCCGGGGATCGCCGAACAGACGCTCCCCCAGTTTCATCTTCCTGGGGTCGGTGTTGGGGGGCTCCGGAATGGGGGTGATAGGTTCTTCGGCGTTCGCGATGCTCGATTGTAGCGGTTGCGCGGGCGTCTGCGATGATGCCGGAGAAAGTTGCAAGCCGCCCAGAATCAGTACGCAAATTGCCGCCGGCCGGCGCAGCCGAGCAATCTTTCCTTTCCCGGGCGGGGTCAGCTGTTGCGAAGGGATTCGGCGCGGCATGCTCGGCAATTGTTGGTCAATGCAACCATTTTCCATGCGGCATTGGCCCCGCCGCCCCACGCCCGACATATGGGGTCGGTTTGCCGATTGTGAAGCTGGCGCGGATGCGGCCCCTGCGTAACAAGGGGTCGGCTCCAACGATTCCGACGCTGCCTGGATTAGCAGTCGCGACAATATCTTACGACCTGCTCGATCTGAGATCAGTGGGGAATACCCATGTCCCGCAGCGTCCGGTCATCGAATTCCCCCAGGGCGGTGACAGCCTTTTTGATCTCACGCTCAAACTCCTGGCCGCGATCGCTGTACCGTCTGATGACGCCGTTTGACGATTCAGAGGAATTCAACATGAGATGCTCCCACAAGCTGCTCGTGAACGAAGGGTATCTGCCGTGCCCGACTTGCGCGTCGAGAGCCGCCGCCGAGCTTGTGCAGCTCGCCCCGATCGCCAACCTCGCGAGTACGTGAACAAACCATCGCATGGTCAGCTCCACAGCGACGCGGCTGGCGAAGCAGTCCGCCGACAGGCCGCCGACGAAGGCAATGGAGGGGATTGGCGTATCGGCACCATGAGATTATCCGTGAACTGATACGGAGACTCTGATGACTGCCTGCTACGGGATCGTCACCGACACTGTGAATGCGGTTACGACCGTAGTCCGCGACATCGTATTTTCACCACCTTTCAGAACGGTTCGACCGGCAGCGCGAACACATAGCCGACGCCGCGCAAGGTCTGGATCACGCGCGGTGCGCTCGAATCGGTCTCCAGTTTGCGCCGCAGCCGCAAGACTTGGACATCGATGCTTCGATCGAAAATATCTTCGTGAATTCGGGTCGCTTGCAACAAATGCTCCCGCGACAGCGGCCGCTGAGGTGCCTCGAGAAAGGCCAGCAACAACGCGTACTCGCCCTTGCTCAGCACGATCGGGGCAGCGTTGGGGTCGAGCAGCCTGCGGCCGCGCCGATCAAGCTGCCAGCCATCGAACCTGTACCCGCCTCGCTCCGGATCATGGGCTCGCGCGACCCGCCCCAATTCCTGCCGCCGCAACACGGCGCGGACGCGGGCCAGCAATTCCCTGAGGCTGAACGGCTTTACGATGTAGTCGTCCGCCCCCAGTTCAAGGCCGACGATGCGATCGATTTCGTCGGGACGATGACCGGTCGCGATGATGACCGGAACATCCGAATGCGAACGAATTTCTCTCAAGAGATCCAGCCCGTCATCCTGACCGAGCCGCAGATCCAGAATGATCAGACTGGGAAGCGCTCCCTGAAAATGCCGATTCAACTCTGTTCTGTTGGATGCGGACTTGGTCGGTACATTGTGATCTTCCAGGTATTTGATCACCATTTGCCGCAGCGAGGGGTCATCGTCGACGACAATGATATGGCCGCAATCCGCGAGCATGAATTGATCTTTCAATTTTTTTCGCCACTAAGCTGTGGCGTCTCAATCTGAATTTCAACCGACAATTCTTTGCGATCTTTCGGGCAAATGTCCGAACCGGATTACCGTCACGCCAATCGAACCTAGCTCGCCGGAGGTTGAACGTCATGAGCCCGTGGCGCACTTTCGCCCGTACCAGCGCGCACTGCTCCATCATCTGAACTTTGGCCATGTCCCCCATCATTCCGAATCAGCTCCGCTGCCGACCTGGGCCCACGAGTTCCACGGTCCGCGCAAGGTGGCTGGTTACACAGGGAACGCTGGCCAATCACAACTTCGGCCTTGTGATCGGCCCGACGCTGGCGGCGCTCGCAAACGAGCCTGATCTGCTCGTGGTTGCCACCGCGGGCGGGGGCCCCATCGACGCCATACCCAGCCCAATTCCCGGCAATGCGCGCCTCGCCCAATATTTGCCGTTCGAATGGATGCTGCCCAAGGTCGACGTGTTCGTCACCAACGGCGGTTATGGCAGCGTCAACCAGGCTATGAGCTTTGGAATTCCCCTCGTCGCCGCCGGGCTGACCGAGGACAAAGCCGACGTGAACGCGCGCGTCGCATGGCGTCGGAATCAATCTGGGCGTTAATGGCTGACGAGTTTGGCGGGATCGACACTCGATCCGAGGTGCTGCGGATCGTCAGCCAAATCTCGCACGCTTCAAATGAAGGTGGCTTGTGGCGAGGCAACACGATGACGGTCAATCGGGCGAGGCGCGTCGGCCGCCGCTAAGCCTCCGTCATCGCCGCCGTGCCGACAACGTCCCGATTGTAACCCGATAGGCCCGTGTCGAAATCGGCTCGTATTTCTTCAGCTGTCAATCTGTAAGGCCGAGCCGGGGAATTCTGATCACAATTCATCACGTCCCTGAGACTTGGCCGATTCGGTCCGTAGAAAGGCCCATTCTGAAGCCATCACAGTCGCTTTCGAACCGGCGCACTCCAAGGCGGAGACGATGATGCTTCAGAGCGATGTTGTTCGCGGCACGCCGCTACTGGATTTCGAGGCGTGGAAAGCTTTGCTCCGCACGATCTGCGGGCGGTACAGCCCGGAGGGTATCGAACCCGACGCTTTTCTTGGCTGGGTGCGTCCCATGAACATATGCGGGATCGCGGCAGTCGATATTGGATGGAATGCTCACCGGGTGGAACGGACCCACCGGGATACTCGCCTCGACGGCATAGAGCATTACTACGCTCTGTTTCAACTCTCTGGCAAATCAGCGATGACCCAAAACGACCGGGCGGTGCAACTCGCTGTGGGCGACGTCGCACTCGTCGACGCGGCTCGGCCCGTGACATACTTCTCTACCGAAACCAGCGCGCGATGGCTGTCGCTTCGTCTGCCGCGCCAGTCCCTGGTTTCCCATCTGGGATTCGAGCCGCAAGGAGGTTCGTGCAGGCGTTGCGGAACACCGGCCGGGCGTCTGCTCTTCGATCTTGTCCGCGATGCCGATACGGATAATGGATTGCCGTTCTCGTGTGCCGAACCCTACATGCAGCTTGCCGTCTACGATCTCCTCGGCGCGCTATTTGCGCCGTCCGATCCCCGGCCGATCTCACGCTCCACGGACAAGCTGTTCGCGCGCGTCTGCGGCGTGATCAAGGACGGTTTTTCCGATCCGGATTTCGGGCCATTCGAGGTGGCCGCCGAGGCGGGGATTTCATTGCGCTATGTTCAGAAACTCTTTACCGAGCGCGGCTCCACCTGCAGCGAATTCATCTATTCGCTTCGCTTGGATCGCGCCGCGCATCTTCTACGCCGTCGCGCTTTGCTGCGCGCGGACCAGCCGCTCAGCGAGATCGCTTATGGTTGCGGGTTTCGCGACTACGCGCATTTTGCACGAAAATTTCGCGATCGGTTTGGTCATCCTCCGGGCGCGCACGCCGGGGCGCGCCGACGAAATGTACCGAGGGCGGGATATCGCGCGGAAACTCGAAACTTGGAACCGTGACCTGCAGATAGGCATCTGCAAGCTCAACGACCGAATCGAACAGGGTCATCGACAACGGTCCGACGCCCATGGTCTGCAAGGATCGATTCAGGCGATCGGCCACGGGCTGATATATGAGCCTGTCTCTCTCACTCTGATTGTGACCGTGAGCAGTCCGACCGATTGGCTCAGGGAGAACAAGCGGGAGGATCGCGGTTACGCCTCGACTTCGAAGCGGCACCAAATGGTTACGATTGCAATGCGTGGCGTTGCGAAACACACCAAGTTGGAGGCCGGATTGCGCCGGCACGGCACGCACGCCGATCGTTACACGACCGCAGAGCAGAGCCAGCGATGCTGCCGTCGCGATCAAGTTTCGCACGATTGGATCTCGCGAGATCAGTGCCCATCGTCATTTTTCGGTGCGGGCCGGCGCGATAGGCCGGAATCATGCGGATCTTGTGCTCGGTCGCCGGGCCGTCCGCGTGTCGGGTTGCTTCGGCTGCCCAAACACAGGTCCAATTCGCAAGCGGCCAGTCTTGTCGGCCCTCACCGCCATGGTCTGCAACACGTTGCGATCGACCTTGCTCAGCGCGTTGCGGGGCAATTCGTCGAGCATCTCGAGCGTTTCCGGGACCTTATAGGATGCAAGCCGCGTCGCGACGCTGCGGAGAATTTCGGAAACGATCGTGTCCTTCATCCGGTTCACGAGCTTTACAAAACCGAACACACGTTGACCGAGTACGGCATCCGGTACGCCCACCACGGCGGCTTCCTCGACGGCGGGATGGCAGGCGACCAGCGCCTCCTCTACTTCAGCAGGCGAGATGTTGGTGCCGCCGCGAATGATGATGTCCTTCTTGCGGGATACGAACCAGAGTTCATCTCCTGCGCCGCGCCGCATCAGATCGCCGGTATGATACCAGCCGGCCTTCAGGCTTTTCTCTGTCGCGTCAGGGTCGTTCCAGTAACTGTCAAAGACATTTGCCCCGCGGATCAGAAGTTCTCCGGCCTCCCCGTCGGCGACATCGGCGCCATTCTTGTCGATCAACCGGATCCGCGCACCTTTCACGATCCGCGCGACCGGCCCGCGTTGCAGACCGAAGGTCAGGGACCCGACGGCCTCCGTTGCACCCCAGATGTTGTAGAGTGGTGCGCCAAAGATTGCAGTGACCCGCTCCTGCAGATCGATCGGGCAGATATCTGCTCCGGTCAGACAGACTCGCAGCGACGACAGATCGCGTGGTCGGGCTCGCTGGCACTCGAGCAGCGCCGCATACTGGGCCGGGAAACCGAGACACCAGGTGCAGCGATGGCGTTCGATGTTGTCCAGCACACTGTCGGCGTCAAAACCTTCGAGCAAGACGAATGGGGCGCCGAATCGAATAAGGGACAGGAAAGTGATGAGCCCGCTCATATGGGCCATCGGCAAGGGCTCGATCATGACATCATCGTCCGACAGTCCCCAATGCTTGACCACCAGCTCGACCGATTCCGATAGCGTTGCCGGCGTATGCACGACGAATTTGGGTTGGCCGGTGGTCCCGGATGTGATGATCAGCAATGCGGGTTTGCAGGAGGCGGTCGAGTCCGGGAAACTGACGTCGGTGGCCGCGTCGAATAATGTCTCCCACCGCTGCATGCCGTGGTCTTCGATGGCTCCGTTGACGATGAAGCGTTTGTCGAGAGCAAGAATCGAGGGGTCAACCGGGGCAACACTGCCGTAAAGGTTTGCGTCGCCGATGTAGAGCGCGGGTTTCAGCCGCTGCAAGATCGGAGTGAGTTCTGCGAATTTGAAGGCGGTTCGCAATGGCGCCGCGATAGAACCCAACTTGAAGCAGGCGTAGTAGGCGACCACCATTTCGGGCCGGTTCATCATATGAATGGCGACGCGATCACCGGGCCCGACGCCGCGCTCCGCCAGTCCGCGTGCAAGGCGCTCGGCTTCCGCCGCGAGCCGCTCGTAAGTCCACACCTCTTCCTGAAAGACGAACGCCGCACTTTGCGGCCGAGTTTGCGCCTGGTGCGTCAAAGCGCCCGTCAGAGTCGTTTTCATTGGCTGGTCTCCCGTTGCCGATATGCGGCACCCAAACTGGACGGGCTGCGCTACCGCACGATTTCAGTCTCGGAAAAACGGTTGCGATTGTAGGCTGCGCGAACAAACACATGGCGAAAACCGGGCGAAGCGCGTCTTTCTGTGCTGGTCTTCAGAAAGTTTAGTCTGCTGGGTTTTTCGTCTCGGTCGGGCGACTGGGTCGGCGGCCCGATCCTGACATTGTGGCTTGCCCGTTGATGCGCTCATGATCGCCAGATTTGAACCCGGCATCTACGAAGTCGTGCGAACCTTCGCACCCGCCGGCGAGCCGGATTGAAACGATGCGGCTTCGTCCGCTTTGCGCCAACGGACTGAACCGCTCGCGCGGTAGGGCGCTGCGGCTGGCGACACAGCCAATACGATAGCGCGACGGAACGTCCTGTCTCGAGAAGGGGTTCGCAAACCTTCACTGAAGACAGGAGCATCCCCATGACCGACGGGCCATCAACCCATTACACATGGCGCAGGATCGAAAACATGACGATCCGCAAGATTGCGTCGACGTCCCAGCAAAGCTAGATTCGCATCAAGGACTTGGGGTCATGAGGCCGATGCAGCTCGGGGATGCGGTGTCGTGAGCAGGGCGTCCAGTTCGTTCGGCGGAATCGAGACTTTATTCAAACCCGCTACGATTTCGACGGCGTCGCCGTTCCGGAGCATATCCAAGACTTCGTTGCCAGCCACACCGGCCGGCAGTTGGCCCTGCGGCTGGTTTGATAGTGCCGTATCCTCGACGTCAATCGACAAGGTGCCCTCAGGCGACCGATGGGTCCATGAGATCAAGTTCGACGGCTACCGGGTCCAAGTCCATCTCAGGGATGCCGCCGTCAAGGTGTTCAGCAGGCGCGGCAACGTCTGGACCAACCGTTTCCGAAAGATCGCAGACGACGCCTGCACATAAATGCTGGGTCGGCGATCATCCATGGAGGGTCGTCGTCCCAGCAGAGGACGGCACCACGGCCTTCTCGGCGTTGCAGAACGAACTGAAGGGGCCATCAAAAAAGATTGTTATGGTCGCCTTCGACTTGCTTTACCTCAACGGCTACGACCTCCGGGAGCTGCCGCTATTGCTCAACAAGATCATCGCCGAGACCGATATCCAATTCAGCGAGAGCTTCGAGGTCGATGGTCGCGAGATGTACAAGCACGCCTGCAAGACCGGCCTTGAGGGGGGTCGTTTCCAAGTTGCGCGACGGCCGCTATCCGACCGGCCGGACCAATGACTGGGTGAAGGTGACCTGCCGGCAGCGCGAAACGCTGCCGATCGCGGGCTTCGCTCTTAAGGAGAAGCGCTTCGACGGCATCTATCTCGGCCGCGCGAAAGGCAAACAACTGATATACGCCGGCAAGGTCGATCACGGCTTTGACAGTGCCTCAGCAAAGGATCAGCAGGCGCGGCTAAAGCCGCTGATCCGGAAGACACAGCCTTACGCCAAGAAGATTGCCCACAAGGGAATTTGGGTCGAGCCGTCGCTCTTGGCGGAGATCGAATACCGGGCCAAGTCAGCCGAGGGCAAGGTGCGTTTTCCGTTTTTCAAGGGCATTCGGGACGACCTCTGATGAAGCTCACTCACAAATTTCAAGTACTGGCAGCAGAAAACGGCCAGTTTGCTTACCTGCGAACCCCCGACGCCCGCATCGGTGCACGGATGGGTGCAAATGTGTTCCCGAATGCGTTACCGACAGTAGGGACGCTAGGCAAAGGCGCTGCGGGGCCAGTGTTCCTCCATGTGGGGACTACATTAGTCGAACCCACCGTAGCCGGGTACGAGCCCACTGAAGGAGCGACCACTGATCCGTACCCACCCGTTCCGTCGGCTTGCGCCAGCGCAAACGTGGTTGTGAGAGTGAAGGCTGTTGCCAATACGATTGTCGTAAGTTTCATGGTTGTGTCCTTTTCCTGCCGTCTAGATAGGAGACAACCACACCGTCTGCTCGACCGTTCCACTAAAATCTTCTTTAAGCGTGATGGAAGCCGCCAAGCTGTTCACATCTCGCAGAGCCTCATTGCTCCAGCAGTTGTCTTCCATCGCTGCAAGCAGCCGAGTAGTGAGAGACCCTTCTGAATTTCACGTCCATAAGCGGGACGGCATGTCAGATGCCGTGAAGGGTTGATTAACGATCTGTTGCTAGTTCGCGCGAAAGCGGTACAGCAAGGGCAGCGCATTTCGCGCGAAGAGACCGTTATACCTTGGCACCTTGCTGCCGAACGGCGCGTGAAGGCATGGTGCCTACTAAGCGGCCTCGCATTTTGCCGCAATGCGCAATGCCAGACGTCAATGTCCGCTATCGGAGGCAACCCGGAAAACATATGCTCACACTGAGTTCTTCTCAGTTTGACCCGAATCGGACAGTGGACCCCAGTGCAATCCTCACTGCCGCGCATCGTTCAGGAGTTGTTCTAGATTTCGGATCTGTTTACATAGCCCGACGGGTAATGTCCTGTGCGCCCCTATCCGACGGCAGAAACAAAGGGCCTCCGATGCGTGGAGGCTCTCTTACTTTATCAGACGCGTCCTGCGGTTGCGGTTGGAGAGCAAAATATGCCTGTAAGGAAAAATAATGTCAGTTGATAAGGCCAAAGACACTTCGCCTAAAAAACCGATCACCGAGAACAAGATTGTTGATGCCAAGCCGGAATCCTCTACCAAGACTGAAAACAAGCCGGACGCTAGACCAAAAAAACAAGATATGGGCGAGGGTCAAAAGCCAGTATCCAAAGCCTACAAGGACAACTGGAACGACATTTTTGGGAAGAAGAAAAAGCGATAGCACCTGTCGTCTACTGCATGGGGGACTTACGCAGCCACGGCAGTTTTAATGTGGTCGTTCGCTGGAGGGGTTGGGAGAGGCTGCCAATGCTCATACAAGTAGGGAAGTCCACCTTGGGCCAATGATACCATCCATCCGCATTCCATCCAGCAATGGAAAGATGACCACTTCTCCTTTTGAATTGGATCCCAAATTGATCCGTTTGGTCTTCGAGTCGTTGTAAGTCGTTGAACGCATCCAAACGTCAAAGGCCCGCCATTGCTGACGGGCCTTCCTTATTGTTGTGCCTGAACGGTTGGACTTAGAAATCCATACCGCCCATGCCGCCCATTCCGCCGCCACCCTGAGGCATGCCGCCGCCAGCGTTCTTCTTCGGCACTTCGGCCACCATGGCTTCGGTGGTGATCAGGAGCGCTGCCACGGAGGCTGCGTTCTGGATCGCCACACGAACGACCTTGGTCGGATCGATGATGCCCTTGGAGATCAGGTTGACGTATTCGCCGGTCTGCGAGTCGAAGCCGTAGGAATACTGCTCCTTCTCGAGGATCTTGCCGATGATCACCGAACCGTCTTCGCCTGCGTTGATCGCGATCTGGCGTGCCGGCCAGGAGAGCGCCTTGCGGACGATCTCGACGCCGGTCTTCTGGTCGTCGTTCTTGGC
>Ga0193729_1001209_pt1 | contig 13301 bp, 20 predicted proteins | sample U1c2metaG_FD_143036 | JGI IMG/M metagenome (GOLD analysis project Ga0193729, IMG submission 143036) | Soil microbial communities from a riparian zone of the East river system, Colorado, United States - U1c2 | ecosystem: Environmental > Terrestrial > Soil > Riparian zone | place: USA: East River... | reverse complement strand
ACAATCCATTTTTGTGGGATAGGCAAACACAGGATTGGACACCTGCTGGACGTCGCTATATCGCTGTGCTGGACAAACTGACAGGGGTACGCCTTGCCCGCTATCGTTATGGCTTGTGGGCAGCAGCTGAGGGCACCGTGTACGAAGACAGTTGGGATCGTTCACGTATCGTTATCAGTCGCAGACCTATTCCCGATGCCTGGCCGCGTTTCCTGGCCATCGACTTTGGCTTCACCCATCCGTTCGTGTGCCTGTGGGCGGCTATTGATCCTGATGGACGACTGCACGTCTACAGGCAAATCTACAAGACAAAGACGCTGGTAGAGGATCATGCAAAAGTGATCAGGAACGTTTCCCGTTGGGGCCAACAAGGCGGCGATCCTCTCCCACGCGCGATCTTGTGTGACCATGATGCTGAGGATAGAGCGACACTGGAAAGACACTTAGGGCTGAGAACACTCAAAGCACAAAAGAACGTGAGTGCTGGCATTCAGGCAGTCGCATCACGCTTCAAGGCGGCAGGCGACGGAAAACCACGGGTGCACATTCATATGGATAGTCTTGTGGAACGTGATCGCGATCTTGCTGAGCAGAAACAACCAACATGCTTAGAGGAAGAACCAGAGTCGTATATCTGGCAAACCGATAGCGCTGGCAAGAAAGACCAACCAGTCAAAGAGAATGACCATGCGTTGGACGCGCTCCGGTATTTGATCGCGCATTTTGATCTTATTCCGTCAACCGTGGCCTATAGTCAGAGGATTTATTAAATGAGACTACGCATACAGATCACCTGTAGTAAGCATGAGATGAAGACAGAAGTTATCAATGATGCTACGAATGAAGTAGTAGGTGGAAATGTGACACCACTCTCATTTGATGCATCTCTGTTTTATGTCACTATTCCTGATGAGCCACTATCAATTGTACGTGAATTGCCCATCAATACAGAGGTGAGCCAATGAGAATAAATGGTTTTCGTTGTGATACTTGCAGTAAAGAGCATTCACTTAACGGGACTAGGGATAATATGAACCCCTATCAGTATTTGCCACAAGAATGGTTCACACTTCAGCAGGGACTACTCACACCAATGTCATCCGAACCGTTGACGTTTTGCTCACTGAGATGCCTGTATCAATGGAGTAGCAATCGGTTGGATGCTAATACTGGGAAGGTGAGCGAATGAACACAACCATGCCAGTCCAGCCACAATACGAAGTCTCGCAAGACGACAAGAAACGCCAACAGATCATCGCTGATGCCTGGAAAGCGTATCACGGCCAACTCGACAAGCCGCTCAAGCCGATGCCTGATGAGCCTGACGATAATGTGATGAGCAACCGATGCCAGCCAATCGTAGACCGTGGCGTCGATTTCTTGTTCGGCAAACCTTTGGGCATCACCATCGAAGAAGACGGACCAGAGGAAGCGCAGCAGGCACTAGAGGATACGTGGGGCACGAATGAGGCACGCTTACCACTCCTGCAAAAGCTTGCCATGAGTGGGGGCGTTGCTGGTCAGGCGTATCTGCGCATCATGCCAGACAACAAAGGCAATTTCCGGTTGATCGTTGTCGATCCTATCACGGTGTTCGTCCAGACTGCTCCACAAGATTGCGAGACAGTGCTGTTGTACTGTATTGAATATTCCACACAGGAGAAGGTGAACGGGCGGACTGTACAAGTGTTCTACCACGAGGAGATTGTACGTGTCGATCCTGATGGCAATGCGAGTAACGGGATGCCAGACGATGACGATACCTGGACCGTGCAACACTGGACGAGAGTAGGCGATCGTGGTCCCTGGACACCTGCTGGCGACGTGATTGAATGGCCGTACAATTTCGCGCCACTCTTCAGCAATCAGAACCTGCCCTATCCTCACAGCTTTTACGGCGTCCCTGATATCACACCTGATCTGATCGGTATGAACAACTCGCTCAACTTTGTGCAGAGCAATATCAGTCGTGTGAACAAGCTCTATGGTGGCCCAATTATTTATATTGTTGGCATGGCAGAGTCATCAATTGCGCTTCAACCTGGACGAGCGATAGGACTACCACCCGGCGCGTCTATGGGTGCTGTCCCGATCGTGTCCGACATGCTCAACGCACTGGCCTTTGCAGCAGATCTGCGCAGCGACATGGACGAGCAAAGTGCAGTGCCAGCGGTCGCACTCGGACGCATGAAGGATCTGGTCAAAGGTCAAATATCCGGTGTCACGCTTGAACTGATGTTCATGCCGCTACTTGAGAAGACAGAGAAGAAGCGCTGTTCGTATGGCAAGATGATCTTAGATGTATCCAAAGCGTTGCTCGTTCTTGGCAACTTCTCAGCAGATATCGAAATCTCGCTGCAATGGCAATCACCACTTCCTGATGATGATCTGGCATCGGTGCAAGCAGCACTCGCTAAGCAGCAACTCGGCGTGAGCAACCAGACACTTATTAGCGAACTTGGTTACGATCCTGACCAGGAGATCGATAAGAACGAAGCGGAGAACACACAACAGATGGTCAACTTCTCACGTGGTACAGGCATGCCACCACAGCAACCTGCGGTACCAGGTGAGCCTGAACCTGTATCGCCATTTATAGGAGGACATTGATGCGTATTAATGAGACTTATCAGCGCAGTGTTCGTATCGAAGGTGCTCCTGATGACTTGAATGGATACAAGATGACTATTAAGGATTTGGAGTCTGGTGAGGAGATCGAGAATATTACTGATTGCACCATCACGCTTACGCCTCGTAGATTAAATGCTGCATATTTGACCTATGACGATCAGGGTAAGGTCGTCGCCGATGAGTATAAAGAGCCAATGCAAAATAGAGTCAGGGTAGATAATCCTGAAGTTGCAATCACTGCTTTAGAGGAGGTAACTGATGCATACAAAAATCACAACTGAAACGTTCGTAGATCTGCCTCATCCAACCGGCAAGGGCTATCTCTATAAAAGTGAAGATGAGCCAAAGGCCAAAGAACAAGTTAAAACTAAAAAGACCAAACCTGCACTGAAATACATCAAAATAACAGGCTACACCAATCGTGCTATACGTCGTGCTTATTTGAAATCGCTGAAGAAGAGGAAAGTTTGATGGAACCACCGCTTGTTATTCGTCTGTCAGTGGAACATATGCAATATCAAATCATGCAAGCTATTTATCCGCATGAAACAGAGTTGAGAGATCGCGTAAAGGATGCTGTACAAAATGCGGTTGCTTCGTTTGATTTCAATGCAGAAGTAACACGACAAGTAGAGGTATTCATACAGCGTCGAATACAAGAATATGCCAGTATCGCCATCTCGACAACGCTGAATAAAGGTGACTCGCATATCGAAAAGCTTGTACAGGCAGAAGTAGAGCGACAACTGAAAGGGCGAAGATGATGAAAGAAGATCTGCCAGGAACAGCAATGCAAAGTTCAACAGTAGAGATGAACGTAAACCTTGACGGCAAAGAGATCGCTGATGAGATATCATCAGAAATTATTCCTAACACGCTCAGTCGCAAGGGTGGAACCAAGGGTGAAAATCTGCTCGTAAAATATGCGTTACCGGGCTTTCTTGCTGAACTAGACGAGCGTGTGTACGACTTGGAACGCAGGCCACAATCACAACACAACGGCTACGGTGTGAGTGTTGGCCTAGTGGTATGGTCGCTTGCATTCCTGCTCTTTCCGAGGTTTGTGCCATTGCCGATGTGGCTGGCCTATGTGTTCTATGCGATCGGTTTTGTCGCGTGGCTGATCGGGATGTTGGGATTGAGCATTGAAGTGTTTAAGGGGAAGCAATGAGGAAGATCAAGTTCAGGGCATGGTGCAAACCTGAAAAGGCAATGTTTGATGTGGTACTGCTTGAATGGAGTGCTGCCACGTCTGACGAGTTCTCAAGAATGTTACTGATCTCTTCTAATAATCCTTACACAGTGCATCAGATACATCGCAATGATAGTGCTATCGATACTGACTACGTGCTGTTGCAATTCACTGGCCTGCTTGACAAGAACGGGCGTGAGGTCTATGAGGGCGATATTGTCCAGTTTCAAACGTTCGACGCACAGGGCATAGTGACATATACAGCGCCTCACTTCCATGCTTCTGGACATGAGATTAGAGGATATGAATATGAAGTTATCGGCAACATCTATGAAAATCCTGAGTTGGTGAAGGGGAAGCAATGATTGAAACACTTTGATATATTCATCGTTCGCCAATGGTATGAAGGGTATACATTAAAGGTCGATATCACTCGACCTCACAATGCTCCACGCCGCAGGCATACAAAAGCTGACTTCAAGCGCAGGACAGCAGTGAACAGGAAGAATATAGAACTCAATGAACGCATGTTCACATGGGATGAGGTAGTAGAGGAAATCAAGCGACTTCAGATACCGGAAGAAAGAGACACAACCAGCGTATGACAGGCCGTATCCAACAAGTCGTTGCGCACTATCGCCAACTACTCAATCAGCACGACGCACAGGCACAGAAGACGCTCTCAGATGCCTACAAACGCACTCTGACATCGATACAACCTGCACTTGATCGGCTCTATCAACAGATTGCCGATAAGCAGGCCAATGGTGACGCCGTGCCTCTCAGTTGGTTGTATGAGCAGCATCGACTAGAGGATATCAAACGACTGATCACACAGCAAGTCGATCTGTATGGAGCGCATACACAGATGACCGTCGCGTCATTGCAACATCAAGGCGTGGCGCTCGGTATGCAATCGGCGCATGCTCAGTTGCAGGCCAGCGTACCACGTGGCGTCAATTGGCAATTCGGCATACCAGATACGAAAGCAATCAACGATCTGGTCAGTGCTAATCAGCCGGGTTCACCATTGTACGATCTATTCCAGACGTTCGGCTCACAAGCTGCTGACGATGTTGCTGGCAAACTGATCACTGGCGTTACGCTCGGTCAGGGGCCGCGTATGGTTGCCAGATCGGTACAAGGTGCTCTCGACATACCACGTGCACGAGCATTGACGATTGCCAGAAATGAAATGATCAGGGCGTATCGCAGTGCCACGATGGAAAATTACCGCGCAAATTCTGATGTCGTTGATCAGTGGCGATGGACGTGTGATAAGTCGCCTAGGACGTGTGCCGCTTGTATCTCAATGGATGGCACGCTACACGATCTGGATGAGGAGATGCAATCTCACGTGTGCTGTAGGTGTAGTCCTGTACCTGTTACAAAGTCGTGGGCAGACATCTTAGGACCGTTGGTCCTAGATACGAGCAACATATCTGATACCACCGTCAACATTCAGAGCGGCTCAGAGTGGCTCGATAACCAGGATGAGTCCACACAACAGGCGATCCTTGGTGCGAAGTATGACGGTTGGAACAATGGCGATTTCTCGCTTGAAGACATCGTTGGAACGTCGGATAATGCCGATTGGGGCAGCTCTATTTATGTGAAATCATTGAAGCAACTTACGAAAGGATAGTAACTATTATGCCAACAATAGATCAGGCAACTGCAAATCTGCGAGGAGAACTCAGAATTGAATTGCAGGCTGCACAACTTTTTCAAGATGGATTCGACACCAACACATTGGATGTGACGAACCGATGGAAGTCACCAACAGCAGCAGGCGGTGGCGTCGCTGCAACAAATGCACTCACGAATACCGTGCTCGGTACTGGTACAACAATCTCAGGCTATTCGTACCTGGAAAGCGCGGTCACGTTCCCGCCTGTCAATCCAGGATGGTTGCTCTTTTATACTGGCGTCAATTTGCCGTTTCCGATCCTGATCAACCAGTACTTTTTTTGGGGATTAGGCACCTCACCAGCGACACCAACTGCCGCGCTACCGCTCACAAACGCATGCGGATTTGAGGTGGCAACGACAGGCAAGATGTACGCGGTGACGTATCAGAGCGGTGCCCGTGTGCAAATCGCCGACCTCTCAACAAGTGGCAATGGCAAACAACCGCTTGATGCCAGCGTCCACAAGTATTTCATTTATTACCGTGGCGATAACATTTTCTGGTGTATCGACAACCAGGATAGCGTCGTTGCCTCCACCACAACAGGTGCACCTGGACCTGATGTCAACATTCTACCAATCAAGTTTCAAGCAGTTGCCGGTGCGGTTGCGCCTGCCTCTAGCGGATTGTTACAGGTCAACACGGTCACATTGGCAGACACGGCGGGCAACAATATTCAGATTGCCGATGCTACGTATCCATGGCGTCAGAGCACCATTGACGCTAATGGCAATCTTGCGGTGGTCATTGGTCCGTCCAGCGCTGCGTCAAGTTTCCGCTTGATCAGTGCGGCGACCACCAATGCGACGAGCGTCAAGGCCAGCGCAGGACAAATCTACGGCTACGACATCTACAACGCTAATGCTGCCGTTCGCTTTGTCAAGCTGTACAACAAAGCAACCGCGCCTACGGTCGGCACTGATACCCCTGTCAGAACGATCGGTATTCCCCCGGCCAGTCGCATCTCTGGAGACATTCCTTATGGCGTTGGCGGCTTTCCGCTTGGCATTGCGTTGGCGACCACAGGCGCGATCACCGATGCCGATACAACGGCGGTTGCGGCAGGCGATCTCGCAATTAATCTGGATTACAAATAGGAGAAAAATAACTAATGCTAGACCATAACGCGCCAACCGTCCCGATGTCAGCACAGGCACCTGTACCACCTTCGCCAACGTTCCCACAGCAGCGCATCGATGTGCAGGATGAGGGCATTGTCGTCACAACGTACATCACACCACATTCTCAGTTTGTGCAGTTTGTGCCATCTGAGATGCTCGACCAGATCAATAAACGGCGTATGGAGATGAAGAAAGCGCAACGCGACGCGCTCACAGTGGTGAGAAACAGTACAGGCCATTAATTTTTCGTGCATTGTATGACTGATTTATTAAGGAGACAATTATGCATCCAGAAGACGAATAGGACAACATCTGTCTAACATTGTTACGACATTGACAAACACAACTATAAGAGGGTATACTGATGACAATAGAACCAACGCCAGCAGCGACCCCGGCGGTCATTCCTGGTAACGCACCTCAGCCCCTGGCGGGCACCACAACTCCGACAAATGCCCAGGCGGCAATGTCACAACAAGACTATGATCGCATCATCGCAGAGCTGCGCAAAGAGAACGCTGGTCATCGCACGAAACTGAACAAGTTTGAAGCTGATGAAAAAGCAAAAGCAGACGCTCAACTCTCTGAAGTCGAAAAGACTAAAAGAGCACATGCCGACATGGAAGTGAGGTATCAGCAGGCTCAAAAGTTGCTGGTCGAGTCAGAAGTCAGATATGCATCAAAAGACAAAGGCATTATCAATCCTGACCTGATTGCACCTGCTATTATGAGCAAATTGGAATACGGTGATGACGGCAAGCCAACCAATCTCGAAAAAGTATTAGATGATTTGATCAAGGCTAATCCGTTTATTGTCGCTGCAACCAACGCCCAACCTGCTAGTCCTGCGCAGACGAATACGCCAGCATTGCCAGCCATGAATCCAGGACGATCAAGTATTCCGTCGCCAACCGGCAACATTCCAGGCGTGAGACGACGCCTATCCGAATTCCTTTAATCGATTATCTTGTATCTCAGCTTCAGCATCTGGCACGATCAGGTGTTGAAGTTGGGATGATGGGAGCATCCAACAATGGCAGTAGCCACACAGGCACAAAACCTCGTGCAATATGCAGCGATGAGTAACAATCCGATGGTCATGGCGATCACGGATTCACTCATCGATTATGGCAATGTTGCCGTGGACATTCCACTCTTCACGAAAGCGACACTGATCGCAAATGGCGCACGTTGGGAAGGCAATCTTCCAACCGTCACATGGCGTCCGCTCAACAGTGAAGGTCAGACGACTTCCGGTACACCAACCTCGTACCAGGAACAAGCCTACATCCTGACCAACTACATCGACACTGATAAGTATTTGGTGCTGGATACCAACCAGATCGGCTCAGTACGCGCGAACCAGGCCAACGCCTACCTCAAGGCGCAAACGTACGATTTCAACTTCAAGTACATCAAGAACGATCACATCACTGGCGATCAGAATGCGCCTGTTGGCATCCGCTCACGTATCGACAATGGCGGCATCTTCGGGGTACGACCAGAGAACAAGATCGACTGTGGAGGCGCAACGGCTGATATCTCGCAGGCCAGTTTGACCGCAAAAACAGGCGGGGCGTTCCTGGAAATGTTGGATCTGCTGCTGTGGAGTGTGGACTCTACCGATGGCACCAATGTGATCTTGTACATGAACGATTATATGATCCGTCGCCTCAACTTCGTGCTCAGGTTCATGGGTACCAGTGGTGGTCTTAACCAGGCTCAAGATCAGTTCAACCGCACGATCACCACGTACAAAAATGCGGTGATCAAAGATCCAGGCGTCAAAGCTGACCAGACCACACGTATCATCGCTGGCAATGCTATTCCTGCTGGCACGGGTTCCGTCGGTGAGACTGCTGCTGGTGCCGACTCCACAGGCGCATCGGCGAACTTCACGAGCATCTACGCAGTCAACTACAGCGAAGACCACTTCTACGGATGGCAGTTCAGTGAGATCAATGTCCAGGATTTGGGCCTGATCAACAACGGCGTCATCTACCGAACATTGATCGATTGGGCCGTGGGCTTGATGAATGCGTCTACTCGCTCTTTAGGTCGTTTGTACGACATCAAAATCGGATAATTCCGAAGAAAGGACAAACGATCATGCCTTCCGATGCAAATCTGGCTCTACAAGCGAGCGTTACTAAAGTCGCGACCTTCAGCAGTGCCGCGCTTACGCTGCCTGCTGGTACTCCTCGCTCACGTACGCTTGACGTACGTGTGATCTATTCAGCAGCAACCAACGCATCTGGTTCGAACTCGGTGCTCTTCTCTTTGGATGTCTCTAAAGATGGAGGTAGCACCTTCAACCAGGAATTTCTTGCTGATCCTATTGCACTCTCAACGACTGCACAATCAGGCGAGATCTTTATCCCGTTCTCAGTGACACCAACCAGTGTCGTGAATGGTATCCAGGTCAAAGGCAGTGCAACGTTCAGTGGAGCTGGTTCGACACCGACCATAACGTATCAAATGGATATCGTTCCTGCACGTCCATAGCACTCATTGAAAGGAGGCGGATATGGCAGTACGCAGTTCTATGGCGGCACTTATAGCTCGTGTCCGCCTGCTGATCAGTGATCAATTGCCGCTTGGTTCAGGACAAATCTTTCTCGACCAGGACATTCAAGATGTGTTGGACGAATCACGTGTGGATATGCGCAGTGTCCAACTGAGAGGCGTGCCAACCTATGTCGGTTCGTCCATTCAGTATCTCGACTACTATAGCGACCTTGGCGGTTGGGAAGATGACTTTGTACTCAAACAATACTTGATCAACGTCGTCACACCATCAGCAAGCGAACCGATAGCGGGACACTGGACATTCGCCACAACGACACTGCCAGGTGTCTACATCACTGGCAAACAGTACGACGTGTATCGCGCTGCTGCTGATCTCTTGGAGCGGTGGTCTGCTAAGTGGGTGCTTGCCTATGCCTTTACCAGTGATGGCCAAAGCTTCCAACGTCAACAAGCGGCTGATGCACTGCAAAAACTGGCACGCACGTATAGAGGCAAACAACGAGCAACGACCAGCACCTTAACCCGTGGCGATCTCAATGCAGGAGCTGGCAACTTGCCAAATCTGGGACCGACCGCCATTGACTACATGGGAAGTGGGCAATAGAAGATGTTAAGTGCTGCTGAACTGGCGTCGATTTCAACAACCGTTGCAGGCTCGCTTGATGTCACAATCACGCGGGTACGCACCACAGCAATCTCGAAGGATGGCTATGGACATACGACCAGTCCGACGACCAGCAGCGCAAACTATCTGGTCAACATCATCAAGCCAACGGCGACACAATTGCAAGCATACGCTGGCATCATTGGTTCTCAGCGAGCACTGATGATCAGGTACATGCCAACGTCGGATATCAAGCAAGGCGATACGATCAGCTATCAAGGCGTCAATTGGTACGTGCAGAGCATTCTCAATGCGGAAAGTTACACGATCGGCATTGAGGCGCTCATGACGGCGGTGTTTTGATGGAAGAGTTCAACCATTTCGGCCAAATTGCTGACAACGTTCCGAAAGTGATCGGCAAGATTGTCCGCAAGACGGCATTTGACATCGAAGCAGGCGCAAAGCAGCGTGCAGCAGTGGATACAGGATTTTTGAAGAACAGCATCTATTCAGTGACATCGACGAAGAGCACCTATGGACGAGCCGTACAAAAGGCCAAGCTTGGCAAGAACAAAGCAGGTGTCAGCACAAAGGCTCACTTGAAAAAGTACGTCAAGCATCTCGATCGGCAACGTAAGCAAGAGGCCATGTTGCTCGCTGAAGTAGGTGGCGCTGATGAACAGACGGCGTTTGTGGCAGTTGGTGCGGAGTATGGCATCTATGTTGAACTTGGCACAACCAGGATGCCAGCACAGCCATACTTTTATCCAGCAGTGGAAGCGGCGCGTCCTGGCTTTGAAGCGGCGCTTGCATCTGTTGAGTCGCAACTCAACGGCGTATCTGGGAGCATTGAGGCAGACGAATGAGTGAGATTGCGCAGGCGTTTTTGTGGATCGATACGACGATGCTCGCAGACACGGCGCTGGTGGCCGCTGCTGTAGGTGGCACATGGCAAGGACTTGCTGACGATGGGACGTTACCGCCATATGCAAGTTTTGATAGTATCACGAATAGCGACACAAATACCATGCAGGCGGTTCGCCTGTTCAATCGTGGCACATTCGAGATCAAGGCGGTCGGGCCGTCAAACAATTATGCCGTATTGGTCATTATCGCCAATCACATCGATGCACTGTTTAAGGATGTCAAAAACGTAGGTCTATCCGGTGGTGGTGGCGTTTTATCCTGCTATCGCGAGTCGGCATTTTCTTACAATGAGATGGTCAACGGCGTGCAATGGAGCCATCTTGGTGGCTTATACCATATCGATTTACAAGGTAGTTAAATAGCATTTCATATCTTGTGCTTAGCGAGCAAAACAGGGGACGTAAAACAATCGGTAGATCGGCTCCAGTCCCTATGGCCGAAACATTTTGTTCGTTGGGCAGAGGATGATGGGAGTACATCATGCCATGGAATCCAGAGCGATCTACAGTCAACCAGCGCGTCCAGATCGGTGCTGAGTCAAACACGGCGCTCGGGACCGTGGTCGCCGCAAGTAAGCTCTTAGAATGCTTCGATTGGGTCTTCGGACTCGAAGCTGATATCAACCTCTACCGACCAACTGGACATAAATATGATAATGTCCAGGAAGAAAACACTGAGTGGGCAAGTGGCACCGTTGGGGGCAATCTCGACTATAACGGCGCAATCTACGCACTGGCCTCTATTTGGGGTGCTGCTACACCTGTAGCACATGGCGCGTCAGCCGTTGCCAAGGACTGGATATTTACCCCGCCAACATCTGGGAGCATTGTTCCGCAAACCTACACCATACAGCAAGGCGACGCAGTACGGGCGCACCAGGTCAGCTACGTGCTCTTTACCGACTTTGGGTACAAAGGTACGCGTAAAGACTTTTCGATGAGTGGCAAGGTGCTCACGCAGCCGCTCGTCGATGGTATCACGCTTACGGCGTCACCAACTCCGGTTGCTATTGCGCCTGTTGTCGCAAAACAAGCGAACGTCTACATGGATACCACGTCAGCAGCACTCGGGACAACGCTCATGACGCGTGTCCTAGCTATTGATTTTGCCATGACGAGCACGTACGGGCCGCTCTGGGTGCTCAATCGAGCAACGATCGGGTGGACGGCGCATGTGGACACCGTTCCATCTGCAAAGTTCAAGCTCAAGGTAGAGGCGGATGTGAACGGTATGGCCTTGTTGCCAAACTATTTGCAAACGGGCAATACAGCGTATGTTCGTGTTCAGTCGCAAGGCAATGTCATCGACAACAATCAGACGGTTTCACTTGGAGCACCGTCGGCAGGTACCTTCACACTTACCTACAAAGGGCAAACGACCGCAGGTATTGCCTTTAACGCGACGGGTGCAACGGTCCAGACTGCGCTCCTGCTGCTCTCTACTCTTCCGGCTGGCACGATATCGGTTACAGGTGGTGCGAGCGGTCCCTATGTCATATCAATGCTCACATCGCTTGCAACCGATACTACTGCATTTACAGGCAACGGTGCGGGGTTGACAGGCGGTACCTTCCTGATCACACAGACACAGGCGTACAACGTCTTTCAACACGATATGGCGCTCAAGATTGGCAAGCCTGCACCATTCTCAGACGATCAAGGTGTATTCGCGACTGAATGGGAATGCACCGTTGTCGAAGATCCAACGTGGGCCAAGGCGCAAACCGCTACTGTCACAAATCTGATAACCGCTCTTTAATCACACTCTATAAAGGAACGCATTCATGCCTATTAGTCTTTCACAGATCGCAGCCAATACTGCATCTACCACACTCTCTATCGATGGCGAAACGGTCACTGTGGTCTATTTGCCGAACAAGCTCACTGATGAGTTAGTGGCGAAGATCAACACCGATGCGATCGACGACAATGAGATGTTTCAGGACTTAATCAAAAGCTGGGACATCTACGAGGACGATGCACAGACGACGATGTTTCCTATCAGTCGCATCGGCGAGCTTGGCATTCCAATCAAGGTTGCTATTGCGCAAGCGATCGTAGGAGCCATGTCCCCAAAAGTGGAGACTCCGGCATAGATCCGGAGGTCGTCGCGTTGGGCCGCTATCTCGCGATGGATGGCGAGATGGGAGCATGTCCCGACTGGTACGAACTGATCAGAGCAGCGCGATATTTGCGTGTTGCTCCCTGGCAGCTCTTGGCAGAGTCGATCTATTGGCGCGAGATTGCACTAAAAAGCATGACAGCGGAAGCCAGAGCACAAGAAATCTTGAAAAATCATAAATAAAGAGAGAACAATTTGCCAATAACGGCCGCACAACTCATAGCGAAGGTAGGCGCAGAGGGCGTCGACAAGACCAAAGCCGACCTGCAATCTGTTGGTTCTTCTGCCAACATGACAGGCGGTATTTTCAAGTCGGCGCTCGGTGGACCGCTGTCGTTGGTGGCTGGCATTGCTGGCAAGGCGTTCTCCTTCCTGAAAGATCAGACGACCGACGCTATCAAGATTGCTATGGAACATCAGAGCGTCATGGCGCAAACGGCGCAGGCCATTAAATCTACAGGCGATGCAAGCGGTCTCAGCGCTGGT
>Ga0193729_1001205_pt1 | contig 13325 bp, 11 predicted proteins | sample U1c2metaG_FD_143036 | JGI IMG/M metagenome (GOLD analysis project Ga0193729, IMG submission 143036) | Soil microbial communities from a riparian zone of the East river system, Colorado, United States - U1c2 | ecosystem: Environmental > Terrestrial > Soil > Riparian zone | place: USA: East River... | reverse complement strand
TCCAACAACGCACTGTCCGACTTTTCACACCAACACCCGGAAGGTGGGGTGGACGACGGGACTCGAACCCGCGACGGCCGGAATCACAATCCGGGGCTCTACCAGCTGAGCTACGTCCACCATCGTCGAACATCCGACTTGAGATGGCGCGCCCGGCAGGAATCGAACCTGCAACCGCCGGCTTAGAAGGCCGGTGCTCTATCCGGTTGAGCTACGGGCGCTTTATTAATCAATAACTTACAGCGCCAAACGTAATTTTTCAGGCCGATGCCGGGGTACCTTAGCAAACCGAATCGGAAGTGCGCGCGGATTATATAGGAGTTCGCCAGTATTTAAAGCGCGGAATGACCCTAGGGGGAATCGCTTTCCACGGCGAGTTTGAGTCTAGCAGCGCATGATCCCATTGCCGGCCGATCAGTTCCAATGACCTGCGCGCCTCATCCAATTGCGTCGGCTCGAATTCCCACAATCGCTCGCGTCCGATCTTGACGTCTCGAACCAGTCCCGCAGCCGCCAGCACCCCCAGGTGCTTGGTGATGGCTTGCCGCGAAATATCCATCCCGGACGTCAGCTGCGTAATGGACATGGCGCCGCCCACGCACAGGGCGGCGATGAGCCGAAGCCGCATCTCGTCGCCCAATGCGGCGAAGAGCGGTGCGTGAATTTGTAGTGGCCTGCTCTTTGATGCAGATTTACGCCGTGGCGACATGCTTTTTAATATTGGACGTTCGGCTTGACGGCAACGCTTACAGCCGCGTACGTTTGTGCCGCATGAATAAACCCGTGACGCCTGGCAGCGTCAATCTGACGCATCTGCAACGGCTCGAATCCGAAAGCATTCACATCATGCGTGAAGTCGTTACCGGGAGCGAAAAGCCCGTCATGCTGTATTCGGTGGGCAAGGACAGCGCCGTCATGCTGCACCTGGCTCGAAAAGCCTTCTTTCCGGGCACCCCGCCCTTCCCGTTGTTGCATGTCGATACCACTTGGAAATTCCGCGCCATGTACGCAATGCGCGAGCAAATGGCCAAAACCGCCGGCATGCAACTGATCGTGCATCAAAATCCCGATGCTATGGCGCGCGGCATCAACCCATTCGATCATGGGGCGCTGCATACCGATCTGTGGAAAACCGAGGGGCTGAAGCAGGCTCTGACCCAGTTCGGATTTGACGTAGCCTTCGGCGGCGCGCGGCGCGATGAAGAGAAATCCCGGGCCAAGGAGCGCATATTTTCATTTCGTTCGGCCAATCACCGCTGGGATCCGAAAAATCAGCGTCCTGAACTTTGGAATATCTATAACACGCGCAAGCTCAAGGGAGAGAGCATTCGGGTTTTTCCGCTTTCCAACTGGACGGAACTCGACATCTGGCAGTACATACATCTCGAAAGCATACCGATCGTACCGCTGTATTTTGCGGCGCCCCGGCCAACCGTGGAGCGCGACGGCCTTCTCCTCATGGTCGACGACGATCGCTTCCGGCTGCGTCCAGGTGAGATACCGGCCCAGCGCTCGATTCGGTTCCGGACACTCGGCTGCTATCCGCTCACCGGAGCGCTCGAGAGCAGTGCGACGACCATACCGAAGATTATTCAGGAAATGCTCTTGACCACGACATCTGAACGGCATGCCCGCGCCATCGATCAAGATCAAGGCGCGTCCATGGAACAGAAAAAACAGGCCGGGTATTTCTAATGACCGGTGCGCCAGCGCATGACTCTTATAAGTCAGATGACCTCGTCGCCGAGGATATCGACGCCTATTTGATCAGGCACCAGCATAAATCGCTGCTTCGATTCATCACGTGCGGCTCGGTCGATGACGGCAAATCAACGCTGATAGGCCGGCTCCTTTATGACAGTAAGCTGATCTTCGATGATCAACTCGCCGCGCTCGCCGCCGACAGCAAGCGGATCGGCACTCAAGGGCAAAACATTGACTTCGCGTTGTTGGTCGATGGCCTCGCCGCCGAGCGCGAACAGGGTATTACCATCGACGTCGCCTATCGGTTCTTCGCAACCGATAAACGCAAATTCATTGTCGCGGACACTCCGGGCCACGAGCAATACACGCGCAACATGGTAACCGGCGCATCGACCGCCGACCTGGCGATCATCCTCATCGATGCGCGCAAAGGCGTCCTGACCCAGACGCGACGCCATAGCTATCTTGCGCATCTGCTCGGCATTAAGAGCCTGGTGCTGGCCGTCAACAAAATGGATTTGGTCGACTACGCTCAAAGTAGATTCGACGCGATCGTGGCCGACTATCGGGCATTTGCCGAGAGCATCGGTATCCGCGATTTTCTCGCAATACCCATCTCAAGCCTCGCCGGCGACAACATCACCTCCGCATCCACCAACACCCGCTGGTACGTGGGTCCCTCGCTCATGACGCATCTTGAAAACGTCGAGATCGACAATACCGGCTCGCAGCTGCGGCCGTTTCGGATGCCGGTGCAATGGGTGAATCGCCCGAACCTCGATTTCCGCGGCTTTGCCGGACTAATCTCCGCGGGACTCATTCGGCCGGGCGATGCCGTGCGCGTGCTGCCCTCAGGCAAGACCTCCAAGGTATCGCGAATCGTCACCATGGACTCAGACCTTCAGGCCGCGGTCGCGGGACAATCGGTAACCATTGTGCTTGCTGACGAATTGGATTGCAGCCGCGGCGATGTGCTCGCGGCCGCTGACGATCCACCCGAGATCGCGGATCAATTCGAGGCAACGCTGGTTTGGATGGCGGATGAACCCCTGCTCCCCGGCCGTCCGTACTGGCTGAAACTTGCCACGCAACTGGTCACCGCGACCATCCATAGTCCCAAATACCAAGTCAACGTCAATACCATGGAGCATCTCGCGGCGAAGACCTTGAGCCTCAATGCCATCGGCATTGCGAACCTGTCCACCGACAGGCCGCTGGTGTTCGAATCCTATGAGAAGAGCCGCGAACTCGGTGGATTTATCCTGATCGACAAGATCAGCAATGCGACTGTTGCGGCCGGCATGTTGCATTTCGCTCTACGCCGTTCCAGCAACGTGCATTGGCAACCGCTCGATGTCGACCGTGAGGCGCACGCCCGCCTCAAACACCAGCATCCGCGGCTGTTGTGGTTTACGGGCCTAAGCGGCGCGGGAAAATCCGCCATCGCCAATCTGGTGCAGAAGAAGCTCTACGCACTCGGAAAGCATAGTTTCATGCTGGATGGCGACAACATTCGCCACGGCCTCAACAAGGATTTGGGATTCACCGACGCGGATCGTGTCGAGAATATCCGCCGTATCGGCGAAGTCGCCAAGCTGATGACGGACGCGGGCCTCATCGTACTGACCGCCTTCATCTCGCCCTTTCGCGCCGAGCGGCGCATGGTGCGCGAGATGTCGCAACCCGGCGAGTTCATCGAAATTTATGTGGAAACGCCGCTCGAGGTGGCCGAGAAGCGCGACGTCAAAGGACTTTACAAAAAAGCCAGGGCCGGCGAACTGAAGCACTTTACCGGTATCGATTCACCCTACGAGCAACCGGAGAATCCGGAAATACGCGTCAACACGGTCGAGACATCCGCCGAGGAAGCTGCGGACGCAATAGTCGCCTATGTGATACGCAGCAACTGAGTGGTCGGGGTGACAGGATTCGAACCTGCGACATCTACGTCCCAAACGTAGCGCTCTACCAGTCTGAGCTACACCCCGGGGATCTTCAGGTCTTGGCGGGGCGGCAATCGTAACAGGTCGGACCTCAAGTTGCCTCATCGTCCTTGTGAACATCGCAGCGACTTTATACTATAGCCCGGGTAAGGCTTGCAGTTTCCCAAAATCACCGCAAACACAGAAATTCAACGACTTGAGCGCCGCGCGCCGCGCAACTACATGTCGCGATCAAATTTCCGGCACATCCCCATGAGTCATTGAGTTGGACACGCCCCCCCTGCCTCGAGGACCCGAAGTCTCAGTCATCGTTCCCACGTTCAACGAACGCGACAACGTGGTTGAGCTGACGGAGCGGATTGGTACAGCCTTGCGCGATTTCGCGTGGGAAATCATCTATGTCGACGATGATTCTCCGGACGGGACTGCCGAATTGGTGCGGCAACTCGCTGCCAAAGACTACCGGATTCGCTGCGTTCAAAGGATGGACCGCCGCGGGTTGTCTTCTGCCTGTGTGGAGGGGATGCTGGCAAGCTCCGCGCCCTATTTGGCAGTGATCGATGGCGACCTGCAGCATGATGAGCGCCTGCTCCCGCAAATGCTGTCGGAACTCAAACAGGGCGGCGTCGATGTGGTCGTCGGCAGCCGCTACACGCAGGGTGGTGGAACCGGCGATTGGGGCGCTGCACGCATTCGATTGAGCAAATATGGAACGCGTCTCAGCCGCTCGCTGGTTCCCGACACACTGACTGACCCGATGAGCGGCTTCTTTATGGTGCGCCGCCAGAGCTTCGAAGCCGCTGTGCGAAAGCTTTCCGCCATCGGCACCAAGATCTTGATGGATTTGTTTGCCTCTTCTCCGCAACCGTTGCGCTTCAAGGAATTGCCGTATAGTTTCCGGCTGCGTCAGGCCGGCCACAGCAAGCTCGACTCAGCCACCAAGTGGGAATACGTCATGCTGTTGCTCGATAAATTGTTCGGGCACATCGTGCCGGTGCGATTTGTCGCCTTTTGCATTGTCGGCGGTCTCGGCGTTGCGGTTCATTTCTCAATACTCACGCTGTTGTTTCAACTCGAACACGCGGGTTTTCTTCAAGGTCAGGCCACCGCCACCGTCTGCACCATGACATTCAATTTTGCGCTCAACAATGTGCTGACGTATCGCGACAAGCGATTGCGTGGCATGCGATGGCTGCGCGGCTGGCTGTCGTTCAACATTGCCTGCAGCCTTGGCGCCTGCATGAACGTCGGCCTTGCGACCTATCTCAACGAAGCGACCGGAACGCGGTACCTTGCTGCTCTCGCGGGAATCACGGTGGGCGCGGTGTGGAATTATGCCGTCACGAAGCAGCTGACGTGGAGCCGAGCCTAGCGACTCACCAGGCGAGCAACACGAATTCTGCCGGGCAGAATCAGTCGCTCTGGATGCCGTTGAGAATCGCGGTTGTGTCCGCGCCCAGCAATGGGGACGCGCTGCCGATTCGACCCGGTGTCTCCGACAACTGCACGGGAACGCCGATGACTCGTATTGGTCCCGCGACCGGATGTTGCACCGTCGGCGTCATATTGCGCGCGGTGGTTTGCTCATCGTCGATGACTTCCTTGAGATTTCGCACCACGGTGGCCGGGACGCCGTGGCGCGCCAGCAGCTCGACCCAATGGCCGGCCTGGCGGGAACGAAACATGGCCTCCAGAATCGGCTCCAGGACACCGCGATTCTTGACCCGCAGCGGGTTCGTCTTGTAATCGGCGTGATCGGCAAGTTCGGCTCGGCCAATCGCCTCGCAGAAACTCTTCCAGAGCTTGTCGCTCGCCACGGCAAGCGTGATTTCTCGATCAGCGCACACGAAATTTCGGTATGGAACGATGCCGTCAAACAAGGTTCCCATGGGTTTCGGAACAACGCCCGACGCGAGATAGCGGGCAAAGCTTGGAAGCATGCTAGACATCACGGTGTCCATCATGGAGACATCCACGAATTGACCGCGGCCCGTGCGGTGACGAGCTTCGATCGCCATCATGGCGCCGATGAGGGAAAACAAGCCCGCTGTGATGTCGGCGATAGAGTGCCCCGTCTTGACCGTCTCGCCCGCGGCCGTGCCCGTAATACTCATGAGCCCCGACGCAGATTGGATGATCAGATCCATCGCGGGTTCGAGGCGGCGCGGACCGGTCTGCCCGTAACCGGATATCGACACGTAGATCAGGCGCGGGTTGGCCGCGGACAAAGAGACGTAATCCAGCCCCAGACGGTTCATCGTGCCCGGCCTGAAATTCTCAACCAAGATATCGGCCTTCGCGGCGAGCTTGCGGCAGGCATCGAGACCCTCCGGCGTCTTCAAGTCGATCGCGAGGCTTTGCTTGCCGCTGTTGAGACCCACAAAATACGAAGCGTCGGCGCCGTGAAACGGTGGTCCCCATGTGCGCCCGATGTCGCCCTCCGGACCTTCAACCTTGATCACCTTGGCGCCGTACGCGGCCATCAGCATGGTGCAATAAGGCCCGGCAAGGGCGTGGGAGAAGTCGAGGACGGTGATACCATCCAAAGGCGGTGGTGCATTTTCCATGTCGCGGAATCTTAATCGATAGACTTAGGGTTGTCCCGCGAAGCGCGAAGCTCGTGTATCTTTGATGCAAAACCGGAGACACCCCGTGAAGCCATCGCTGTACGCACATCCGTTCGCATCGTATTGCCAGAAAGTCCTGATCGCGCTCTACGAGAACGACACGCCCTTCATCTACCGCAAGCTCGAGCCCGAAGACCCGTCCGCGATGAGTGAGCTCGAAAAACACTGGCCGTTGAAGAAATTCCCGGTTCTCGTCGACGACGGCCGGGTCGTGCTCGAGTCCAGCGTCATCATCGAGTATTTACTGATCCGTCATCCGGGTCCTGTCCGGCTCATCCCTGCGGATCCGGAAGCGGCGCTCGACGTGCGGATGATGGATCGCTTCTTCGACAATTACATCATGACGCCGATGCAAAAGATCGTTGCGGACTATATCCGCCCCAAAAACGATCGCGACCCGCTCGGTGTCCAGGAAGCGAGGTCGAGCCTCGATTCGGCCTACGGCTGGCTCGACGGCTTGATGGGAGAGCGGACCTGGGCCACCGGCGTAGATTTCAGCATGGCCGACTGTGCCGCCGCGTCCGCGCTGTTCTATGCCGACTGGGTTCACGAAATTGGCGATCAATTCGGCAACGCGCGCGCCTACCGCCGGCGGCTGCTGCAACGTCCATCGGTCGCGCGTACGATCGACGAGGCGAGACCGTATCGCAAATTGTTTCCGCCGGGAGCGCCCGACCGCGACTAGGTTCGCGACCATCGCGCCATTGTCCGTTTTCTCTAAAACCGCACGCCGGAAGCGAATCGCCAGGCATTTTGAGCAGAGAAGTTTTGGTGAGGATCGTAGGCGACGCGTGCAAACCACCTCGGCCAATCCCAATTGGCGCTGAAGCCCCAACCGGTAATCGGACCGGCGTCCGTCAGCCCGCTTTTGCGCAGTAAATCCAGAGTGGCATGCGAATCGCCAAAGGGAATTTGCACATTGGCATGCCAATCGCGCTGTCCGGTGTGGAATCGGTCATCGGCAACGATGAACACCACATAGCTAAGACCGTTCTCGTCATGATGACCCGCGCCGAACGTCAACGCGTCGTTCGGATCGAAATTGAGATTGAAGTACGGCCGTGCATCGGTGCGCCCGATACCCGCGAGTCCATACCAGGACGCGCCGGCTTGCAGATTGAGGCTTCCTCCCAGAAATCCCCTCGAGGCCGCCTGCACGGAGGGTTGCAATTGCACATACTTGCCGATATTGAACGAGGTATCGGCGCCCGCCCGCGCCTGAGTACCGAACACCTCGTCGGAGTACGCGCCGACCCAGGCGCTGGTATCGTCGGCACGCCAGCGAAGATTGACGTCCGTTCCAAAGTAGTTCGCATAGGCATATTCACCGACCGTGAGCTTCCACGGCAGGCTTGCGGCGCCCCCTGCCGCAGCCGCGCACGCCGCACTGAAAAGCACGCTCACACCGCAAGCAATTCGAATCCACACGGCGGCGATTGTAGCCGAAGAGTTCGCCGGGGGATTCCCTGCGTGTTCCCGACGCCGGTTATCCCGTCAATGATGCAGTGAACGCCGCGTTGCGCTGGTGGAGAGAATGCCGATGGTGGAGGCAACCAACACGCCGGTCATCAACGCCACCCATGGATAATTTCGGACATAGTCGTTGAGTGAAGCTGCGACGTCGCGAACTTTCACGTGCTCCGAACGTTCGCCGTTCTTGAGCGCTTCCCGCGCCTGCGCCATTGACTTGGCGAGCCTGTCCCGCACCTCTTGTATCTCCGGACCGCGCTCATCGGCCAGCTTGGCCAGTAGTTTTTCAGTTTGGTCGAACAGTTCGTTTAGCTTGTGTGTTGAGTCCATCGTTCACTCCTTTCGACCCCAACATTAGATGTGCTCGTCTCGCAGCCGGCCGCCGAGAGCCGCGGCAACGCTTGCGATGAAGGCACCTACCAACATGGACAGCGCAAGAAAGATCGAGGTTCGCGCGGCGGCTTTTCTGGCCGCGTCCGCATCCGCCTTTAGCTTCGCCTGCGCCTGCATCACGGTGGCGATGAAACCATCGACCCGAGTTTGCGCATCCGCCTTCGAGATGCCGGTGCGCGCCGCAACTTGATCGACCAGATAGGCACGATCCGCGTCGGGAATATTGCCGTCGACAAGAGCATTGGCAACGATATGCTCGGTTTCCATTCGTGGATCCGTCGATGGCGTACCGCCGCCGGAGCCTGTGTTCCGAAACAGCTTATCGACGCTGTACGCCGATTGCATCGTCCCTTGCGTCCCCGCCGCAGCGACCTCGGCGACAGCACGCCCTGCAGTACCGGCGCCGCTCATGAGGGAACTCGACAGCACCACGGCAAGCAGGACGGTTGCAACGGCCCACGTAATGAACCCATGCGCGGTATCTCTGAAAAAAACCTCATGGGTATGAGTTCCAACCCATCGCGTCCGCAGTCTTCCAGCGATGTAGCCGCCCAGTCCCGCTGAAATCCACTGGGTCAGGATCAGCCATATGGCGCCGCTAATCGCGAAAGTCGTCACGGTTAGCCCATGATTGTGCCAGGGCGAAATCGACGCCAGTCCTATACCTGAGCCCAGCGTAACGAGAATCAACGTGGCTGATGCTGCCGCAAAGGCGCCGGCGATGATGGAAGGCCAGGAAGCGGCGGATTTGCCATGAACCAAAGATGGGTCCGCCGTAGCGGCTGCCCCCGCGGTTATTATTTGTTCCACGATATTCTCCTCAATTGTGCGAACACATCGCGAGCAGGAGAATGATCGGAAGAGGAACCCCCAGCAGCCAAAGTAGTATTCCGCGACCCATTTTATGTCCCCCTTAGACATTTACGCTTTGGAGCGAGCGCCGCCGCTCTTGATGCCCGGGAGATACTGAAAGCATTCGCGCAGCCGCGCTATCCTTGACATTCACCGAATGCGTGTCAGGTGTTTCTTACGGTGCCTTTGAGTGCAGGTTCAGTGGGTCGCAGTCGCGGTCGCTTTGCCGTCTTGATTCGCGCGGTGGATCACGAAGTTGCGAATCGCGGTGACATCATCGCGGCTGAGCGCGCTCTTGAAGGAAGCCATCCCAGCATCCTTGAGTGCGCCGTCGAGAACAATATTGTAGAAGAAATCGATCGCCAGAAAATTAGACGCGCGCAAATCGGAGACCACACCGCCCCCCACTGCATGCTCACCGTGGCATGCACTGCAGTACTGATCGAACAGCGGTTCGCCGCGCGCGACGGACGCCGTATCCGTGGGCTCCGGCGGAGGATTAATGACGAATGCGCGTGGTCCAACCGCCGGCAGAACCGCGGTGCCGCCGAGTTTGAAGACCAGCAGGCGGCTGACATTGCGCAAATTACCGGACATCGCGGCGGCCTTGCCGCCGCTCAACGCATAACTGCCGCCCCAGCCGCTCAATACCGCAATGTATTGTTCGCCGCCCACTTCGAATGTACTGGGCGCGGCAATGATCGCCGACTGGGCAAACATGGACCACAGCTTCTCGCCGCTGTCGGCGCGGTACACATTGAAATTTCCAGCCGCGTCTCCCTGCGCGACGATGTTGCCCGCTGTGGTCACGACACCGCCGTTCCAGGGACCTTTGTACGCCACACGCCACGCCTCGCGCTGATGCGCGGGATCCCAGGCGAGCAAGAATCCTTCATCCTGTGCGGTCAGCGACGCCAACGCGACGCCGAGGTTCCAGCCGATCGGAGCAACGGGCAGGCTCGGCAACGGCAGGAAGGTGAGCGGCACCTGCTGTGCGGGGATGTAGACAAGGCCGGTTTTTGGATTGAAAGCCATGGGTTGCCAGTTATGCGCGCCCAATGGCCCGGGCTTGACATCAAAAGGCTTGCCGGTTTCGCTGTAGCGAGCGTCCGGGTTTTCAATGGGGCGTCCGCTCTTTAGATCGACGCCGCTCGCCCAAGAGACAGGCACCATGGCCTTGGCGGAAATCAACGCACCGGTTTTTCGATCCAGCACGTAGAAAAATCCATTCTTATTGGCCTGCATCAGCACATGCCGGGTCTTCCCGCCGATGCTCAGGTCAGCGAGGACCAATTGCTGAACGGCGTCAAAATCCCACTCCTCGCCCGGCGTGGCTTGGTAGTGCCACGCGTATTCGCCGGTATCGGCATGCAACGCCACGATCGAGGCCAGATAGAGATTGTCGCCCTTGCCGGCGCTGCGCGCGGAGCGCGCCCATTGCACACCGTTTCCTACGCCAAAGTAGAGCAAGTTCAGTTCCGGATCGTAGGATATCGCATCCCACACCGGGCCACCGCCGCCGAGCTTCCACCATTCACCGGACCAAGTCTTGGCTGCACGCTCCATTGCCGCATTTTCAAAGGGCTTCGAGGGATCCCCGGGAACGGTGAAAAAACGCCATGCCAGCTTGCCGCTTTCCGCGTCATAGGCGGAGATGTAGCCTCGCGTGCCGTATTCGCCGCCGCTGTTGCCGATGATCACCCGGCCCTTGATGACCCGCGGTGCCTGCGTGATCGTGTAGGGCTTGGTGGTATCCACCGTCTGCCTGCTCCAGACCGGCGTTCCCGTCGCTGCATCCAGCGCGACCAGACGCCCATCGTAGGCGCCCACGAAAATCTTATGGTTCCACGCGGCAACTCCGCGATTCCCGACATCGCAGCAGGCATTGACGCCGAGCTCTCGACGCACCTGCGGGTCATAGGCCCAGAGCAGTCTGCCGGTTCGCGCGTCGTAGGCTTTGACCAGACTCCACGCGGTCGATACGTACATCACCCCATCCACGATCAAGGGCGTCGCTTCCTGAGCTCGGTTGGTGTCGAGATCCGCAAACCAGGCAAGGCCCAGCTTCTGTGCATTCTTGTCGTTGATGCGAGCCAGCGGACTGAAGCGTTGCTCGCTGTAAGTGCGGCCATAAGTGAGCCAATTGCCGGGTTCTGCGTCGGCATTGGCAATTCGCGCGCCGTCGACCCCGGAGCCCCATGCCAAGCCCACCAAAAGCAAACCCAGAGGCATGCTGATGAGCGCACTCCTCCGTGCGTTTTTCCGGCGCGTTGTCATCCCTATCTCCCCCAATCAGCGTTGCTGAAATCCGTCAGTCGGCGCCGCGAGCTTTATACGTAAATTTCTGGCCGGCCAGGGCAGCCGCATAAATCAAGCCGCCCTTGGCGATGGTGAATACCGCCATTCCGTCATTGTAAACGCCGTCGGTGGTCGCGTCGCGCTTGCCGCCGCTGGCGCCCGAAGTGACGCCGCTGGTACCCACACTCGCATTGGCGGCGGCGGTGACGGCGACTGCTTTTGCCCCGGCTGAAAACTCGAAGCTGCCGGACTCGAATTGTTCGAGCGCGCGTTTGTCCTGGAAGAAAATGATTTGGCTGTAGTCCTGGCCGCTGGCCTGAAATCCGACGCTGACCTGCTTCATCGTCGTATCACCGGTGAGCTGGCCTTGCACGTAGACATGGCCCTTGCCGTAGGCTCCGCCCACAATGAACCCGGCCTCGCCAATGTTGGGAAACACCGCATACGCATAGCTTTTCTGAAAAAACGCGGCGCTTTCGCCGGCACTTTTGAACAATGCAATCGTGTCTGAATATTTGCCGGCGTTCGCGACGCCCGCGGCGGCAAGCAAGGCCAATGCGGCACAAAAAAGCTGCTTGGTTCGTTTCATGGTGGTCTTCCCCGATGACATGATAATCCGGATTCTATACTTCCATGTCATCGACGAAGCAATAGCTCCAATCCTCGCCCGGTTCGAAAGACGAAATAATTGGATGCCCGGTCCCAGCCGCATGCTTACGCGCGTGGCGATTTTTCGAATCATCGCAGCATCCCACATGGCCGCACGTCCGGCACAGGCGTAAATGCACCCAGGTATCCCCGCTGGCCAGGCATTCCACACAGCCGTTGCCGGATGATGGTGTTACTTTTCTGACGAGATTCAAGTGTGTGCAAGTGCGGATCTTACGCATCCCTTTGGCCCCCCTTTGTTGCAGTGGCCGCGCCCCGGCGTATTGACCTAGTATGTAGATCGATTTATAGCAGAGCGGCCAGGAAAATGGACAACTCCAGACTTCCGGACTTTGGCGCCGGTATTGACATTCATGATGTCTTGGACGGCTCGATTGTTTCAGGGCGGGTCGGCTCCGACGACGCGATTTTGGTCAGACGCGGCAACGCGTATTTCGTGGTGGGCGCCCAATGCACGCATTATCACGGAGCACTCGCCTCGGGACTCGTCGTGGACGACACGGTTCGATGCCCCTTGCATCACGCCTGCTTCAGCCTGCGCACGGGCGCGGCGCTGCGAGCACCGGCGTTGGACCCGATCGCCTGCTGGCGAGTCGAACGCAGCGGCGACAAAATCTTTGCGCGCGAGCGAATTCCTGAAACGCCGGCGCGAGCAATGCCTTCCACGGCCGGCGCACAACCAGCCCCTGAATCGGTGACCATCATTGGGGGCGGCGCCGCGGGTTTGGCCGCCGCGGACATGCTGCGCCGTGAGGGATATTCGGCCCGCATCACCATCGTCAGTGCGGATGATTCGGCGCCCTACGACCGCCCGAATCTTTCCAAGGACTTCTTGACGGGCAACGCGCCCGCTGAGTGGATGCCGCTGCGCATCCCGGAATACTACGCGGAGCGTAAAATCGAGCTGGTGCTCGGCGCCAGGGCGCAGTCAATCGACACTCAACGGCGCCGAGTCATGCTGACGGGCGGCCGGCAACTTGATTTTGGCGCTCTGCTGTTGGCGACGGGTGCCGATCCGGTGCGTCTGGATATTCCCGCCGGCGGCGGCGCGCGGCTCTTCTACCTGCGTAGTTTCGATGACTCGCGCGCCATCGCGGCTGCGGCGGCGTCGGCAAAACGCGTCGTCGTGGTGGGCGCAAGCTTCATCGGCCTTGAAGTGGCGGCTTCGCTGCGCCAGCGTGGAATCGAGGTGCATGTGGTCGGGCCGGAGAACATTCCATTTCAGCGCGTACTGGGAATCGATCTCGGCACGTTCATTCGCGACGTTCACGCCTCGCACGGCGTCGTGTTTCATTTGGGCACGTCGGTCGCCCGCATCGACGGCTCGCGTGTCACGTTGCGCGACGCCTCGAGCATCGAGGCTGATTTC
>Ga0193729_1001204_pt1 | contig 13327 bp, 8 predicted proteins | sample U1c2metaG_FD_143036 | JGI IMG/M metagenome (GOLD analysis project Ga0193729, IMG submission 143036) | Soil microbial communities from a riparian zone of the East river system, Colorado, United States - U1c2 | ecosystem: Environmental > Terrestrial > Soil > Riparian zone | place: USA: East River... | reverse complement strand
CGCGGCCCATTACCAGCAAAACCTGGAGACGCCTTACAAAGATTTGCCGGAAGATTTCAAGCGGGTGCTCCTGCGCGGCTCGGGCGAAACGGAGATTGAGTTCAGCTTTTGGCGGGCGGGCAAGATGAGCAAGGTGACGCGCGTGTTCGAAGGGGTCGTCCCGAACCTGGAGCGGCTCTACCAGGAGAGCGAAAGCGAGTTCACACGCAACCGGTTGAAGGCGTTCATGAGCCCGCAATTCTGCGATGCCTGCGGGGGGAAACGGCTGAAGCCTGAAATCCTGGCTGTCACGCTGGGGGATGCGGAGGTGACCGCGAGATTTAAGAGTCCTGGACTGAAAACTGACCCCTCACCCCAGCCCTCTCCCCTTCGGAAGGGGAGAGGGAGAAAGCCCGGCAGCGGCTTGGAAACTGCGGAGCCAGTTGAAGATGGGAGCGGGCCGAATGGGAACCAAGGATCCGGCGGTGTCCCCGGATTATCGATCATGGATGTTTGCTCGTTATCCGTGGAAAAAGCGGATGAATTTTTCGCGACGCTCAAGCTGACCGAGTTCCAACAAAAAATCGCCCGCGAGATCATCAAAGAAATCCGCGCCCGGCTGGGGTTCCTCATGAATGTCGGGTTGGCTTACCTGACGCTGAACCGGGAGAGCGGAACCTTAAGCGGCGGCGAGGCCCAGCGAATTCGATTGGCGACGCAAATTGGCGCGGGGCTGGTGGGCGTGCTTTATATCCTGGACGAACCGAGCATCGGGTTGCACCAGCGGGACAACGATCGCCTGCTGCGCACCCTCGAAGGGTTGCGCGACCTCGGGAATTCGGTGCTCGTGGTCGAGCACGATGCGGACACAATCCGCCACGGTGATTACATCCTTGATTTGGGGCCGGGCGCCGGCGTCCAGGGCGGCGAATTGGTGGCGGCGGGCACGCTGGCGGAGGTGCAGGCGAATCCGCGCTCGCTGACGGCGAAATATTTGACCGGCGAACTTTCGATTGCCGTGCCGCGCCAAAGGGTAAAGCCCTCGCCCGAGCGGGGCTGGCTGGAAGTGCTGGGCGCGCGCGAAAACAATTTGAAGAACATCGACGCGCGCATCCCGCTCGGAACGCTGACGTGCGTGACCGGTGTAAGCGGCTCGGGCAAAAGCACGCTGGTGGATGATATTCTTCGGCGCGCGCTCTTCCGAAAGTTTTTTGGCTCCAAGGACCGGCCCGGAACGCATCGGGCGCTGAAGGGTTTCGAGAACCTGGACAAGGTAGTGGTGATCGACCAGACACCGATCGGCCGCACGCCGCGGAGCAACCCGGCCACCTACACGGGCATGTTCAATTCAATCCGCGATCTCTATGCGCGGCTGCCGGCGGCCCGAGTGCGTGGTTACGAAGCGGGGCGGTTCAGTTTCAACGTCAAAGGCGGGCGCTGCGAGAAATGCCAGGGCGACGGTCTAATCAAAATTGAGATGCATTTTCTTCCGCCGGTTTACGTCACGTGCGAAGCCTGCAATGGCCGGCGCTACAATCGCGAGACGCTCGAGATCACTTACAAAGGCCAGAACATCGCCGATGTCCTCGACATGACTGTGGATGAAGCCGTGACTTTCTTCCGCGCGGTGCCGCAAATTTATGAGCCCTTGCTCACGCTGACGGAAGTCGGCCTGGGGTACATCCGGCTCGGGCAATCGGGAACGACGCTGAGCGGAGGCGAGGCTCAACGCGTGAAACTCGCCGCGGAATTGAGCCGCAAGGCGACCGGGCGAACGTTGTACATCCTCGACGAGCCGACGACCGGCCTGCATTTCCATGACGTGGCGAAACTGCTCGAAGTGTTGTTCAAGCTGCGGGCTTCGGGCAACACGCTGCTGGTCATCGAGCATAACCTGGACGTGATCAAGACTGCCGATTGGCTGATTGATTTGGGACCGGAAGGAGGAGAGGCGGGCGGGCACGTTGTGGCGCAGGGAACGCCCGAACAGGTGGCCAAATGTGGCGGAAGTTTTACCGGGCAATACCTGGCCCGCATGCTGGCAAAGTGAACGTTGGGCAGGGAAGCCACTTATGACGGGCAATTATGACTTTCGAGTCCGGCGAATTCGTCTAACTTGGGCCTCGCGCACCGCATGACCGAAAACACTTTATGAAAATCGCCGTATTTGGAATCCCGGAGATTAAAGCCGGGAAACATAACCTGAAAGATCCGCGGCTGGACCAGGCGCACAAACTCGTCGAAGCGGACAAGAAAACCGCGGCGCAGGTGGACGTGATCGGCGAAGAGGGGTTGCTCGAAGCGGATGCGATCCTGGCGACGCGCGATAGCAAGGCGGATCTGATTTTGAAAGATCTGGAGTTTGTCGAAACACGGCTCGGGCGCGATCCGCAGCCAGCGGAGCGAGCGGTCCTCGAGCGGATTAAGGCAACCCTGGAGAGCGAGAAGTTCATGCTGAACTCGGGTTTGAGCGCAGAGGATTTGCAGGCCGCGCACAGTTTTTTCACGAATAAACCGATTTCGGTGGCCGAGGATACGCAGGACCTCGAGGCGCTGTTGCTCCGGGCATTTCAGGAAAGCGGTTATATCTGCTTTTTGACGGTCGGCGGCAAAGAGAACCGGGCCTGGCCGATTCGCAAAGGAATGACCGCATGGGAGGCGGCGGGGAGCATCCATTCGGACCTTCAAAAGGGATTCATCCGCGCCGAGGTGATCAGCTTCGCGGATTTTTCGGAGGCTGGCGGAGAAACGCAGGCGAAGCGCGCGGGCAAACAGCGCCTCGAAACCAAACAATACCTCATGCAGGATTATGACGTGGTGAATTTCCGTTTCAATAAATGAACAGGACGGTTCTCTCACGGTGGTGGTTGCTTGGGAGCATGCTGTTGGCGGGCGGGCAGGCTCTTTTTGCGGCCAGCGCGGAGGACCATGCGTTCAGCGCGGCGGCGGAATCGTTTCGAGGCACGTTTTACGAACGGGCCGAGCGGGAGTTTGCGGATTTCGTGCAGAAGTATCCAGCTTCGCCGCACGTGCCCGAGGCCTTGCTCTTCGAAGCCGAAGCGCGACTCGAACTGACCAACTACGCCGGAGCGATCGATCTGCTTTCGACGCGTCAGAACACGGTCGGCGCGCGGACCGACGAATATCTTTTTTGGCTGGGCGAAGCGTATCTGCGGAAGGGCGATTATCCCCAGGCGGCCAACACGTTTTCAAACCTGGTCAAGACCTTTCAAAGCTCGCCGCGGGCCCTCGAGGCCGGGGTCCAGGAAGCCCTGGCCTTCTCGCGCCTCGGCGACTGGGGGCTCGTGTCGCAACTGTTGCAGGAAACCAATGGGGTTTTCCAGGCCGCCGCTCGCACCAACGCCGGCGATGAGCATGTCGTCCGCGGTTATCTGCTGCTGAGTGAGGCGCAATTGGCCAGCCAGCGTTACCAGGCGGCCGAAGACACGCTGTTGCCGCTGGGAAAGCGTGTGCTCAATCCGACCAATACCTGGCAGTGGCAATACTTGCTTTGCCGGGTGTACCTCGCCGAAGACCGCGCGGCGGTCGCGCTGGAAAACACGTCCAACCTGCTGGCCACGGCCGCCCACACCGCCCAGCCGGCATTGGTGGCCGAGAGCTTCGCGTTCAAGGCCGGAGTGCTGGAGCGGTTGGGCCGCGCGGATGATGCCATCGCCACGTACACCAATAATCTGGCCGCCGGAGTCCCCGCCACGCGCCAGCGCCAGGCCCTGTTGCGCATCACGCAGTTGTCTTTGGGGGATAATAAACTGGAGGACGCGGCCCGGACTTTGGAACGATTTCTGGCGGAATATCCAGCCGCGGGAGCGGCGGACCTGGCCTGGCTGACGCTGGGCGAGTTGAGGTTGAAGCAATATGCGGAAAATCCCGCGGCGGCCGCCCCGCCCGGAAATATTAACGGTCCGGGAACCAATTCGCTCACCCGGGCGATGGCTTGTTTCGACACGCTCACGAAAAAATTTCCCGCCAGTCCCCTGGTCGGCAAGGCCCAGTTGGATCTCGGCTGGTGCCATTGGTCTTCCACCAACGCCGCCGCGAGCCAGACGGCGTTTCAGGCCGCGGTCGAGCATTTGCCTTTCTCCCCGGACCTCGCGACGGCGCATTTCAAGCTGGCGGACGCGGAATTCCTATCATTCAGAAATTCGCCGCGGTGCCGGAAGTCGAAACGAACCTGTTCGAACCGGCTCTTTACCAGATTGTGCAGGCAGGTTTGGCGGGCAAAGATTTGGCGGCGGCGACCAACGCCCTGGCGAAGATACTGGCCGCGTATCCGAATGGCTTTCACACGGCCGGCGCGGTCATGATGACGGGCCAGGAACTGGGCCGCCAGGGGAATCCCGCCGAGGCGCGCAGGATGTTGCTGGATTTTGTGAAGACCGCGCCGGAGTCGGCGTTGCGCCTGGAGGTGGAACTGGCCATCGCGCGGACCTACGAGCAGGAGACCAACTGGACCGGCGCCATTCAGGAATATGACACCTGGCTGGTGCGTTACACCAATCAACCGGCGCGCGCGCGGGCGGAGTATTACCGCGCCTCCGCGCTGTACCAGACTGGCGACGAGACCAATGCGCTGCGCGGGTTCACGAATGTGGTGGCGGAGTTTCCCACCAACGAACTGGCCACGCAGGCGCAGTGGTGGGTGGCGGATTATTATTTTCGGGCCGGGGCCTATACCCGGGCGGAGAATGATTTCCAGTTGCTCTCCCGAAGCTGGCCAAAATCCGAGCTGGCCTACCAGGCGCGGATGATGGCGGGACGCGCCGCTGTGGGCCGCCTGGGTTGGAGCGATGCTTCCAACTATTTTGCGGCCTTGGCCGGGGACACGAATTGCCCGGAGGACCTGCGGATCCAGGCGCTCTTCGCCTACGGCAATACCTTGATGAGCCAGGATTCGCCGAACAAACGGCAGGATTATCAGGAGGCCTTCCGCTGTTTTGACAAAATTTGCACGGAATTCCCCACGAACCCGCTCACGGTGCTGGCCTGGGGCGAGATGGCCGGATGCCTGCTGCAATGGGCGCAGTCCTCCGCGCAATTGGAGGATGCGCTCAAGGCTTTCCAACATGTGATCGACGCGCCCGGCGCGAATGTCAAAGCGCGGAGCATCGCCCGGGTGGGCCTGGGCGTCGTGCTCGAAAAACAAGCGAAGGAGAAAGCGGGCGACGAACAAACCGCCCTCCGCCGCCAGGCCCTCGAGCATTACCTGGACGTTTTTTTCTACGACAAGATTTTGCGCGGCGACGAGCAGCCGGACCATTTCTGGGTAAGAAAGGCCGGGCTCGAAGCGGCCCGTCTGGCCTCGGAGCTCGGCGACTGGTGCCAGGCCGCCGGTGTTTACGAGCGGCTGGCGCGTTTGCTGCCGCAAGGACGAGCCGCGCTCGAGGAGAAATATCTGAAAGCGCAGGAGAACTGCGCGCACGCGAGGAAATGATTTGCGCAAAAAATGTATTGGGCGTTTGACAGGCGGCCTGGCGCGCCGTATTTTATATCAGCATATGGAAGCAAACATCGCCACCTCGGCCGAGCCGGTTGTGCGCCTGACGGAAAGGGCCGCGGAAGAGGTGAATTCCCTCATGCAAAAGCCCGAGAATGCCGGCAAGAATCTGCGGATTTATGTCGAGAAGGGCGGCTGTTCGGGCATGCAGTATTCCATGGTCTTCGATGAACAACGGCCCGAGGATTCGGCCAACGAAATGCATGGCGTGCCGGTTTTGGTGGATGCTTTCAGCGCCCAATATTTAAAAGGCACAGTTGTCGATTTCAGCGACAGCCTGACCGCTGGCGGATTTAAAATTTCCAACCCGAACGCCACGCAGAGTTGCGGCTGCGGGAAATCCTTTACGGCCTAGGCCATTTGTAACGGCCAGGCTGAAAAACGCCGTTCCGTGCGATGCGGAACGGCTTTTTTATTTGAAATCCTCATCGGAGCGCTCGGCCCGTCCGGCTCGGACCTCCGATCGGGCGCGAACCCAAATTCAACCCAGCCACGGGGGGAACGTCCTGCCCTCAAATATCGTGCGGCGTGCGGAAGGATCGCGCGGACAAGCCTGTCCGCGAGCAGCCGGAACGCCGGATTTATCCGGCAGCGGCCCGTGTGGCCCGTGTGGCTCGTGATGCTGCCGGATAAATCCGGCGTTCCGGTGGTGGTGACCATGCACCCGCTTTGCGAACCCGGCCAAAAAATTGGGCTTGACCCGCGGCGGAGGATGATTTAAACGAAGCAGATTCACTCTCTCAGAACCGAAAAACTTACATCTTACATGAGAACACGCTTCCTTTGGGGCAGTCTTAGCCTCGCGCTTCTGTTGTTGGCCGGCGCCTGCGGCAGCAAGGCCAACAAACCGGTGCCCATGCAAATCCAGGGTGTGAATGTGGACATCTCGGAGTTATCGGCCGCCTTTGTCGATTCCCCGCCGGACCTCAACAAACAGGTGACCCAGGGCATCACTAAAGTGCGGTACAACCAGTACCTTCAGGGGATGATGGAGTTGGACACCGCCCTCAATATGCCCGGCCTAAGCGACAAGCAAAAGCAAGTGCTGACCAAGGTCATCGGCCAGCTTAAGGAAGTGGTTGCCAAGCCGCCCCCACCGTAACTGCCACCGGAGTGCGGTCCGGCCGCGCGGTATCCGCGTTCCTTTCTCATCGGAGCGCCTGGCCCGTCCGGCTCGGACCTCCGATCGGGCGCGAACCCAAATTCAACCGGTCGGCAGTCAGCCACGGGGGAACATCCTGCTCCAAATATCGGTGAGGCGTGCGAAAGGATCGCGCGGACAAGTAGCGCAGGCGGCCTGCGGGTTCCGGCAGCGTCCCGCTGCCAGGTGGCGCTGGTCCCGGGATGCGCCCCATTACGCCGGCGTCCTCCCTGCATGTCATCAGATTTCGACATTCTCATCCCAACGGGATGGTTGAGAATAGCCCGGCAGTTCACTGCCGGGTATTGCCCGGGAAGCGGCCAAGTCCCGAAGGGACGGCTGAAATCGGCCACCTCCGTCGTCTTGGGGATTTATCCATCACGAGCCCTGAACCCGGGTTGAAACCCCGGGCCGCCATTCAAACAAACAAAAAATTATGCTTGCAAAGACCCCTCTGCTGTTTAATATAGTTTTACAGCCATGAAGATTACTAATTGTGAGAGCGTAACCTGTTCATCTGTCAGCTGCCGCCTCAGCCCGCCACCGGCGGGTCCCCGGCGCGGGAGTTCCAGCGCGTTCACCCTTATCGAATTGCTCGTCGTTATCGCCATTATCGCCATCCTGGCCGCGATGCTGCTGCCGGCCCTGAGCCGCGCCAAGTGCAAGGCCCTACAGGTTCAATGCATTAGCAACAACCGGCAGTTGTTGACCGGCTGGCACCTCTATTCCTTGGATTTTCAGGACAAAGTGGCCAACAACTTCACCATTCCCGGCACGGACAACGCCATCGGTAACGGAATTAGCGGAAGGTTCGACAACTGGGTCAATAATGTCATGACCTGGGGAGCCAGCCGTTCAATCGAAGACGTGAGCAACACGAACGTCGCCTGGGTTAAGAATGGCGTCCTCTCCCCGTACGTCGGCAATGCGATTGGGGTTTATAAATGCCCGGCGGATCATTTTCTAAGCCCGGCGCAGAGGAACGCGGGTTGGACAGATCGGCTGCGGAGCATGTCGATGAATGCTCTGTTTGGCTGGAGTGGTACAGATGGGTATAACGACATGGACGGTAAGGCTTGGCTTGACCAAAGTTATCGGCAATTTCTAAAGCAATCGCAAGTTCCTCAGCCGGCGATGACGTGGCTGACAGTTGATGAACATCCTGACTCGATCAATGACAGCTTTTTCGTCGTGGGCATAAACCCGCCCGGATGGGGCGACATCCCAAGCTCTTTGCATTGCGGAGGGTGTGGCTTTGGTTTCGCCGATGGCCATGCCGAGGTTCATAAGTGGAAGAGCGCCACCTCGATCTATTCCGTGCAATATCAATTTGTTACGAAAAACTTCGATTTGGTCGGCAGGAACATCGATTACCAGTGGTACAAAGATCGGACGGGCTATACTCTGTATCGGTGATCATCTCATTTCTTAGCCGTACCTTTCGTCGGGGTATGGATTTGATGGTACTGGTCCACGGCGGGCCGAAGCAGGGTAATTGATTGGCCGTTTACCCAGCGAATTTCCACCCGATCCACTTGCTCGGCTTCGCCTAATCCGAAGTGCACCGTATTGGCGTGCTGCGAACGGTGCGAATCCCCAATGACGATTTCGCGCACCGCGGTGTGGCCATCGTAATGAATCGTCACCCGCGCGCCGGCGGGTGATAGACCCCCGCCTGCTTCACGGAAACGGAAGCCGATCCAATGGCCCACATCCGCGAGCGTGTTGCGATAGATCTGCAAGGTTTGCTTCGCCATGGGCCATACCTCGTAGGTCGTGACCAGTAGGTCCACGCGGCCATCGCCATCGAGATCTTCAGCCACCACATTGCGCGAATCCTGTTCGAGCGCCACGCCCGCCAGGTGGCCGATCTCGACAAATGATTCACCGTGTTGATTGAGGTAGAGCCGGTTTTTCTCGTAACCACCATAGGACCATCCCGACCCGCGCGTGCGCCCGAATTTTTCCATGAAGTAACCGGTGGCGCTGACATCATCCACGGTCTCGCCGATAAAGATATCGTGCCGCCAGAAGTCGCTCTCGTAATCCTGGACCGATTGCTTGCTCTGGAGCCCATTGGCGATATACACGTCCGGGAAGCCGTCATTATCAAAATCAAACGCGCTGCAGCCCCAGGACCATCCCGAGCGGGCAATGGAATCGCTCAAGGCCGTTTGCTCGAACCCGCCCTCGGGTCGCGCCAGGTAAAGCCGGTTCCCAAAGGTCATCGCCGGTCGTCTTTGGCGATCCTCGGGCGAGTATTCTCGCGACAAGCCGAGATGTTCCAGGCGCTCTACCGTGGGCGAGGTCATCCCGATCATCAGCAAGTCAAGCCGGCCATCCGCCTTGAAGTCCGCCAGCGCGTGCGCCATCCCGAAGCCGTGGGACTCCGCCACCGACCGGCTGGTGACGTCTGTAAAATGGCCGTGGCCGTCGTTTTGGTAAAGGTCCAGCCCGGCAAAATCACTCACGACCACCAGGTCAAGGTGGCCGTCGCCCTTGAGGTCCGCCAGCGAGGCGCTGTAAATGCGACGCCAGCGCTTGGGGCCTAAACCCGCCGCCTCGGTCACGTCGGTGAAGTTTCCGTGCCCATCATTTTGCAAGAGATAGGAAGGGAAACCGTCATTGGCGTCATAGTAATAAGGCCGGAGAATCTGGCCGAGCGTGGGAGTGCGATATTGCCCCAGGAATACATCGAGGTCGCCGTCCTGGTCCACGTCCCCGCAGGTCAGCACCATGGTGTCTTTCAACGGCGGGTTCGCAGCCCACGCCAGCCGGCCCGGCTCGTCAAATGTGCCTTGGGGACTGCCTTTAAATAAGAATAACCCGCGGGCATTGGCGCACAGGAAATCCGCGATCCCGTCGCCGTCGAAATCGGCGATCACCGCGCTGGTAATGGAGTCGGCGGGGTATCTGCATAACGGCCTGGCTTCATAATGCCCTTCTCCGTTCCGGCGATAAACCACGTTTGCTGCGGCCAGGATGATTTCGGGCAAACCGTCGCCGTCCAGGTCATAAACAATCAGCGGATCAATATTGAGAGATCGTCCTGGTGGCGTGATTGTCTCATGCAGAATCGATTGAAAGGGCGGTGGACCGGACTGTGATCTGATCTGGAGTTGGCCGGCATCGATCCGTTTTACTGAGGGAGACTCGCCTGGCTGTTTCGGTGTCCAGTCCACGACCAGGGGACCCTCGATCATGGCGCGTTCGGGGCGGGCGGGATTGGTCAGCCGGGCCGCGAAATAGAACTCGCTCCGTAGCGGCTGGCCGTCTTTATCGGTGTCAAAGCGGTTGTGGCGAAGCTCAATATTATCGAGCTGCCAGCCATCGCGTATGAATTGTCCGATCCACTCGCGCCATTGGCTGACCGTGAGGATTCGGCTGGGTCCGATGGACGGGCGCACTTCGATCGCATGCGGCAGGATTTGAGGCGCGCCATATTCAGCCAGCGCGAATTCACTCGCGGCGAAACCGGCGACGACAGCTAATTTATTCGTTGCCGCGTTAATGGCGTCCCAGAACGATTCGAACACCCGGCCGCATTTCTGGGCGAGCATTTCCTTCCCCCAGACCGTTTGGTCCGCGGCATCCTCCCTGGCTTCGAGCCAGGCGCTTGCCCTGGGCGGGCTTTGCCGATCTGAATCCTCACCGGGGAGCGAGCGGTGTGCGAGCCAAACCAACCAAAACCCGAGGGCAAGCAATATGAAAACCGTAAGGGCCAGCAGTTTTTTCGAAAGAGCGCTCACGCGGAATGGATGGAAGTATGAGCCCTTCCCCGCCAACACGCCAGAATTACTCTAGTGCGCACGCCACCACCCGTTCGCGGGCGCAAGCTCCGCAGGAGCGCCCGACTCCGATCGGGCGCGAACCCAAATCCAACCCAGCCGGCAGCAACGGGGGGAACGTCCTGCTCAATTATCGGTGAGGCGTGCAGAAGGATCGCGCGGACAAGCTGTCCGCCAGCAGCCGGAACGCCGGATTTATCCGGCAGCATCATGAGCCGCACGAGCCGCTGCCGGATAAATCCGGCGTTCCGGTGGTGGTGACCAGATGCACCCGTTTTGCGCGGGGCGCATCTTCAATGCTGCCGCCATCCGTTCCCGGCAGAAGCTCCGTAGGAGCGCCATGTTTATAGCCAACCAGCTCCACAAAAAAAGGGCTTCCTCAGAGGTCATAAACTCGTGCTCCGACGCGGCTCGTAACTGACAGTTTTCCAAGCCAAAACCGGGGAAAATTCTGGTACCAGCGGCCTAAAATCCGGTCTGAAAGGCGCACAATTTACGTAAATGAGCATTTTCTTTCATTTTTTCCTTGCACTGATCTGCCATTACTGGTTAACTCGCAATGTTCCCAGCATTATTGCTAACGAAAAGCTATCTAAACGTCTAAAAATCCTGATCTATGAGAATGTCCTGTTTCACCGCTTCCGTGTTGGCTCGGTTCAAATTAACCCTTGCGATTCTGTTCGTGGGCTTCCTCATTGGAGCGACTAGCTCCAGTTGGGCCGCTACTTCGATCGGCGCGAGTTTTGTCGGCCGAAACGCAGATCCTGCCGATCTGCTGGCCCCCTTAGACTCGGCGGGGGTCGTGCCTCAGGCCAGTTGGAACAATGTCCGGGACGATGGCAGTTCTTTCTCAGGCACCACGTCCTCCCTGCTCGACAGCGCCGCGAATTTTACCGGGGTCAAAATCATTTACCAATGCAGTGACAGTTGGAGCAGTGACGGGGGAACCACCACGCCGGACGAGAAGTTAATGAAAGGAATTATCAAGGCGAACCCCACTCCTGACATTGGTCCCACGGGCAATACGGATCGACAGATTTTCGTGATTACGAACGTTCCCGCAGGGACCTTCAACGTAATTGTGTATTCGATTGAAAACGGATCGGGCGCTGAAGAGAGCATAAATGTTGGATCCACAACCTATTATATCGAGCAGGAGAACAATTTCACCTCAGTCGGCAGCTACATCCGGGCGACGTCCACAACGCCAGGCGGCTACGCCGATGCGAATTACGCCGAGTTCGATGGTGTGTCTCCGGTGGGTGGAGCCATTACCATCACGGCCATAAAGAACATCGTAGATCCACAGATTAACGATGGCATCGGCACTGCGGGTATTCAATTGATCCAGGTTTCCGGCTCGGCTTTCCCGACCAATAAGGATGCGAGCTCGATCTCATCCAACCCATCCTCTACCCTGGCGGTGGAGGGCGGCACGGCGAGCTTCACTGTTGGCGTGGGCGGGCCGGGACCGTCCAAGATTCTGTGGACAAAAAACGGAACGATCATCGCCGGCGCAACCGATGCCACCTATACCACCCCGCCCACCGTTTATCCCGGTGACAATGGCGCGGTCTTTCGGGCCATCGTTTACAACAATGTGAACACGAACACCAGCACTGCCGCAACTTTGACCGTGGACCAAAACATTCCTCCCTCGCTCACCCAAGGCTTCCTGAAAGTGGAGCAATGGCAAAACATTGGCGGGGCCACTGGCGCGAACGGGATTGCTGATTTGAAGACCAACATCCCAGGCTCTGGCAACGTTGGCGGGCCGCCGACGACCACTTCCTACGTGGGAGGACCGAATGTGCCGCAGAGCAACCCCAATATTTCCAATTTCGGCGATCGAGTCTGGGGTTGGGTTAAACCCGATGTAACCGGCGACTATGACTTTTTCATCCGCAGCGATGACTCTTCCGAATTGTACCTCAACTCGGTTGCGGCCGTTTCCGGGACCAACACGCTCCCGGATGTTCAAGTTGATCTAAGCATTGCTCAGGAATATAGCTGCTGCCATGCGTTCCAGGATCCTCCGGCTACGACGGCGACGGCTTCACCGATTCACCTGGAAGCCGGCAAACTCTATGGCTTTGTCGCCCTGATGAAGGAAGGCGGGGGCGGTGATTTCGTGCAGGTCGCGTGGCGCCTGACTACTGATCCGACACCGGCTGCCTCGCTCCAGCCGATCCCGCCCGCGAATGTTTGGACGATGGCGACAACCGCAGGCCAACGGGCCAGCATAACACAGCAGCCGGTTTCAACATCGGTGCTTCAGGGTCGGCGCACCACCTTCACGATCGGCGTCACGACCACACCGTCAGCCGGTTCGTACTCGCTGCAATGGCTGAGGAACGGCACGGCCATCCCCGGAGCCACAGCGTCCAGCTACACCATTCCGCCAGCCGTTTACCCGGGTGACAGTGGCACTGTGTTCTCCGTTCGAGTCCTCACCCTGCTTGGGGTGCTGACCAGCGCCAATGCGACACTCACGGTCATTCAGGATACGTTCCCGCCAGTGGCGTCCATCGGTTCAATTACGAGAAATGACGGCGTAATCGAAGTCGGCGTTGCCTTCGACGAGCCGATTAATCCTTCCACGCTGGTCGCAGGGAACTTCAGTGTGATTGGCGCGGGCTCCACCACGTTCAATCTCGCGACGAATTCCTACGGCGACTACCAGGGCGTAGTTCTCGATACGACCGGCCTGACTGTGGGCGGCACTTATACCGCCCGCGTCAAGAACGTCGCTGATGTGTATGGCAATGTGATGCCGCAAACCGATACAACCTTCACGGTCGGTCAGGTCAAGTGGGCAGAAACCGGCACGCCAGTCCGGCCAGGCCAGGTTGTGCCGGCGGGCCCGAACGGCTTCGACGTCCTCGATGGTGGCCGGCAGGAATG
>Ga0193729_1001202_pt1 | contig 13334 bp, 8 predicted proteins | sample U1c2metaG_FD_143036 | JGI IMG/M metagenome (GOLD analysis project Ga0193729, IMG submission 143036) | Soil microbial communities from a riparian zone of the East river system, Colorado, United States - U1c2 | ecosystem: Environmental > Terrestrial > Soil > Riparian zone | place: USA: East River... | reverse complement strand
CTGCTACGGCTCGCCGATCGCCACGCCCGCCATCGACGCCATCGCCGGACGGGGCCTGCGCTACACCGGCTTCCACACCACGGCGATGTGCTCGACCACGCGGGCGGCGCTGCTGACCGGCCGCAACCACCATTCGGTGGGCGTGGGCTGCCTCGCCAATTTCGATTCGGGCTATCCCGGCTATCGCGGCAAGATCTCCCGCGAGGCCGGCACCCTGGCCGAGATGCTGCGCCCGCACGGTTATCGCAACTACATGCTGGGCAAGTGGCACGTCACGTCGCTCACCGAATCGGGCGCCACCGGCCCGTTCGACGGCTGGCCGCTCGGCCGCGGCTTCGATCGCTTCTACGGCTTCATGGACGCCGAGACCGACCAGTACGCGCCGGAACTGGTGCGCGACAACACGCCGGTCGATCCCCCAGGCAGCTTCGCCACCGGCTATCACCTGACGTCGGATCTGGTCGACCAGGGCATCCGCTACATCGCCGACCATGTCGGCGACAGGGAAGAGACGCCCTGGCTGATGTGGCTGGCCTTCGGCGCCTGCCACGCGCCGCACCAGGCGCCGATCGACCTCATCCGCAAATACGATACGCTGTTCGCGGACGGCTGGGACGCCGAGCGCGAACGCCGGCTCGCCCGCCAGATCGAGCTGGACATCGTGCCAAAGGGCACGCGCCTGCCGCCGCGCAACGATGCCGTGAAGCCGTGGAGCGAGGCGCCCGATGGCGAGAAGCGGCTTTTTACGCGCCTGCAGGCGGCCTACGCCGCCATGCTCGATCATGCCGACCAGCACATCGCGCGATTGATCGCCTTCCTCGAGACGGTGGGCCAGCTCGACGACACGCTGGTCGTGATCATGTCGGACAATGGCGCCAGCCAGGAGGGCGGGCCGTTCGGCATGGTCAATGCCATGGGCCCCTACAACCTGCGCCGCGAGCCGATCGAGGAGAAGATCGCCCGCATCGACGATATCGGCGGACCGGACACGCATTCCAATTTTCCGCTGGGCTGGGCGATGGCCGCCAACACGCCGCTGCGCCGCTACAAGCAGAACACGCATGGCGGCGGCATCCGCGATCCGCTGGTGATGGCATGGAACAAGGGCATCGCCGCCCGGGGCGAGCTGCGCCATCAGTTCTGTCATGCCAGCGACCTCGCGCCGACCCTGCTCGACATCGTCGGCGTAAAGCCGCCCAAGACCATCAACGGCATCAAGCAAATGCCGATCGAGGGCACGAGCTTCGCCAGGAGCCTCGCCAACGCCAAGGCGCGGTCGAAGGCCAAGCCGCAATATTTCGAGATGTTCGGCCATCGCGGCCTGGTGCAGGACGGTTGGAAGGCCGTGTGCTTCCATCCCCCGGGCGCGCCCTTCGACCAGGACAAGTGGGAGCTCTTCCACCTTGATCGCGACTTCAACGAGACCGACGATCTCGCCGAGCGCGAGCCCGAGCGGCTGAAGGCGATGATCGACGAATGGTGGCGCGAGGCCCAGGCCCACAAGGTGCTGCCGCTCGACGACCGCTTCGCGCCGCGCTTTGCCGACAACGCCAAGCGCTTCCACGGGCCGCGCAACAGGTTCGTGTTCCATGCCGGCATGGGCCATGTGCCGACCGAGGTGGCGCCCGACGTCAGGAGCCGCACCTACACGATCGAGGCCGATGCGCGGATCGACGGGCCCGCGACCGAGGGCGTGCTGATCGCCCATGGCGACATGACCTGCGGCTACGCGCTTTACATCAAGGACAACCGGCTGGCCTACGACATGAATATCGGCGGTTTGCATCACCTGATCGTCTCGGATCGGCTGGTGCCGCCCGGCAATCGTCGCCTCGGCCTGCGCATGCGGCGCAACAAGGGCATGAACGTCGCCACCCTGCTGATCGACGATGAGCCTGTCGGCGGCTTCGAGACCCAGATCGGCTTTGTAAGCTTCATCTCCTGGTCGGGGCTCGATATCGGTCGCGATCGGGGCAGTCCGGTGTCGCACTACGAGGCGCCGTTCGCCTTCACCGGGAAGCTGCGCAAGGTCAGCGTGACCCTCGACGACGACCAGGGGCTCGATGCCAAATCGGCGGCCGCCGCGGCGCTGGCGCGCGAATGACCGCTGGTCTGGAGCGTTCGGGGGTCGACAGCCCCTATGCCTGGCGGCTCGCGTTCGTGTCGATGTTCTGCATCGGCCTGGGCGGCGGCGCGCTCTATCTGCCGGTGGTCGGGCTGAAGGAAATCGCCGCCGAGTTCGGCGACCGACGCGCCGTGCCGTCGATGGCCTACATGCTGGGCTTCTTCTTCATGGGAATCGGCGGCGTGCTGATGGGCTGGCTGGCCGACCGCACGAGCCCCCGGGTGCCGCTGATGATCGCGGGCGTGTCGATCGCAGCCGGCGGCTGGCTGGCCGCCAGCGGCGGCGAGCTCGCCCTCTATGCCGGCTACGCGATCCCGCTGGGCTTTCTCGGCAATGCCGCCACCTTCACGCCGGCCATGAACAACATCCAGGGCTGGTTCGATCGCCGCCGCAGCACCGCCGTCTCCATCATCTCGGTGGGTCCGGCGATCTCGGGGTTCGTGTGGCCGCAGATCTATCGCTGGTTGCTGCCCGACGTCGGCTGGCGGCAGACCCTGGTGATCTTCGGCGTGGTGGCCGGCACCTTGCTGTTCCTGTGTGCCTTCTACGTGCGGCCCTCGCCGATCCTGCGCCGCGCCGGCAAGCGCGCGCCCGAGGACCTGTCGGCCCTGCCCATGCCGTCGTTCGCGCTCATGGCGCTCCTCTCGGCCGCGGGCTTCTGCTGCTGCACCGCCATGGCCGTCCCGTTCGTGCACATGGTCGCCTTCTGTGGCGACCTGGGCTTTGCCGCCGCCCGCGGCTCGGAGGCGATATCGCTGATCCTGCTGACCGCTGTGGCCTCGACCTTCGCCATGGGACGGCTGGCCGATTATATCGGGCCGATCAAGGTCAGCCTGCTCTGCGCCCTGATCCAGATTGCCTCGCTGCTGGGCTTCGTGTTCGTGGACAGTCTTTCGGGCATCTACACCCTGTCGGTGATCCACGGCATTCCCTATATCGCCATTGTCCAGGGATATGCGCTGATCCTGCGCTACCTCTACGGGCCCTCGATCGCCGGTTGGCGGCTGGGCGTGGTCATGCTGTTCGCCATGGCCGGCATGGCGGTCGGCGGCTGGCTGGGCGGCGCCATCTTCGACGCCACGCTGTCCTACCGCACGGCCTTCCAGGCGGCGCTGGCCTTCAACCTCCTGAATGTCATGCTGTTGGGCATGCTGCTTTTTTCGCGCCGCCGCCGTATTTATGCGTGAGTCTTTGCTGGGAGCGCGCCACTCCAGTGGCGCATCTTGGCGTGCAACAACACACATGAGCGCCACTGGAGTGGCGCGCTCCCAGCCATGAGTGCCCCGATGAACAACGATCTGTGGAAGCTGACGGCAGTCGAGGCGGTGGCTCTCCTGAAGAAGCGCGAGATCTCGCCGCTCGAGCTCGTCGAAGCTTCGGCGAGGCGCATCGCCGAGGTCGAACCAGCGGTGAACGCGCTGCCCACGCTTTGTCTCGACCGAGCCCGCGCTCACGCCCGACGCATCATGGTCGGCCAGGCCTGCGAAGCCGAGGGCGAAGCAGGCTGGCTCGCGGGCCTGCCGGTATCGATCAAGGACCTCACTGATGTCGCTGGCGTCCGCACCACCTACGGCTCGCCGCTGTTCGCCAACCACGTGCCGGCGAAGTCGCATCCCCTGGTCGAGCGCATCGAGCGCAAGGGCGGCATCGTGGTGGCGAAGTCCAACACGCCGGAGTTCGGCGCGGGCGGCAGCACCTTCAACGAGGTGTTCGGCCGCACGCGCAATCCCTGGAACACCTCGCTCACCTGCGGCGGCTCGACCGGCGGCGGCGCGGTCTCGCTGGCGACCGGCGAGGTCTGGCTGGCGCACGGCTCCGACCATGGCGGCTCGCTGCGCCGGCCCGGCACCTATTGCTCGGTGGTCGGCCTGCGTCCGTCGCCGGGACGAGTGACGCGCGGCACCTCGAACAATCTCTATTTGCCGCTCTCGGTGCAGGGCCCGATGGCGCGCACCGTTGCCGACCTGGCGCTATTTCTCGACACCATGGCCGGCCTCGACCTGCAGGACCCGATGACCTTCGACGCGCCGCACGTCTCCTTCAGTGACGCCGTCGCGCGACCGGTCGCGCCCAAACGCGTGGCGTTCACCGCCGACTACAACGGCAAGATGGCGATCGACCGCGAGTTGCGCGAGATTTGCACCAAGGCGGCACGGCGCTTCGAGGAGCTGGGCTGCATCGTCGAGGAGGCCTCGCCCGACATCGGCGCCATCGACGAGGCGTTCCTCAATTTGCGCAGCCAGGCCTTCGTCGTCGACCGCGAGCTGCAGCTGAAAGAGCATCGCGACAAGCTGAAGCCCGACATCGTGTGGAACACCGAACGCGGGCTCAATCAGACCCCATCGGCACTCGCCTGGGCCGAGCGCGAACGCGCCGCCTTGTTCCGCCGCATGGTCGAGTTCTTCCAGAAATACGACCTGCTGGTGACGCCCGGCGCGCCGACCGCGGCGTTCGACGTCAACCTGCGCCATCCCGAGACGATCGGCGGCAAGAAGCCGGAAAACTACATGGCGGGCTCGACCGTGAACTCGGTGATCACCATGACGACCTGCCCGGCCATCGCCGTGCCCTGCGGCTTCGACCAGTACGGCCGGCCGGTAGGCCTGCAGTTAGTGGGCAAGCCGCGCGGCGAAGCGGCGTTGCTGCAGGCAGCGTCGCTCTACGAAAGGCTGGTGGGCCTCGATCGCCTGCTGCCCATCGACCCCAAGCCGGGAACCGTGCCACCATCCGCCTAACATACCTCCCCCGTTGTACGGGGGAGGTGGCCCGCAGGGCCGGAGGGGGAAAGCCCCAGTCGTGGTGCTCATGATGAAAGTGATCATGAGATCTCGTCTGTAGCCTTCCCCCATCCGCCCCCTACGGGGGCACCTCCCCCATAAGATGGGGGAGGCAAGACGTGAGGGGAGGCAGCGATGCGGGTCGTGATCACCGGCGCCAGCCGCGGCATCGGCCGTGCCACGGCGTTGAAACTCGCCTCTGCGACGTGGCCTATCTCGACGAACTCGAGTCGCTCGCCGCCAACCTGCGCACCGCAGGCTGCAAGGTGCGCACGCTCAAGGCCGATATGGCCCGGCCCCGCGAGCCCGCCAAACTTGTGGCTGCGGCCGTGAAGGCGATGGGCGGCATCGATGCCATCGTGGGAAATGCCGGCATCACCGCGCCCGGCAAGCTGGTCGATCTCGATATCGCGACCTGGGACCGCATCTTCGACGTCAACCTCCGGGCCAACTGGCTCCTGGCCAAGGCGGCGTATCCGCATCTCAAGCGGTCGAAAGGTGCGGTCGTCATGCTGGCCTCGATGGCCGGAATCATGCCGCAGATCCCGACCGGCGCTTACAGCCCGGCCAAGGCCGCCCTCGTCATGCTGACGGAAATGCTGGCGATGGAATGGGCGCCCGACGGCATCCGCGCCAATTCCGTCTGCCCGGGCTTCGTGCACACCTCGATGACCGACGCGATCTATCGCCAGCCCAAGCTGGCGCGCGGCCGCGCCAGGCTGGTGCCGCTCGGCCGGGTCGCCAAGCCCGGCGACATCGCCGACGCCATCGCTTTCCTGCTGAGTCCGCAGGCGAGCTACATCACCGGCCAGGCGCTGCTGGTCGATGGCGGGCTCACGCGCTCGATCCTCAACCATGTCCCGGGCATCGCCGCCACGCCAAAAGGAAAGTGAATGAAAGCCTCGCTGTTCTATCTGCCCAGCATCGGCAGCCGCGCCGAGATCGAGGCTGGCATGGCCGGCATGAATCCCGATTTCTACCAGCGCATGCTGAAAGAGCTGTCAGAACAGATCCGACTGGGCGACGAGCTGGGCTACGATTCGGTGAGCTTCACCGAGCATCACTTCCACATCGAGGGTTTCGAGCTTTCGAACAATCCGGTGCTGCTCGATCTCTACTTCGCGATGCAGACCAAGCGCATCCGCGTCGGCCAGCTCGGCATCGTGCTGCCGGCCAGTAACCCGATCCGCGTCGCCGAAGACATTGCCATGCTCGACCATATGACCGGCGGACGCGCCAATGCGGGCTTCGCGCGCGGTTACCAGCGGCGCTGGGTCGACGTCATGGCGCAGCAGACGCACGGCATCCACGGCGCACTGCCCAACCAGCATGACGAGATCGACAACGCCAATCGCCTGGCCTTCGAGGAGAACTTCCGCATCGTCAAGAAATGCTGGACCGAGGAGATGCTGACCCACGACGGCAAGTTCTGGAAGGTGCCGGCCGGCCCAACACCCTGGACGCTCGACACCACGGCCAAGTGGGGCAAGGGCGTGAAGGACGGAATCCTGACTTCGGTCGGCGTGGTCCCCAAGCCCTTGCAGAAGCCCCACCCGCCCTTGTTTCAGCCCTTCGCCAGCTCGGAGAACACCGTCCGCTTCTGCGCCCAGGAGGGCATCACGCCGATCCTGCCGCCAATGCTGCCGGTCTATGAGGAGAAGCTCTACAACGTCTATTCCGAGGTCTCCGGCAAGCCCAAGGGCCAGGGCGTGGGCGTCCTGCGCGACGTCATCATCACCGACACCGACGAGGAGGCGATGGCGCTGTGGCGCGATTCCGGGCAGTTCTCCGGCCGCGCCTGGTTCGAGCCGTTCGGCTTCCGCCGGGGCATGCAGGACCCCAGGACCGGCAAGTTCCCGACCTCCGAGGAGGTGATTGCCATGGGCTATGCCTATGTCGGCACCGTCGACACGGTGCTGCGGGCCATGGAAACGCAACAAAAACGCCAGCCCGTCGATTGGGTGTTCTGCTACACTTACAACAGCCTGGTGCCGCACTCGATCCTGATGAAATCGATCGAGAAGTTCTGGACCAAGGTGATGCCGCGTTTCCGATAGACCCTGGAGGATGGCCATGGGCATGTTGAGCGACGAGGAACGAGCCAGACTTGTCCCGGCCGAATTGGCCGCCAATCCGACGCCGGTGCCGACCCAGGTCGTCTCCAGCGACGAGTTCCTGCCGATCCCGCAGACCGAGCGTCAGAAGAAGGTCGAGGCGCGCATGAACGCGCTGGCCGACGAGTACGGCAAGAAGAACGGCCTGCCGCGTCGGCGTTTCTTCCAGACCGCGGCCGGCATGGCGACCGCCTTCGTCGCCATGAACGAGGTCTACGGCCCGCTCTACGGCGCCTCGCCCGCCGAGGCGAAGAGCGTCGATCTCGCCCAGGCGCGCGCCGATGGATTGAAGGATCAATTCATCATGGACGTGCATACGCACTTCCTGCGCGACGACACGCGTCTCGAAGGTTTTGTGCGCGGTCGCGAGGCGGTCGGCAAGGCGGGCTGGAATCCCGAGCTCGCCGGCAAGCCGCAAACCCTCGACGACCTGAAATATCCCAACTGGTTCAAGGAGATCTATCTCGACAGCGACACCAAGGTCGCGCTGATCAGCGGCTCGCCGTCGGAAGACCCGCGCGACTGGTTCCTGACCAACGACATGAAGCTCGACGCGCGCACGCGGGTGAACCAGGCGGCAGGTTCCAGGCGTTGCCTGTCGCACGCCATCTTCACGCCCGGCTATCCGGGCTGGATGGATGAGGTCGACCGCGCCATCGCCACGCTGAAGCCCGACTCGTGGAAGGGTTACACGGTCGGCGACAACACCAACAAGGACCTGTCGACCCATCCCTGGCGCATGGATGACGAGAAGCTGGTCTATCCCTTCTACGAAAAGATCGTGAAGGCGGGCTATGACATCGTCTGCGTGCACAAGGGCCTCTATCCGCCCTCGACGGAACAGCGTTGGCCGAACCTTACCGGCTACGCCACGGTCGACGATGTCGGCAAGGCGGCCAAGGACTGGCCGCAGATCCGCTTCGTGATCTACCACTCGGCCTTCCGCTGGACCGGCGCCCCGGGCGCCGCGACCGACGGCTACGCCCAGTTCGAGAAGACCGGCCGGGTCGAATGGACCAGCGACCTGGCCGACATCCCGGCCAAGTACGGCGTCAGCAACGTCTACGCCGACTTGGGTCAGATCTTCGCCCAGACCACGGTGGTCGAGCCGCGTCTTTGCGCTGCCCTGATGGGCATGCTGATCAAGGGCATGGGCGTCGACCACGTCGTGTGGGGCACCGACGCGCTGTGGACCGGCGCGCCGCAATGGCAGATCGAGGGGTTGCGCCGCCTGGAAATCCCCGAGGACATGCGCAAGAAATACGGCTTCGCAGCGCTTGGACCGGCCGACGGCCCGGTCAAGCGCGCCATCTTCGGCGAGAACTCGGCCAGGATGTACCGTTACGAGATCAAGAAGGCGGCCTGGCGTGACGATCGCTTCGCCGCCATCAAATCCGACTATGAGCGGCGCGGCCGCGATCCTTCGAACGTGCGCTACGGCTTCGTCGCGCCAAGCTGACGGCGCCGCCGCCGTTCGGCGTCAAAATTGCATTCGGTCGTGGGGACCGAACAAGGGGGATCAATGCGCACATTCACCACCGGCACGCGCCGTCGCGACCTGCTGAAGGCCGGTGTCGCCGCTTCTCTACTCGCCGTCGTGCCGTCGGCACTGCGCGCCCAGCCCAAGATCGCGCCGCCCAACATCATCAAGGCCGGCACGCTCGTCATGTCGATCAACCCGACCTTGCCGCCGCTGCAATTTGTCGACGACAAGGGCCAGCTGCAGGGCATGCGGGTCGAGCTCGCCAACGAATGCTGCAAGCGGCTGGGCCTGGCGCCGGAATATATCCGCACCGAATTCGCCACCATGATCCCGGGCCTCGCCGCCAAGCGCTGGGACATGATCAACACCGGCATCTTCTGGACCGAGGAACGCTCGAAGCTGATGTACATGGTGCCCTACGAGCAGGCCGCCATCAGCTTCCTCGCCGCCAAGGGCAATCCGCTGGGCCTGAAGACGGTCGACGACCTCGCCGGCAAGCGCATTTCGGTCGAGCTGGGCGGCATCGAGGAACGGCGCACGCGCGAGGTCAACGACATCGTGACCAAAAAGGGCCTGAAGCCGGTCACGGTCATGACCTTCAACAATTTCGCCGAGGCCTTCCAGGCCCTGAAAGCCGGCCAGTCGGACGCGGCGACCTGCATCGACGCTACGGCGATGTTCATGCAGCAGCGCGGCGACTTCACCCGCGCCATCTCAGGCGTGTTCCCGCAGACCGCCTGCTTCGCCTTCGCCAACAAGCCGCTGGCCGAGGCCGTCGTGGGCGCGCTCGATGCGCTCAAGAAGGATGGTTTCTACGACAAGCTGCTGGACCAGTACGGCGTGCTCAAGATCGACGAACCGACCTTCTCCATCAAAGGCCCGGGACCGGCATAGCCTCTGTCGTCCTGAGCGCAGCGAAGGACCTCATGGCATTTCATCAGGCACGCCGCTTGCCGTCGTCATGAGATCCTTCGCTGCGCTCAGGATGACTGAGGGAACGACATGAAGGTCTGGAACTGGGAAGGCTTCTGGGGGTACTTCACCAACCTCTATCTCCTGGAAGGCGCGCTATGGACGATCGGGTTGACCGTCAGCACGCTGATCCTGGGCGGCATGATCGGTCTTCTGCTCGCGGTCATGCGGCTTTCCAAGCACAAGGCGCTGTCGCGGACGGCCGAGGTCTATGTTTGGGTCTTCCGCGGCACGCCGCTGCTCGTGCAGCTCATCATCATCTATACCGGCCTGCCGCAGCTCGGACTGGTGCGCTTCTCGGTCATCGAAGCGGCCGTCATCGGCCTGGCGCTGAACGAGGCGGCCTATCTCTCGGAGATCCTGCGCGGCGGCATCCTGTCGGTCGCCAAGGGCCAGACCGAGGCGGCGCGCGCGCTGGGGCTGAAGCCCTACCAGATCTTCCGCAAGGTGGTGCTGCCGCAGGCGTTGCGCGTCATCATCCCCCCGCTCGGCAACTCGGTGAACGGCCTGCTGAAGACCACCTCGATCGCCTCGGTGATCTCCATGGAGGAGGTGCTGCGGCGCGGCCAGATCCTGATGCAGCAGAAGTTCCAGGTGCTGGAAGTCTTCATGGTCGTGGCCATCATCTATCTGGTGATGACGACCTGCTGGGATTTCGTGCAGCGCCGCATCGAGGCCTATTATGGAAAGGCCTACGGCGCCGCGGTCGATACGCAGCTCGCGCGGGATGATCATTAGCCGTCACCCGCTTGCGCACGTCTGCGCGACCTAAAATGCTGTCATCCCGAGCGCAGCGAGGGACCCTTGATCGGCATCGCTAAAGGTCCCTCGCTGCGCTCGGGATGACAGCAGGCGTGGACAGCGAACGTTCGATGCTAGCGAGATTCGCTCCACGCCCGTGCGCGCGCCTTCTCCTCCGCCAGCACGCCCATCCCCCGCAACACCTCGCGCAGCGCCGGCCGTTGCGCCTCGGGCAGTGGCAGGCGCGGCGCGCGCGGCGGGCCCATCGGCATGCCCATCATCTCGAAACAGGCCTTGGTGCCCGAAACGTAGCGCGGCCCGCCCACCCACCACAGCAGCGGCGTCATCTTCTTGTAGAGCGCGAGCGCCGTATCCATGTCGCGTTTGTCGGCGACCAGCTCGAACAGCTCGGCCGACCAGCGCGGGATGACGTTGGAGCACACCGCGACCCAGCCCTCGGCGCCCAGCCAGAACGATTCGTAGCCCAAAACGCCCGCGAACACCGTCATCTTGTCGCCCGCGAGTCGAATGATGTCGCGCACGCGCGTCGGATCGAGCGTCGATTCCTTGACGTACTTGCAGTTCGGGATCTGCGCGATCCTGGCGATCAGCTCCGGCATCATGTCGACGTTGGCCGTTGCCGGGTTGTTGTAGACCATGATCGGGATCGAAATGGCGTCCGACACTTTCTTGTAGTGCGCGTAGAGCTCGTCGTCGGTCGGCACGCTGTAGAAGGGCGGAATGATCATCACGCCGTCGGCGCCCATCGATTCGGCCTCGCGGCTGGTGCGCACGACCTCGTCGGTCCATTCCGCACCCGTGCCGATCAGCACCGGCACGCGGCCGGCGGCCTGCTTGACGACGATCTCGACGATCTGGCGCCGCTCGTCCGGCGTGACGCTTAAAAACTCGCCGGTGCTGCCCAGCGGGATCAGGCCGTGGATGCCTTGGTCGATCTGGAAGTCGACCAGGCGTCGGAGCGCTGCTTCGTCGACCTTCCTGCCGTCGGCGGTGAAGGGCGTGATCAGGACGGTGTAGGTGCCGCGAAACTTCTTCATGCCTCAACTCCTATCGGCGGCAACCCCAGCAACCACCTCATCCTGAGGAGGTGCGAAGCGCCGTCTCGCAAGGCGCGCGCGCCCACCCTTCGAGACGCGTCCCTGCGGGACGCTCCTCAGGGTGAGGTTTGTTGTTGGTGTTCTAATCCGCAGCGTCATTGTAAACCTTTTGCCATGCGCCTGAAGCACCCCGATATGCAGCCGACCGGCCCACCGGTCCGCCTCCGCTTCGACGGTCGCGAGATCGAGGCGCTACCGGGGGAGACCATCGCCGCTGCGCTGGCGGCCGCTGATGTCGTCGCCGTTCGCCAGACCCGTTCGGGCGCGCCGCGCGGACCGTTTTGCGGCATGGGCGTCTGCTTCGATTGCCTGGTGACCGTCGATGGCCGTCCCAGCCAGCGTGCCTGCCTCACCAAGGTCGCAGCCGGCATGGATGTTCGGTCGGCGCCGCTCGCGACGCCGCGGCAACCTGAGCTTGTCGCGCCCGCCGAGGAGATCGCCTGCGATGTGCTGGTGGTCGGGGCTGGTCCCGCCGGCCTGTCGGCCGCCCGCAGCCTCGCTTTGGCCGGCGCCGACGTGATCGTGGCGGATGAGCGCCTGCACGCCGGGGGGCAGTACTTCAAGCCGCTGGCGCCCTCGTATCAGGCTGATCCGTCGACCCTCGACCGCCAATTCCGCGACGGCGCCATCCTGCGCCAGTCCGCGCTGCTGGCGGGCGTCCGGATCCTGAGCGAGGCCACGGTCTGGGCGGCGTTTTCGCCGCACGAGGTCGCCGCCATCGTCGCCGGCCGCTCGACGCTGTTCCGGCCGAAGCGCCTTGTGCTGGCGACCGGCGCCTACGAACAGTCGCTGCCGGTGCCGGGTTGGACCTTGCCGGGTGTGATGACGGTGGGTGGCCTGCAAACCCTGGCCCGCTCCTACCGCGTGGCGCCGGGCCAGCGCATCGTGATCGCCGGCAACGGCCCGCTCTGCCTGCAGACCGCCGCCGAGCTTCTGGACGGCGGCGCCAATGTCGCCGCCGTCCTGGAGGCCGCCAGTCGCCCCGGCTTCGCCCGCTGGCGCGATCTTTTGACCGTCGCTTCAGCCGCGCCCGGCCTGTTGCTCGAAGGCCTAGCCCTCGCCAACCGGCTGCGCGGCCTGCTGCACTGGGATCGCAAGGTGACGCGCCTCTTGGGCGAGGGTCGCGTGCAACGGATCGAGGCCGGTGACTTGTCGATCGACGCCGATATCGTGGCGCTGGGTTACGGTTTCGCCTCCTCGTCGGAACTGGCGCGCGCGCTGGGCTGCGCCCATCGCTTCGTGCCGCGCGGCAGTGGCTCTATGGAAACGCTCGCCAACGCGGAGGGCCGCACCAGCGTCGGCGAGGTCTTCGCCATCGGCGACGGCGCGCGCTTCGGCGGCGCGCAGGCCGCGCAGGCGCAGGGGATCGTCGCCGCGGCCGCGATCGCGGCGGATCTCGGACTGAAAGCGCCCGAGCCCGTCGCCGCGCGCCGCACGCTCGGCCGTTCCGCGCGCTTCCAGGCGGCGCTGTGGCGCCTGTTCGACGCGCCGCCCTTCGAACCCGCCGCGATCGACGACAGCGCCATCGTCTGCCGTTGCGAGGAGGTGACGGCGGGCGAACTGCGCCAGCATATCGCGGCAGGCTACGACACGCCGGCTGGGTTGAAGCGAAGGTGCCGGGTCGGCATGGGTCGCTGTCAGGGTCGCTATTGTGCGACCGTGATCGCGCGCATGACGACCGCCGAGGTCGACGAATTCGGCCTGTTCGCGCCGCGCCCCCCGGCCAAGCCGGTGCCGATCCATGCGCTCACGGTCGAACAGGCGGAATGGAGCGGCCACAAGGATTTCGTGCCGCCCGACATGGCGCGGCCGCGCGAGACGGCGCCATTGCCTGTGGAGACGGTCGATACGCTGGTGATCGGCGGCGGCGTCGCGGGTTCCTGCCTCGCCTACTGGCTGGCGCATGAGGGCATCGAGGCGCTGGTGGTCGAGCGCGACGAGGTGAACCTGCAGGCCTCCGGCGCCAACGCAGGCTCGCTGCACGTCCAGCTCCTGGCATTCGAC
>Ga0193729_1001199_pt1 | contig 13342 bp, 12 predicted proteins | sample U1c2metaG_FD_143036 | JGI IMG/M metagenome (GOLD analysis project Ga0193729, IMG submission 143036) | Soil microbial communities from a riparian zone of the East river system, Colorado, United States - U1c2 | ecosystem: Environmental > Terrestrial > Soil > Riparian zone | place: USA: East River... | reverse complement strand
AAAGTCCAAAGACAAAGATCGCTTTATGATCTGGCAAACCTACTTCATAGAATTTAGTTACCTGCTCGCTTCAATCCTTTTCATTCTCGGATTGAAGGGCCTGAGCCATCCCGAAACCGCCAAGCGCGGGATGCACATGGCCGAGTTCGGCATGATGTTGGCCATCATCGGCACGCTGATGCATTTCGAGATCGTCAGCTACACCTGGATCATCGTCGGCCTCCTGGTTGGTTCAACCCTGGGCATCGCCATGGGCCTCTGGGTGCCGATGACTGCCATGCCGCAACGAACTGCTTTGTCGCATGCGTTCGGAGCGTTCGCCGCGGCACTAGTGGGAATTGCGGAGTATTACAGCTACACGCACGGCTTCAAACCGCTCGCCGATCTGGGCCATGTAAAGATGGGCGCGATGGGTTTCGAGATCATGCTCGGCTCGCTCACGACCACCGGCAGTCTGATCGCCTTCGGAAAACTTCAGGGAATTGTACCGGGCAAGCCGCTGGTCTATCGCGGACAGAACATCTTCAACATGTCGCTGTTGGCCGTCACGATCGGGTTGTTCATCTATCTGATCTTTGTGCCGACCGCCGTCATTCCGTTTTATGTGATGCTGGGGCTGGCCTTCGTCTTCGGAGTTCTGCTGGTGTTGCCGATCGGATCGGCGGACATGCCGGTCGTGATGTCGCTCTTGAATTCGTATGCCGGTCTGGCTTCCGCCGCAACCGGGTTTGTGCTCGGCAACAATGTTCTGATCATCGCGGGCACGTTGGATGGATTCTCGGGATTTATTCTCTCAATCCTGATGTGCCGGGCCATGAATCGCTCGATCACGAATGTTCTGTTTGGCGCGTTCGGCAGCGCGGCGACGACGGCTGTGGGGGAAGGCGGGCAAGGCGAAATGCGCGAGGTCTCGCTCGATGACATCGCGGTGCAACTTGCTTATGCGAGTAAGGTGATCTTTGTGCCGGGCTACGGCCTGGCAACTGCGCAGGCGCAACACGCGGTGCGCGAACTCGCGAGCGTCCTTGAGAACCGCGGCGTTACCGTGAAGTACGGCATCCATCCGGTCGCCGGCCGCATGCCCGGACACATGAACGTGCTGCTGGCGGAAGCGAATGTTCCTTACTCGCAGTTGTACGAGCTCGAGCAAATCAATCCTGAATTTCCCACCACCGATGTCGCGATGGTGATCGGCGCAAACGACGTGGTGAATCCGGACGCGCGCGATAATCCATCGAGTCCCATCGCGGGCATGCCGATCCTCGAAGTCGATCACGCAAAGTCGGTTGTCGTCCTCAAGCGCGGTCAAGGCAAGGGTTTTTCCGGCCTCGAGAATCCGCTATTTTTCAAACCCGTGACCGGGATGCTTTACGGCGACGCGAAAGACACGCTCACGAAATTGGTCAGCGCCGTCCAGCACGCGTAATGCGGATCTGCTCCCATGTATTTTGAGATCGTAAGCGAAATCACGGACATTCAAATCATCGCGGTCGGCTCGAGCATCCATGAGATAAAGCGATTAAGGAAACAATTTGGTAGCGGACGTTGGCGCAAATTGAAGGGCAGTGCCCTGGTCAAATTACCCAGTGGCAGGATACGACGAGTTGAACTACACTGGTACGAAGCGCATGGGATTGGCAAGCGAAAGATCAAAATCAAACGATATCTCGATCAAGAATGAAGACCAAGACTAACGAACCAAAATTCGTGGTTTGCGTGCGGAATCACGACGCCGATGATTTGGAAATCCGCAAGATCTATCAAGTCATTCCGGATGAAGCAGCCTCGACTGACGGCCTACTGCGTATAGTGGACGAGTCGGGAGAGGACTATCTGTATCCGTCAGATCTCTTCATACAAATCGAATTACCACAGGCAATTGAAAAAGCATTACTGCCGGCTGCCTGATGCTTTCCGCCACTTGCGCCGTCCAGCACGCGTAACCAAATCCATTCAGCGCGCGTATAAGTAAATCTAAACCTGTCCGCCAATCTAATCATATGAAAACACTGAAACTCTACACGCTGATTTTGTTGATTGCTGTGTCCGTGGCTTTGCCGACGGCATTGGCCCAGCGAAAGCCCGCCCCGGCGAAACCCGCGAGCGCCCCTGCGGCATTTGCCAACCGTGCGGTCTATACGATTTCCGCCGACCAGTTGCGGACCTATCTGACATTCATCGCTTCCGATGAAATGGAGGGCCGCGACACGCCGTCCCGTGGTCTCGACACGGTCGCAAAATTCATCGCGCTCAATCTGACGCGCTGGGGATTCAAGCCGGCGGGTGACGACGGCACGTTCTTTCAGAAGATCGCGTTGCGTCGCGATCAGATCGATCCGGCGCACACCTCAGCCGAAATCAACGGCCAGAAGTTCACCGCCGGCGATGACTTCCTGCCCAACACGATCGCCGCGACCATCACTGGTCCATTGGTCTATGTCGGACGCGGATGGATCGTGCAATCAAAGAACATCGATGATTACAAAGGCATCGACGTTAAGGGAAAGACCATGGTGGTGTTCGGACAGGGTCTCCCGCAAGGCGTAACGCAGGCCGACTTTCGTGGCGCGCCGCCAAACACCGTCTTCAGTCCCGCGACCTATGCTCAAACGCATGGCGCGAAAGCAATTCTGACCATTCTCAATCCGGGCGCAGGACAGAGCTGGGATGCCCAGCGTCAACGCGCGATGCAGCCCGGTCGCGCGGTGGTGGAAAAGTTTCAGGCTCAGGCGTCGGCGACGGGCGCGCCTCCGCGAAACGTAGCAGTACCGAATGTGGTCATTTCACCAAAGATGGCGACTGCCTTACTCGACGGCGAGAAATCTGATCTCCCAACCGTAACGAGTCGCGCGCAGACTGCCGATCCGGTGGCGCCATTCGATCTAAACGCGAATAAGAACGTAAGCGTCACGATAGGCCTGGCTCCCGCCCATGTCATGACCCAGAACGTCGTTGCTGTCTGGGAAGGCGCCGATCCGAAGTTGAAAGACGAGTATGTCGCGGTCGGTGCGCATTATGATCATATCGGCGTGGCCGGCAGTGGACAGTGCCAGGCGATAGGCAGCGACACCATTTGCAACGGCGCCGACGACGATGGTTCCGGGACGACTGCCGTCCTTGGCATGGCAGAAGCAATCTCTCATGCGAAGCAGAAACCGAAGCGATCGATTCTGTTTGTCTGGCACTGTGGTGAAGAGAAAGGCTTGTGGGGTTCGCAGTACTTCACCGACTATCCGACGATTCCGTTGGACCACGTAGTGGCCCAGCTCAACATCGACATGATCGGCCGCAGCAAGAAAGACGGCGATACGAATCCGCGGAACGCAGAACTTACTGGCCCCAATGCGATTTATGTAATTGGCTCGACGATGATGAGTACGGAATTGGGAGCCCTGAGCATGCAGGTGAATAAGTCGTTTCTCAATCTGAACTATGACGTCCGTTACGACGATCCGAAGGACCCGAATCGCTTTTTCTTCCGCAGCGATCATTACAACTACGCGCGCAAGGGCATTCCCATTATTTTCTTTTTTGACGGAGTGCACGAAGACTATCACCGCGCGGGTGACGAGCCGCAAAAGATCGATTACGAAAAGATGGAAAAGGTCGCGCGCACGATCTACATGACTCTGTGGGAGGTTGCTAATCTTCCGGCACGTCCGAAAGTCGATAAGCCGCTGCCGGCACAGTTGAATCAGGGACGGGGAGAGTAACGAAAGATGCGCCGCTGATCGCGCACGCGACTCAGCTCCAATCTTCCACCCGCGCATAGAACCGCGCGCGGGCCCAGACATCATTCATATAGTCGCCTCCGGTCGTGCCCTGGTCCGAGTCCGGCGGCCGCTTGCCCGCGCCGCCGTTATACCGCGAAACCGCCATTTCCAATTGTTCGACAGCGCTCAAATCTGAGAAGTCCTGCCGGACGGTCTTCAGCTTGTTGGCGAGGATCCCGGTGGCTTGCTTGATGTGCGGCTGACCTGCCGGGCCGCCGTCATGGACCACCGGAAAAGGATTCCGATTGTCGACCTGCATGATTCCAAAGCCATGTCCGGCGTCGCCGAAACCGTCCTTAGTTAGGACCGCGCCGCCGCGGCTTTCGCGACTGGCTATCGCAGCGAGCAGGGCTGGAGGCAGACCAAATTCCCGAGCTACCGCGATGAAATTGTCCTTATGGGCCATTACTCGCTTGCGATCAGTCTGCGCCATCTTCTCAGACGAATCGACGCCGCCCGGCAGATGATCTTGTTTCGCAGTCTTGGCTGAGGCGCCGCTCGGTTGAAATTGATTTAGGATCGCATTCGCGGCGGCGCCTGCGACGGCAGTCGTTGAGCCGGCAGAACCGGCAGGTGTCGCGGGTTGTGCAGCGCTTGGATTGGCGGCCGAAACGCCAGCCGTCGGAATCCGTATTATTTGCCCAACCCGGATCGTATTCGGATCTGAAATCTCAGGGTTAGCCGCGAGGATGGCTTCGCGGCTCACATTATTTTGCTTCGCGATTCCGAACAACGTTTCGCCCGGCTTCACGGTGTGATTTGTAGTCGCCGCAAGAGGTTCGTCAGCCATTGGTGCTCCTTTGTACGAATAGACTTCCTTAACGATGCTCAGAAGATGTTCCGCTAGAGAAGCTTGCGCGCTTCATTTCACACGAGTAGAAACCGAAATTCAGCCGCAACGGGAATTGGGCGCCAGAGATCGTTGTGAAACCCCGCCAGTCTAATACGCACCGAAACCGGTTGTAAACGCTCATTTAATTTCAGGATGCAAAAGTGTGCGCCCGGTGGGAATTTACGACATTAAGCGGGCGGCGATGGTTTGCTTTGGGACGACACCTACAATTTGATCCACGAGTTTACCGTCTCTGAAAATTAAGAGAGTGGGGATACTGCGGATGCCAAACTGCTGAGACGTGCGCGGATTCTCATCAACATTCAACTTGGCGATCTTGTATCGGCCGCCAGACTCGGCGGCAAGTTGATCGAGGACGGGCGCGAGCATGCGACATGGCCCACACCATTCGGCCCACGCATCAACCAGGACTGGCCGCGATGAAGAAGCGGCGACAACATCGTTCGCAAACGTCGCATCCGTGACGATCTGCGGTTTTCCATCCGTTGTCCCACTGGCGTGAGGTAGTTGCGTACCGCATCTTCCACAGATCGGCTGCTTATCAACAGAGGCACGTTCATCTACCCGATTCTTAGCGCCACATTGTGGACAAACTCGAATTGCCATCACATCACAGATAGGTCAATGGACCGGAGCGCAGGCGTCCTCGCTTGCATGACATTCGGTTAACGCGACGTGCAACCGGGACGGTTGCGCTCCAGTCTGCTGCCGACGGGCGGGCGGTAGCCCGCCTCTAAACGAACGACTAACTTCCCAAATGCTTTCTAAAGTGCTCGAGCACTCTCTTCCACGCGTCGGCCGCTGCTTCCGCGTTATAAACTTCTGGACGTGTATCATTGAAGAAAGCATGGTCGGCGTCGTAGCTGACAACCTCTACCGGCAGGTCGTATTTCTTCGCGACCTCTTTCAGCCCATTCACTTTCTCAGGATTGATCCAAGCATCACGTTGGCCTGCGATGAATAGCGTCGGCGCTCCTAGCTTCTTCAGAACGTCTTCTTCGGGAATGTCGCCATAGAAAGGCGCCGCGGCTTTCAGCTCCGGAAAGTCGCAAGCCGCCCGCAAGGCGAACGTGCCGCCCATGCAATAGCCGGTGATCGCGAAGCTCTTTATCTGATAAGTCTCTTTCGCTGCGTCCATGGCTTTACGAATTATTTCAAGGCCGTCTTCGATCGGCAGCGCCTGCATCAGCGCGGAGGCTTCTTTCGAATCGGCTGCAACTCTGCCGCGGTAAAGATCCGGCGCGACGCAGAGATATCCTTCCTTCGCATACCGTCCAGCGAGGTCGCGGATGTGATCGTTGATACCCCAATATTCCTGAATCAGGATAACCGCCGCGCTGACTGGCTCAGGTGGCCGCGTCACGTAGGCGGTGGTCGCGCCGCTCGATGTTGCAAGGTTCAAAGATTCGTCATTCATTAAGTTGCCCCGCTTTTTAGAAATATCTTCGGAAGTTAATATGAAGGATTGTATGCGATCAGTAATCACGAACAAATCGCGCGCACGGCAACTTTCTGTTCTCGTCTGGATGATGTGAGGCGAGCTGTTAGCTCGCGCCGCAAACTAACAGTTTGCGTTACAAGACCGATTCGCCACTGTGGTATAAGATCGGCGCTTGCCACGCGGCTTTAGATCCTAAGGAGACATTATGAAATCGATCTTGTTGATACTCGGCTTGCTGCTCAGTTTTGCCTTCGTCCCGTCTGCGCCAAACCCCGCTTCCGCAGATGTCGTCTTCATCAACGGGAACATCTATACCGCGAATGAAAAGCAGCCGCGTGCGGAAGCTGTCGCCGTCAAAGGCGATCGCATTATCTTCGTCGGCTCGAACGCAGCTGCGAAGAACTATGAAGGCCCAACCACGCGTATCGTCGACCTGCACGGCGCCACCACGCTGCCGGGGATGGCCGACGCGCATCAGCATCTGGAGGGTGTTGGCTTTCGCGAGATGACGCTGAACCTGGAAGGCATTACCAACCTTCAGGATTTTCTCGCGAAGGTAAAGGCTCGCGTCGATCAGGCAAAGCCCGGCGAATGGGTCACCGGACGCAGTTGGATTGAAACGTTCTGGACGCCGCCGGTGTTTCCGACGCGTTGGGATCTCGACAAAGTCTCGCCCAACAATCCCGTGATTCTGGGGCGCTCAGACGGTCACGGCACGGTTGTCAACAGCGCGGCTTTGAAGATCGCCGGCATCACTAAGGACACGCCGAGTCCTTTTGGCGGCGAGATCTCAAAAGACAAACAAAGCGGCGAGCCGAATGGCATGTTGCTCGACGCGGCCCAGGGACTCGTGCGCCGGTACGTGCCGCCCACCTCGCGCGCAGACGCTGAACGCGCAGTCGTCCTGGGAGTGCAGAGAGACCTCGGCCTGGGCTGGACGCAGGTTCAGAATCCTGGCGGAAGTTATGAAGACATCGATATCTATCGGAAGCTTTATGGTGAAGGAAAGATCAAGCTCCGGATTTATAAAGTACTTTCCGCGCCCGGAAAGGAAGCGCAACGACTTTTAAGCGAGGGACCAATCATCGGGGCGTACGGCAATCGCCTGACCGTGCGCGCTCTCAAGTTTTACGCCGATGGCTCACTGGGTTCACGGAGTGCGGCGCTGCTCGCACCATATTCCGACGCGCCCGACACTTCCGGCTTCCTGACTGTCAAAGAAGAAAATCTGCTGCCCGTGCTCGAAGAAGCTTTGCGCAAAGGCATTCAATGTGAGACGCATGCCATCGGTGATCTCGGTAATCGCTTCATACTTGATGAGTACGAGAAGGCGCTGAGCGCCGTGCCGCCGAATCAGCGAAAGATTGCCGAGCCGCGCTGGCGCGTCGAACACTCGCAGATCGTGAATCCGGTCGACATCCCGCGCTTTGCAAAACTGGGCATCATTCCTTCGATGCAGGCGTCGCATGCGATTGGCGATCTGCATTTCGCGCCCGCGCGTCTGGGCATGAAGCGTCTGGAAGGTGCGTACGCGTGGAACAGTTTTATCAAGTCAGGCGTAGTTGTTCCCGGAGGGTCCGACGCGCCGGTCGAACGCGGCGAGCCAATGATCGAGTTCTATGCCGCGGTTGCCCGCAAAGACATCCGTGGATTTTCCGGTGAAGGCTGGCACCCCGAAGAGGCCGTGTCGAGAGATCAGGCCTTGAAGATGTTGACCCTCTGGCCCGCGTACGCGGCGTTTGAAGAAAATGTGCGCGGCACCATTGAAGTAGGAAAGCTTGCCGACCTGACGGTGCTGTCAGCCGACATCATGAAAATTCCGGAGATGGAAATTCTGAAAACGCATTGTGTGATGACAGTGATTGGCGGCGAGGTTGTTTACGAAGCGACCGTTGGCATCGCAGGCATTGAGACGGACTTCAATAATCTGCCCCAGACGGATCTTTGGTGGAGAACAGAAGTTGATGATGAGTAAGATTGTTATGTGATGGACGACCCGGTCTCGGTGCATCGCGTCAACTAGCCCGCGTCGCGGGCGGCAGCATAAAGCCTGGGGTGGAGCGAAGCGCAACCCCAGGATAGTTAAGTAAATAAGAAATCAAAGCCCGCAAAGCGGGTGACAGCATGAAGCCGTGAACGTTATTTGTAATCATTCCGCTGCCGCCCGCTATCACGGGCTCGCTTTTTGTCGTACGATTTTCCTGGGGCTCACGCCCCAGGCTTTATGCCGTCGCCTGCTACCGCAGGCTCATTGGTCGTAACGCAAACGCGCGCGCAATATCGCGGAGCATCATCATCAATCCAACCACTTTCAAAATTCTAATCAGCATTGCCATCATCGTCATCGCGACGGTGCACGGATACGGCGCGGCCTGGCTGGCGATCTGGATGTTGTTTCATCCCTACAAGCCAGTGAAACTTTTTGGAATCACGATCTGGCCGCAGGGAATGATCCCGCGTCATCGCGCACGGCTGGCCCAGTCAATCGGCAACGCGGTTGGTAATGAACTGGTTTCGCAGCAGACGGTTTTCGACGCGCTCTTTGAAACCGGATTCTTCAATCGCAAAGTCGAGTCCTTCGCTGATCGAAGCGCTGCCACGCGAAGCGCGCGCTCCGGTATTGGACACGATCTCGGCGCTGCAATACCGGCTCGCGGAACACATTGCTTCGGTTCTGAAAAGCGATCAGACAGCCCAGGCGATTGAAACTTTCGTCGATCGTCAAATCGACAAATTGTTAGAGAGGCGATTAGGCGAAACGATTAACGAAGATACGTTCGCAATCCTGCAAACGTTTGTCGCCGAGCGCTATCAATCATTTGTTAGCGCCGAACAATTCGAAAGTAAAGTCTATTCCTTTGTCAGCGATCGCATCGACGATCTCACGCGCACCGATGCGACCCTGGCGGAAATGTTTTCGCCGGAGACGATCGCGTTAATCAAAGAGCGCATCGATCAGCAAGTGCCGCCGATCGTGCATCACCTTGCCGACATTGCGGCCAGCAAGAACACCCGCCAACGCATTGGCGCGCTCATCAAACACGAAGTTGACGATTATTACGATCGCCTCTCATTCATCAAAAAGATTTTCATCTCGCGCGAACGCATTTATTACGAGGTTGACGATCTGGTTAACAACCACCTGCCGCGTCGGGTCGAAGAATATCTGCGCGGCGACGCGTTCGCGCACGAAGCCACGCTGTTTCTGAATGCCACCATCGACAGCTTCATGCAGCGTCCGCTTAAGGATCTGATCGGGCAGATATCTTCGGACAACTTCGAAAACATCAAGCACCAGGCGGCCTCGCGTTTCGTGGCGATGTTGCGAAGTCCGGAATTAGCGGGTTCGATCAATGTTTATATGGTCGATGCGCTCGAGCGTTTGCAACCGCGCACGCTGCGCGAACTAATCGAAACGCTCAATCCGGATTCAGCCGCGCGCGTGAAGGCGTTCTTGATCAGGAGTTTGTTGACTGTTTTGGCGCGCGATGACATTGCCCGGACCATCAATGAAATTCTGAGTTCGCAGATTGAGCGGTTCCTGGTGACTCCGATTGGACGACTCGCCGACCACATGCCTGCGGGCGCAATCGATAAAGCTTCGGCCGCGCTCACCGAAAAAATTGTGGCCGCAGCGCGCGAGCGCTTGCCGGCGGCGATTGCTGAATTCGATGTTGGCGGTTTAGTGCGACAGAAAGTTTCCGACTATCCGATCGAAAAGTTGGAGGCGCTGGTCCTATCGGTTGCGCAACATCATTTGAAGACGATCGAATTGTTTGGAGCTGTAATAGGATTTTGGATCGGGGTGGGCCAGGCGATCTATTTCTGGTTTACGTACGTTCCGAAGCGATGATGGAAAAACATAAACCCTGACCGCGTATAGGGCGCCCTATGATATGATCCAATTTCGGCGAATTATTTCTTCGATTGCCGTCATTGAAAACATAGCCGTCTCCCACAGCATTCGAGAGTTGCGGCGACTTCGACGACTGCATGGCGGAAAGCGCTGGCGCAAAGTCAAGGGCTCTGCTGAGGTCGAATTGCTCAATGGTGAGATTCGATTGGCTGAACTTCATTGGTATGAAGCACACTGCATTGGTAAGAAAGAAATCAAGATAAAAAGATTGTTGGACTGATTACCAGTTATGAGATTCGCGATTTGCCTCGATAATGAAGGTTACGAAGCTTCTCTTGAGTTGCGTAAGCTTTATCAAGTGCTCACGCCGGAAAGAAATGATCCGAAGGACTACATTCGCGTCGTTGATGAATCTGGCGACGACTATCTCTACCACAAGAAGAGTTTCGAACTTATAGGGCTACCTGGAAGTACCGAACGTAAACTGATGGCGACTCTAAGATGAAGTTACACAATCTGCTCTCCGCGTACACATTGTTCGTAAATTTTCCAGTTGACATTCAGCGCGTTAGATAATAAACATTTGTGTCTAATTTGAAAGGAGTCATCTGCGAATGACCTACGTTGTTGTTGAGATGTGCGTTGATTGTAAGTACACGGACTGCGCTGCGGTTTGTCCGGTCGAAGCTTTTCACGAGCTGCCCGATCGTCTTTACATTAACGCTGATACCTGTATCGATTGCGACGCGTGCGTGCCTGAGTGCCCGGTCGAAGCGATCTTTGCCGACAATAACGTGCCCGAGCAACATCAGCACTGGACGCAAATCAATATCGACGAAGCCCCGAATTATCCGGTGATCAGTCAAAAGATTCCCGCGCTGCATGGACCAGCCTGCAACGGCCCCGCGGAATAGCGCGCCCATAAATCGCGTCCTATACACGAACACGTCGCTCTTAACCGGGCGACGTGTTGTTTTTGCGATCAGGCTAAGTTTGATTGTGGCACGCGCATCTTGCGCGTGTTTCACGGGCGGGACGCCCGTGCCACTCTCTTAAACTGAACCAGAACCTATACCTTTTTGCGGTTGCTGCTGTTCTGAATTTTAGTCGAAGTTTTCTTCGAAGCCTTCGATGGCCTCTCGCAGGATTCGTTGAGCGTCTTCCGATCCGAACTCAGTTGCTTGCCGCTCCAACGCCTGGCGCGCAATCACCGCATCGACCGGATCGCGCAGCACCGCCGCCAACAATGAGGTCGGCAGTTGCGTGAGCGCTTCGTGGGCCAACGCCCTCACGATGACATTGTTGGCTCGCGCCAGCTCGCAGAGCTCGCTCGGGGCGAGCCGTTCCGGCAGCAGTTCGGCCAAAGCGTCGACCTGGGCGTAATTGTTTCGTTGATGCGCGCGTTCGATCAACTGCGCGAAAACTTCCGCCGACTGCGTCTGTTGACTCAGCACATTCGCGCAGGCGTCGGCCAGCCGTCGCGACTCGCGCGCGCCTTCCCGGCCGGCTGAACTTTCGGTTTGTTGCGCGTGATCATCGAGGGCGGCCAGCAATTGGCTCAGTTCCTGATCGGCCCGCGGATCGTACGGCGTCGAGCGCGGAACCTGTGGCGCCGAGCCTGAACCGGCCGACCGCCAGGCATTCTCAACCAGGTTTCGTGTCGTCGTGCGCAAATGATTCCAGACATTCGCGACTCTCGGTCCAAATTCTTCAATCACCATAAGAGATTCTTGGGTCTATGATCGCTTTAATTCCGCCATTGTTTCCGGCAGCGCGATTGTACACCATGCGCTACGAGAAATCTGATAATGCTGCTAAGCTTACTCACCGCGCGCGTCTCAAACGCGCGAATATTGAGGAATCAGTGATGCCAATTAGCGAACAACTACTTGAGATTCTGGTTTGTCCGGCGTGTCGCGCCAAAGTTGAGTTAAAACCCGACGGTAGCGCGTTGAAATGCGTCGAGTGCAAGCGTGTTTATCCGATTCGCGATGATATTCCCGTGATGTTGATCGACGAAGCGACGATCGAAGATGAACAGCCTGCGGCAAATAATTGAGTCGTCGCCGAGCGCCCGGCATCTCAGCCTTGCGCACGCTTTTGAAAGCGAGGCGGCCCAGCCTCTCGCGCCGGCGCGTTGGGACTGGTCCAGCGTTCGTAAGGTGCTGGTGATCCGGTTGCGATCGATCGGAGACACCGTGCTGACTACTCCTTCACTGGTCGCGTTGCGACGGTTCCTGCCGCACACCAGCATCGATATTTTGTTGGAAGACTGGGTGGCCCCGGTTTTGGATGGATCGCCGCTGGTCGATCGGGTTATTTCGATTCCGCGCCACAGCAACGCGGCGCGTGCGCGTATCGCGCGCGAGCTGCATCGCACTGACTATGATGTTGTTTACAACTTGCACGGCGGAACGACTGCGACCTTGCTGGCCCGCGCCAGCGGCGCCAAACAACGCGCGGGATACGCTCATTATCAATACGCGCGGCTGCACAATCACGTGGCGCCTTCGCCGCAGGAGATTTGGTCCCGCCCGACTTTGCATTCCGCCGAGCAGCAACTGGCACTGATCGGTTGGACGGGCGTGCCCGTAAGCGATCGGCCCGCGACGCAGTTGGCGGTCACTGAAAAGGCCGCGCGATCGGTTGCAGCAAAACTTGCGGCGCACCAGATCGATAGCGAACCAGTGGCCCTGATTCATCCGGCGGCGGCGTTTGAAACGAAGCAATGGCCCGCGGAAAATTTTGCGCGCGTAATAGATGAAGTTGCTGCGCGTGGTCTTAAGCCAGTCGTTATTGTGGCCTCAAAAGAAAAGCAGGTGCTTGACTCTGTGGTCCAACAATCATCAGCGCGCGTGATTGGACTGACCGATCTAAGTTTGCCCGAGGTAACGGCGCTGGCGGCGCGCGCGCAGCTGTTCGTCGGCAACGATAGCGGCATAGCGCACATGGCCGCGGCTGTGAATACACCATGCGTCGTCATTTTCGGATCATCAAATGTTGCGCATTGGCGGCCATGGACCACGAACCGGAATGAAGTCGTCCGCGAAGAGATGAAGTGCCAGCCGTGTCACGGTTACTTCTGCGCTGAGTTTGAAACGCCGCAATGCATTCTTCGCATTCCTGTCGAACGTGTCGTGGCGGCAATCGATCGGTTAATGAGAGAGACGAACCTTTAGTGAATCGTTGCTGGCGGTGCGAATACCTTGCTCACCCTGAATAAAGAAAGAGCCACAGAGATTCTTACACGCGCGCGCGCGTGCCGCATCGTGATCGTAGGCGATGTGATGCTCGATGAGTTTATCTGGGGCGACGTCACCAGAATTTCGCCGGAGGCGCCGGTGCCGGTGGTTAATATTCAGCGCGAATCCACCCGGCTCGGGGGCGCGGCCAATGTGCTGGCGAACGTGACCGCACTC
>Ga0193729_1001198_pt1 | contig 13344 bp, 12 predicted proteins | sample U1c2metaG_FD_143036 | JGI IMG/M metagenome (GOLD analysis project Ga0193729, IMG submission 143036) | Soil microbial communities from a riparian zone of the East river system, Colorado, United States - U1c2 | ecosystem: Environmental > Terrestrial > Soil > Riparian zone | place: USA: East River... | reverse complement strand
GTCGCGTTCGACTTCTCCGCCTCTTTGATTCCATCGAGCATTCGGCCAACGCCGAGCGGTTTCGCCGGGCCGGTCCCGTTATAAATTCCGGTCTCACCATTTTCCGCCATGCGAATCGTCCATTCGCCGAGATCGCGCGCGTCGATGAACTGAACCGGATCGTTCGGCTTTCCCGGCGCGAGCACTTCGCCTCCGCGATCGATTCGCACCGGCCAGTAAGTGAACCGGTCAGTTTCGTCGTGTGGGCCCACGATCAGTCCAGGACGAATGATCAACGCTTTTCCCGGAAACCATTTCTCGGTTTCCTTTTCCGAGAGCGCCTTGAGCGGGCCGTAAGTTTTGAATCCGCCTGCTTTCATCGCCTCGAGCGTTTCTTTGTACGGATCGGGCCCGTCGTATTTCTGCAGGGCTGCGTTTTCGTCCGGCGGCTTGCTTAGATCGGAATAAACAGAAATCGTCGAGATAAAGACATAGCGTTCGACGTTGTCCTTCAAAATTTGCGCGGCATCACGCACCCACGCCGGCAACGTCGTCGGATTGTCTATCACGACGTCCCATTGCCGATTCTTCAATGCATCGAGCTGACCGTTGCGATCGCCGATCAGTTGCTCGACCCCCTCCGGTAATTCATTCTTGCGGGTCTTGCCGCGATTGAACGTCGTAATCTTATGTCCGCGGCTCAGCGCATATTGAACCTGATATGGCCCAATAAATCCGGTGCCGCCAAGAATCAGGATGCGCAAAGGCTTCATAGCTTTTTCCGCGAACAAAGATATCGATCTTGCACCCAGAGCCAAAGTGCTGGCGGCGGAGAGTTTGATGAAATGGCGGCGGCTGGTTCTTTTCACCGTTGGCGATTACCAACGCAGGTTTATCGTTTCAAGCAAGATGAACCGGATGACACGACGCAAGGCCACTAAATTAATCGGCGCGAGTAGCGGTGCCTTGCTTTTGCCGATGGGTGCATCGCACTTATTCAGCGCAACCGAATCATTATCGATGCTGACGCGGGCGATTCCATCTTCGGGCGAGAAGGTCACGGTCATCGGACTTGGAACCTGGAACGTCTTCGATGTGGATCTGAATCCGGACAACGAAAAGCAGCTCGGCGATGTGCTTTCGCTCTTCGTGAAACTGAGCGGCAGCGTGATCGACTCCTCGCCAATGTATGGCCGGGCCGAGGAGGTGGTCGGCACTCTCGCGAGCAAGCTCGGACTGCGCGACAAGCTTTTTCTCGCCACCAAGGTTTGGACGCGCGGCAAGGAAGCCGGAATTGAATCGATGGAGCGCTCGATGTCGCGTTTGCAAACCAAGCGCATCGATCTCATGCAGGTGCACAATCTGGTCGATGTCTCCACGCAGCTGAGCACGATCCGTGATTGGAAGACGCAGGGCCGTTTCCGTTACATTGGCATCACCCATTACAATTCGAGCGCGTTCAGCGAAGTGGAAAAAGTCCTGCGCAGCGAGAAGGTCGATTTTCTCCAGATCAATTATTCGATCATGGAACGCGAAGCAGAGAAGCAGATCCTCCCCCTTGCTCAGGATCGGGGCGTGGCCGTTATCATCAATCGACCCTTTGGCGGGGGCAATCTCTTCAGTCGGGTGCGATCGAAGCCGTTGCCCGACTGGGCGGCCGAAATCGATTGTCACTCCTGGGCGCAGTTTTTTCTAAAGTGGATCATCGCGCATCCAGCGGTGACGTGCGCGATCCCGGCGACCAACAATCCAGGGCACTTGGAAGACAACATGCAGGCTGGAATTGGCCGGTTACCGGACGCGAAGACGCGGCAGCGGATGGCCGATTTGGCCGGTTCGTTATAGCGCCGGATTGGCACTCCGAAAATCTTCATTTTTCTTCGAAAACCGGTTGCGCAGGCAGCGATTATGCTCGATAGAGGGCGCTCTTTATGCCGAAAACCGGTCCCCTTACCCCCTGTTTTATTCTCTTCTGTGCCTGGGGTTTACTTCTTGCGACGGCGGCCCAAGGCCAACTGGCCGGATCGGCGAAATCGCGATTCGTTTTTAAGGATGCCGATGGGAGAACCGACTCGGCCGAGGTCCTCACCAAATACGCCCCGAGGAAAATCGTCCATCCGTTCTCGAAAATGGACGGCTCGGTCGATCCCAAATTGAGACAGGCCGCGAGCATCGCGGAGGAACGCGCCCATGCGCATTCGCGCGAGCAGTGCTGGCATTATGTGAAGGAAGCGCTGGTCGCTTCCGGCGCTGTTAACTCCTACCCGAAGACAGCTTACGCGAAGGAGGCGGCAACAGAATTAGTCAGCACCTACGGATTCAAAAAATTGCCGGTCCGCGACCCCTACAAGGCCCCGGTTGGCTCAGTCCTGGTTTACGGCGCAAGTAAAGGCGCCGGTCACGTTGAAATCAGGACCAAAAGCGGATTTGCGAGCGATTTTCGCTCCAAAAGGCCTTCGCCCCGTCCCTTGATCGGCGTTTACACGAAGTTGTGATCGGCGGATGTCGATCTTCGCGTAAGATCGATAAGCTGTTAGCGACCAAGTCGGCCGAGCGGATTTCTGATAATAACTCCGATAGGGGCAGGAGGCGACGCCTTGGTCGCCGAGGCAACGACGCCTGAACCAGGAGTCACTGTATTAGTCGTCGTGATCGCCGGATTCAAAGCGATTCGTTGAGAGTTCGTAATGTTCGGCTTTGCCACTGTTGCAGTATTTGGCGGAATCACCTTCACGCTAACGAATGGCGGATTGGAGTTCGCCCAAGCGAGCGCCTGGCGCTTGGTCTCAAAAAATTTGTCGATAACGATCGCGTTTCGTTCGTAATTGGTGCGGCCTGATCGCCGCGCAGCCTTGCGATTTCGGACAGCGCTACCGGTGTCGACGGCCGACAGAGCACTTCCGTCGGGAAGAAGGACACGACTCCCATAGGGAATTTTCTTTGGGTCGACGGCACAATGGCCTTGCCGCAATCGCGTGCCCGTCGCGGATTTGTGTTGGCGGGTGTATTGGTCCGCGCCGTGACCGCCCTGGGCCCAGTAGACCGTGACCCGAGCGAGGAGCGAATTGTCGCCGGTGAAACCGTTAGCTGCCGCAGTGACGCCGAACAAAAGTAGAAGGACCAATCGTTTCATAATGCCCTCCTTCGGCCCGCGCGCGTGACTGAATCATTCGGACGCGAAAGCGCGGCTCCGTTCGCATCAATCGGTGCCTCAAAATTCTTCATTTTCGGCAATGCCACGATCGATGTCTGATCTTTTGCCACTTCCGGAGGCGATTCCTTTGGGTCGTCCTGAGAGCCCGCCGGAACAACGCGCACGGTCATGAAGTGCGGATTCGAGCGCTCCCAGGCAAGCGCCGCTGCCCTCGATTCGAAAAATCGGTCGATCACAACCGCGTTTCGCTGCGCTGCGGTGCGACCGGTTACCCGGGCTGCTTTGCGGCTGATAACAGCCGGCCCGCTATCGACTGCGATGCAAGCCGCATCCGGGAATAAGACGTGGCTGCCAAAAGGAATTCGTTTCGGATCGACTGCGCAATGCCCGGCACGGAGCCGTGCGCCGTTGGAACATGCCCGCACCTGGCCTTCGCCCGGCCAGTAGACGGTGATGCGTGCGAGCAATGATTCTTCGCGCGCAAAAGTCGAAGCCGCGAACGAGAAAGCAAAGCCAATCGTTGTTAATAACTTTTTCATACCATTTTCGCCGGATTCGCCTCATCGAGCATCCAGCATGGAACCCCACTGAAAAGCAGGGCTTTTTGATTAAGATTCGGAGCAGACCCCTAAACTGGTTCCCACTGGGACGCAAGTTTTTGTTGCCGAAATATTTACGGCTGATTCGGGAGAAACGAATTCCAGTGGTATGTTCCCTGCCGTAAAACGTTGGCGTGCGACGCATTACCGTCCTCACCATTTTATGCGCGGGAAGCTTCGCCCTTTTCGCCTCACCGCTTCGAGCTGAAGGGCTGCAAGAATCGACTAAGAAGTTTGTTTATAAGGACCCTTCCGGTCGAGTCACCTCAGTTCGGATCATTCATCATTACTGGAGGAAGCCGATCGTCCATCCGTTTGCGAAAATTGATCCGCGCCTCGACCCAAAACTCGCGCGCGCGGCCACGTTCGCTCAGGAGCGCGCTCATGCGGAATCGCAAGCGCACTGCTGGCATTATGTGAAACACGCGTTGGTCGCCGCCGGCGTGATCAATTCCTATCCGAAAACTGCTTACGCGGCCGAAGCCGGTGACGAGTTAATGCGCAGTTACGGATTCAAACGATTGCCGATCCGCGATCCCTATGCCGCTCCGATCGGCGCGGTTCTGGTTTACGGCAACAAGAATCACGGCCATGTCGAGATCCGAACGAAAGATGGGTTCGTCAGCGATTATCACAGCAAATATCGCTACTTTTATCCGCTCATTGCCGTTTACGGAAAATTCGGATCCTGATCCTGGCTCAGGCGTAAACGAGAAGATCGATTTCTTCCGGAAGCGAATGCGAAACTTCGCGGATCACATTGCCACGAAGAAGATTGATCAGTGCGTTGCGCTGGGGCGCGCCGAGAATGAGACGAGAGACTCCGAGGGTCGCGGCAATATCGACAATCGTCTCGGCGGCAGACGGACTGACTGCGTAAGCGAATAATGGTGGGTGATCGCCGGCCTTTTGCCTGGCTTCATTGAAAACCCGGCTCGCTTCTTCGTCTTCATGCCATTTGCGTTTCGTGTCCTCTTGAGTCATAAACGGCTGTTCGCGCACAAAAAGAAGGTAAAGTCGTCGGCCGGTATCGCGCGCTTCCTTCAAGGCGAAATCGAGTGTGCGCCCAGTCCCGCGGATCGCGCATAGGATCGATTCAGATCCGAGCGCCGATGCGGGTGCCATTCCGGCAGATGGAGTCGGCGTCGCCGGAACCGTTGAAGATATCGGCGCGGATACAGGCTGCTCTTTTTTCATGCGCCGTTCTTGCACCAGCCCGCGCAGAATCAATCCGACCGCAAGAATCGTGACCGCGAAATAGCGCGCGTTTGGTTTATCGATTAGCAGCGACATTTCGATGGCGGCCATGACGATGAAGGTGGCGAACATGAGCGTGCGCTCCCACGTTTTGATCGCCAATTTACGATCGGTCGCGGTCGCGCCGAGGTTGGTGGCGATCGCGCCGACGACGCCCACTGCGTAAAGATCGGCCAGGCCGGCCATGTCTTTAACGAGAAGGACGAGCAACATCGGGACAATGGTGGCGAGAACCATGCCGAAAGTCGGCACACCCCATTTATTCAAGCGCTGGAAAATTTTCGGAATCTCACGGTCGCGCGACATGAGAAATTGGATGGTGATAAGATCGACAATCGCCGTGTTGACGGCAGAAAGGAGCAGCATCCCGAAGGCGAGGCTGACAATGAAACCAAAAGCGTGACCGAGTGCGGGGCCGAGTGCGCCGCCGACGAAAACGTCGCCCATGTAACGCAGCATGTAATCACGCACCCCTTGCGCGCCGGGCGCGTTCACATCGCCATTGACGATCTGCAGCCCACTGAGCGCGTGCATGGCCAGACCAAGCAGCGCCGTAAAGATACAAACCTCGATCATCACCCACAAAATTGCGGGCGTGGAAGTTTTAACTACCGATGGATTCTCCTCCGTGCTGCCGGGATCGAGTTTCATCACGCCGGTGGCATTGGCGATCGCTTCGACTCCGGAAAGGGCGAGCACAATTCCGACAAAGCCGGCCCAACTCTGCCAGAAACCACCGTGCAATGGCTGCAAATGACCAATCGCTTCGCCCATGTGCGGCAGACTGAAGAATCCGAGCACGACCACGACAATTACAGTCGGTACCGAAATCAAAAACGCGAGGCCGCCGGTGTGTTTCGGTCCGAGCAGATTGAGCAATCCGATGATGAAAATGGCGGCAGCGGCGAATTTTTCCGGATGCGGCACGCCGAGATAAGCAAACGCTGACAGCGCACTAATCGCCGCCGTCACCAAATAATCGGCGATAAGCAGAAATGCGCCGACGATGGAAATGACCTCGCTGCGATGACGCACGCTCGCGTAGACGCCGCCGCCATCCGGATACAAGCGGCAGATCACCATGTAATTCAGACCGACCAGCGCGGTGAGCACGCACATCGCGGCGATCAGCCAGAACGAAGCGTAACCGGCGACGGCGAAGGCGAGACCGATGACGTAGGCTTTGCTCGTGCCCCAGTCGCCGTACAGAATCGCCGCTGCGCGTTTCCAATCGACATTGCGCGGTCGCTTAACGTTGGTTGGTATCATTAATAGTGAATGATGAAATCCATCGAAGCGACGAACTGGTTTCGACGTGTCCCGTTATCGAATGCGGCAGTGTCGTAAGAATGATCGAACCGAAGCTCAGGGCGAAGGGTAACGATTTTATCCGGCCACCAAGTCACGCCGATCGAGTGTTCCGAATAGGAAGTCGCGTGACCGGTTCGGCTTCCGACAATGTCGTTGTAGAATTCGTTGCGCACCGTGAAGAACGCCGTCGGCGCGATGCGGAACATCGTGTAATTAAGAATCCCCCATTCGGGCGCGTAACCGGGCTTCACTGGAAATGAACCATTCTGAAATGGCACATCTTTGGTCGGATGGGTTGTCGCGTCGTTCATGTACATGTACAGGCCCTCGGTCGCGGTATAAATCTTGTCGTTGAATTTGTGCGTCCAGGTTCCGACGATCTGCTGGAGATTGTTGTAGCCGAATTCGCCATTGTTAAAGGCGTTGTCGCCCGCGTAGATGGAATCCTTCTGGTTCGGCGCCGTCCACTGGATCATCACCGTGCCGGTCGGTTGATTGCCGGGATCTTTTTGCCAAAGCGCGACGTCAGTACCGTTCGAAATGCCGGCTTGGATCGTCCATTGATTGTTGATCTTCGTGGTCGTGAAAATTCCGGTCTGGGTGTAATTATCGAATCCATAAACAATCGAATGGCTCGACATCAGATTGTTCGGCGCGAGCTGCGCTTCGATGTCCGGTTCTGAAATGATGCGGCCGATGCGCACATTCATTCCCTGAAAAATCTGTGGAATGTAGATGTCGAGATAAACCATCGGCATATCGACGCCGTAATAATTGTTGTCCTTGAGCAGTTGATCGCTGAAAAGGCCGCGCGAAATCATAAATCGATAATCGAGGCCGTAGACGCCGGAGACACGAAATCCCCAATCGACATGATCGGTTTGGGACTCGTCAGGAGCGCGCTCGATGTAGAGAACGAATTGGTTCTGCTCGAAACGGTTCGGGCGCAGGTCGTAAATGAGAGGGAAGTTTGCGTTGGGGCCACGCGAAGTGTTCGTCGATGTGCTCAGATTCCAGGAAAAATCTTCCCAGCCGTAAATTTGGACCCTGCTTTTCTTCCATGCGTCGCCGTGCGGTCCGGCGTAGATCGCTTCCACCAACGGCCACGGTCCTACGTTCCCTGGATCACCAATGATTGGTGTGCCGCCGATTTGCCAATCGCCGGATGGAAACGGCGGCGAATCGAATGGCGCTGGTGGAATTCGCCGTTGCGGTGGCGAAGCATCTGGAGCCGGCGCTTGATAGGCCGATGACTGCGCATCCTTCGCGAACGCATCGAACAAACGTTGTCCAAACCACTCCGCGTTTTCCGCGGCGCTGGCATTCGAGATTAAAATCCCGATCACAATCCCAACTCTCGTTAGGCTCAATTATTCTCCTGACTCAAACGAAGCGCACTCGCGCGACGAGGCGTCTCACTTCAAGCGGAGTCGGATTTACGACATCCCTTGCACTTTAATGATGCTGACGAGGTTAGCTGTCGGGCTGGAGCCATTAAATGCTCTCGATGCCGCGCATCGTTCGCCCCGATCCGTTTCGGGAATTGGGTCCCCCGTTGATCCCACACTCGCGGGACCATTAAGCGAAACAAAGAACTGAGAAACTCTCGGATTTCCGTCCTAACGAGTCAAGTCGGGCACGATCCTACGTTGCCGATCCACGCTTACATTATATATAGCTCTACTGTGTGACCTACCTCGCAGGCTGTGACGCGCTGCTTGATTGAATAAAGCGCTTGTCAGGCGCGACCCACGATGAAAAGTCAATCCACGCCCAAATGGCTGATTTGATCATCACTGAGAGCGGCGCGGTCCATCGCCCGCGCAACGTCGATTGGAAACGCGCCGCCGCGCTCCTTTACGGCGACTGGGGCACGAGCAAGGCCTACGTCATTGGTCTTGCTTTTTTGGCGGCCGGCTTTTCGTCGCTGCCGATCATCCTCGCGGTCTGCGCGCTGACCGGGTTGGTCGGGATCAATTACATGGTGATTTGCCGCCATTTTCCTGATGGCGGCGGCGTTTATTCGGCGGCGCGATCGCAGGGACGATTGCTCGCAGTGGTTGGCGCGCTCCTTTTGCTGGCCGATCTAACCGTCACGGCTGCGCTCAGTGGCTGGTCGGCTTTGACCTACATTACTTCCGGCGCGGAACACATCGCCTGGATTAAGCTTCTCCGCGACCACATCGCGCTCACCACCATCGCGGTGCTTTTGATCATGGGCGCGATCAATTATTTCGGCCCGAAACATTCCGGCAGTCTCGCGGTCGCCTTGGCACTGCCAACTCTTCTTGTCGTGATTGTTTTGATCGGCATCAGCGCGCCGCATTTGACCACGCGTTTCCTTGAACCGCGCCAGGAAAGTCTGGGCACGCTTTGGGTCCAATTTGTTGGCGTCATTCTCGCGCTCTCCGGCGCCGAATCAATCGCCAACGTCACGGGAGTGATGAAACTCGATCCCGGATCGACAATGGAGCATCCAAGCGTCGCCCGCGAATCGATCAAAGCGATCATTCCCGTGGCAATTGAAGTTGTCGTCGGCACGGCGTTGCTTGGCTGGGCGATGTTGTCGTTGCCATCGGTGCTCGGAAAAACTCTGCATTTGTCCGATCCATCGTCGATCGCTTCGGTCCTGCAACTCCGGAGCGAGGACATGCTCCGCTTCATCGGAGAACAATTCGCGACCGCAACATTTTCACCGGCGATCGGCAATTTCTTTGGCTGGATCGTTGGAATCGTCTTCTTCCTTTTGCTCCTCAGTGCCGCCAACACCGCCATCGTGGCAACGATCGGGTTGCTCTACATGATGTCGCGCGATCGCGAGATGCCGCGGCAATTCCGAATATTGAACCGCCACGGCGTCCCGATTTATCCGTTGCTCATTGGGCTCGGCTTGCCGACGGTCGTTCTGCTTTTCGTCGCAAGTTTCACTGCCCTCGCCGGACTTTACGCAATCGGTGTAGTCGGCGCGATCACGGTCAACGTCGGCTCGTGCGCGTTTAACCGCACCGTCGGTTTCACCTGGTACGATCGCGTCCTTTTCGGCGTCACGTTTGGCGTTCTATTTTTTGTTGAACTGACACTGGCCCACACGAAATCGGACGCGCTCTTTTTCGTTGTTGTGGTCGTGCTCAGCGGTTTAGCACTGCGCGCTTACACCCAGAAGCGGCAAGGTCTGACCACGCTGACCGTCACGCGCGAAGTTGCGCAAATGGTTACGCCAGATCTGGAGGCTCGCGTCCAACCACGCTTCCAAGAAGGCCAGAAAATACTGGTGGCAGCGCGCGGCATCACCCCGGTGCTCGGTTTTGCGCTCGACGAAGCGCAGTTGCGCAAAGCGACTCTTTGCGTGCTCTATGTCAAAGAAGTCGCCGTTTATTATTCGGGCGGGCCAGCCTCACTCGGCCGCGCCAAATGGCAGGACGATCCGGAAGCGAACGCCATCATGTCTTTGATGATGAAGCTCGGATCGGAGCGCGATGTTTGCGTCATTCCGGTTTATGCCGTCAGCCAGGACGCCGCCGCCACTATTGTCGATCTTTCCGCAACGATGGGCGTGGATTATCTCGTCATCGGCGCAACGCAACGGACTGCGCTGGCTAATCTTCTTCGCGGCAGTGTGGTCACGAACGTCGCCCAACATTTGCCGGACACGATCCAGCTTCTGATTTTCGGCTAAATGTGACCGCGCCCTTGGTTCGCATCGCGATGTGGTCGGGCCCGCGCAATATTTCCACCGCGATGATGCGCGCATGGGGCAATCGGGCGGACACGGCCGTGATCGATGAGCCATTTTACGCGTACTATTTAAAGAGGACCGGCAAAAAGCATCCCGGCGCCGCCGAAATCATTGCCGGAGGCGAGACCGGTTGGCAAAAAATTGTCGCCGACCTGAGAACAGGGCCCATCCCCTCCGGCAAACGTATTTTCTTCCAAAAACAGATGACCCACCACCTGCTGCCGAAAGTCGATCGGGAATGGATTGTCGATCTTACGAATTGCTTTCTCATCCGCGACCCGCGCGAAGTGATCCTTTCCTACATTAAAAAGAATCCGGAGCCGGTGCTGGAAGATCTTGGGTTCGTTGAGCAGTGCGAAATTTTTAATTTCGTTCGCGAACGAACTGGCAAAGCAGTTCCAGTTGTGGACGCGCGGGATGTTCTGGAAAATCCCGAGCGAATATTGCGAATTCTTTGTGACGCGATCGGCGTTCCTTTCGACGTGGCGATGCTGTCATGGCCTCCGGGTTTACGCGACAGCGATGGAATCTGGGCAAAATATTGGTACCACGAGGTCGCAAGATCGATATCGTTCCAGCCCTACCAACCGCGAGAAGGAAATGTTCCAGACCGCCTCAGCGAGATTTATGAGCAATGCCGTGAATGCTACGAAAAGCTTTATCAACATCGGATTTACTGAGACCCAGAAGATTGGAGAGGCGCTTGTGCCAAGCGCCCGTTTATTAGTTCGGCGTTTGAGACAAACGCCGCTACAACGTTTTAGTGCTTTTCCTGCGTTCCCGTTTTCCTAATTCGATTTTCCTACTTTCATGCTGCAGAAATTTAATCCCAAGAACCGCGACCTGATCGTTAATATCAATGGTGAGCTCGTGCATCGGGACAAGGCCGGGGTTAGTCCGTTCGATTCGGCGGTGCAAGGCGGCGACGCGGTTTGGGAAGGGTTGCGTCTTTACAACCGTCGGATCTTCAAATTGCACGAGCATCTCGATCGACTCGAACGTTCAGCGCGCGCCCTTTCCATTGCCGATATTCCGCCGCGCGAAAAAATCATCGAGGAACTCAAACGTACGCTGGAGGCAAACAAGATGCGTGATGGTGTCCACATCCGGCTCACGCTCACACGCGGTGTGAAAATTACTTCCGGAATGGATCCACGGCTCAACCAGAGCGGTGCGACCTTGATCGTTCTGGCTGAGCACAAGGAGCCGGTTTACACAAAAGATGGTTTGAAATTGATCACCGCATCAATTCGCCGGCCGCCATCAGAAGTTCTCGATGCCCGAATTCATCACGCCAACCTGCTCAATTCGATTCTGGCCAAAATTGAGGCGAACAACGCAAACGCGGATGACGCGCTCATGCTCGACATCAACGGGTTCGTTGCCGAAACCAACGCCACCAACGTTTTTGTCGTGCGGAAAGGCGACCTGGCCACGAGTAAAGTCGTCGCGTGTCCGGAAGGAATTACTCGCGCAACTGTGATCGAGATCGCCGCCGCCGAAAAAATCCGCTGCGTCGAAGCCGATCTGTCTCCGGTCGACGTTTATAGTGCTGACGAAATGTTTTGCACTGGCACAATGGGCGAACTCGCCGGCGTGGTTAAGATCGACAATCGCGACATCGGCGATGGTAACGTCGGCCCGATGACCAAACGCCTGAGTGAGCTCTACGCAATGCGGACAGCGACCGAGGGCGTGCCAGTTGTCGACGCTGATCGCCCGTCAGTAATTCCTGACCAGGCGCGTCACGGCAACGAGGGCCGAGATAATCGGCCAGGCTGAAATTCCACTGATAAGGGCGAAGAGCAGGAGCTCTGTTGCATGATGGCGCCTGTTTTCTGCGCGGAAGAATTCGCTGCTTAGTTTCCAAAACGGACGCAACTTTTCCTGAGAAATTGTAGAGACGCTGCCACACGCTTCGGTGGTCGATTGAAAGTTGTAATCGGTTGACGGGAAATTCCGGGAATCGTCCGGGGTGCGGTTGTCGCAGCGCGAATTCCGCTGATCGGGACTAATTTGAGGTGTTGGTTTCATAAAGTTTCTAAATTTGTTGAAAGTTATTGCCGAATCTGATTTGGAAGATGCGCGCAAGGCTACCAGTGGCTGATTCGACCACTGGGGCGCCGCGAAAAGCGGCCTCCAACTTGGCGTTACGGACGCGCCCTTTATCCGGCCTGCCCGCCATGGCGGGCGGCGCGGTTTGCCGGGCTAGTCATTTTCATCTGTATCTAACTACAGCCGCTTGCACGCGTGTCCAGGATGCGGGCGAATTCTAGTTGTAAGTGCCTCTTACAGAGTGAGAAACAGCTGATGAAATGTGTTGTCACTGAGCTCGAGCACCTCCTGAGTCTCTGCTCACGGGCCCAGCAACGAGAGCGAGCGATAGATCCACGTAATGCCACCGAAGGCATACCGGTCATTGAGTTATGAATGCAAGATTTATGAGGATTGACGCGGAGGTGGTTTCTGAATCAAAATAGAACTCGCCTGATGAAAGTCTGTCTATTTGTAGCCGTTGCTCTGTTGACATTGGCCAGCTCTGAAGCGGTCCGAGGGATAACTATTCCAATAAACTTAGGACCTCCGGGTACTCTCGCGACTGATACGACAATTTCATTCAGCGACCTAAACGGCACCGATTTGGTTGGTCAGAATCTGTCAGTGGATTTTCTATTCACGGGTTCGGAGTTCGTGCGTCTTTTCACCGTGACGACCGATTTTTCGGTATTGATGACGCTGCAGACTAGTAGCTCCATCCCCCTTGGGGTTTTTCTTCACGGAACAGGTTATTTAACCGCCCTAGAGCCGTCGGAAACTTTGGGAAGCGCATCTTCGTCGAACTCGCTGTCGGTCGGCTTATCCCCGACAGTGGGCAGGCCACTTGACTTCTACGACGTGCATTTAGACCTGACCTTCCCGACAAATCCCGGGGTTGTAACTGAAGGTCAGTTCCGATTACTCAGCAACACCGGACCGTTTGGTATCGGCCCCGGTCTGCCCGCAGACATTGTTCCGGACACCGGAAGCACCGCTATTTTGCTCGGGTTGGGTTTTTTCGGAATTATCCTGGCGACACACTGCTTGGATCGAAACGTACGACGCCACTATTGAAAGTCGTCGCGTCGACAAGCCCGGCGAATCGATTTCTTCGGTCGGGGAGCGTTCTGGCAAAACTGTAGCGGCGGTCTGTGACCGTCGCAATAATTTCAAAGCTACTCCGCGCGCAATCGTTAATCAGACTGAAGATCACTGTGTTCAAGCCGATCCCGAGAGGCGAGCGTGAACAACGCTAGAAAAGTAAACCCGGG
>Ga0193729_1001196_pt1 | contig 13346 bp, 10 predicted proteins | sample U1c2metaG_FD_143036 | JGI IMG/M metagenome (GOLD analysis project Ga0193729, IMG submission 143036) | Soil microbial communities from a riparian zone of the East river system, Colorado, United States - U1c2 | ecosystem: Environmental > Terrestrial > Soil > Riparian zone | place: USA: East River... | reverse complement strand
CAAGGCGACGGCGGCGGGCTCGATCATCGCCGCCTCCTCGTCGCTGATCGAGTCCGGCACCTTGGCGGCGTTGTAGTCGTTGATGACGGCTAGCTCGGACATGCCGCCCCAATCCCAGCTCAGTCCGACGCAGCCCATTTTTTCGCTGAGATGATTGAGGCCGCGCCGGCTGTAATAGTCGTTCATCGGCATCACGAGCGGCTGGACCGAAATACGGTCTCCGCGCTTGAGATGGCTTACGTCCTTGCCGACGTCGACGACCTCGGCGGAGAATTCATGGCCAAGGATCTGCGGCAGCGTGGCGGCGGTGAAAACGTGAGGGATTGCCGGGGTGACAATCGGGCCCGCGATGTATTCATGAAGATCGGTGCCGCAAATGCCGGTCCATAGCGGGCGGACCAGCAATTGATCTGACCGGAATCCGCCGGGCTCCTTGACGGTTTCGACCCGGATATCCTTGCGACCGTAGTAACGAACAGCTTTCATCGGGGCCCATTCCTTTTGCGATTTAGCGAACGAGAGTTTGGCCGCGGCGAAGGTTGTTTTTTTGGTGAAGATCGGCGCGCCACGGCTGTCGGATGGCTTGAACTGCGTCAGTTCGCGACGTTAGCCCGAGGCGTCCGTGAGCCACAATATTCCGGACTTTCCCTTCACTGGGGACGTATTTTCCCCAATTCTGCGCTAAAAGGTAACTGAGGACCGCCATCTCCCTGCACAGCTTTTTGGGGACCGGCGACGGTGCCGGCAAGTGAGCAAAGGGGTCCACTGCAATGATGATCGACCGAATGAGGGATATCAGCGCGTTCGTCCATGTCGCTGAAGCCAAGAGCTTCACGACCGCCGCCGAGCAAATTGGTCTGTCGCGATCGGCGATCGGAAAAAGTGTTTCGCGCCTGGAGGATCGGCTGGGGGTGCGGTTACTGCAGCGAACGACCCGCAGCGTTTCCTTGACCGGTGAAGGTGCGGTGTTTCACGAACGATGCGTGCGCCTGCTGGCCGATCTCGACGAGGCCGAGATGTCGATGCTGAGTCACTCGCACGCGCCGCGCGGGCGGTTGCGACTGGAACTGCCGGTGTCTTTCGGACGATTGCATGTCTCGCCCATCCTGAGCCAGTTCATGAACAAATGGCCCGAGCTTTCCGTCAGCGTTTCGTTCAATGATCGATATGTCGACCTGATCGATGAAGGCGTCGATCTCGCCATCCGGCTCGGTGGAAGCGACGACGGACGCTTGATGACGCGAATGCTCGCACCGCATCGCCTCGTCACCTGCGCTTCGCCGGCTTACCTGCAAAGCCAGGGCATCCCGCAAAATATCGACCAGCTGGAAGGGCACAGCTGCCTCGCATTCATTCACGGCGGGCGGCCCGTCGATTGGCGCTTCAATGCCGACGGCCAGATACGCACGATAGCGATCAGCGGCCGATTTGGTGCGACCAACGCCGAGGCCTTGCGCGACGCGACGCTGGCGGGATTTGGTATCGCCCGGCTCGCGACGTTCCTGATCAGCGACGATCTCCGCGCCGGCCGCCTGTTGCCGATCCTCGACGGCCTTTCTGCCGATGGTCCGGCGGTTCGCGCGGTGTATCCGTCGAGCCGCCATCTCTCACCGAAGGTTCGCTCCTTCATTGACGAGCTCCTGGGCGCGTGGCGGCCGGTACCACCCTGGGATACTTAGAAGCATAATCGCTCTTCGCCAGCTTACTTGACCCGCAACTGTTCCTTATGCGACTTCACCAGTTCATGCATGCTGTTGAACCTGAAGTCGACGTGCGGCATCTCGCCCGGATTCATGGTGGCCCCAAAACCCTTTTGGGCGTGTCGCCGGTAGATCCAACAGGACTTCAGCCCGTGAGCGTTTGCCGCTTGTGATCGTGGAAGATACTTTCGGCGGTGTGCAGGATCTTCTCCTTCTTCACGCCAATTCCTTCCAGCTTCTCGATCATGTAATCGAAATTGCGGGCTGACGGCTTGTACGACTCGATGTCTTCCGCAGTATAGATCGCATCGAAATCCACCTGCAGTCTGCGATTACTCGCTTGAAACGTCTCGTTGTCCACGTTGGAAAGGATGACGAGCTTGAAATATTTCTTCAGGTACTGCAGCGCTCCCGGAGTATCTTCGAACGCCGGCCAATTTCCGACAGACCGCCCATACTCGACGCAATCCTCGTGCGTCGCGTGGACACCCCACTCCTCGGCGAGGCGCTTGTAGACGATCGGCAACAAGTCCCGATACCGTTTCGCCGGAGTGTAGTGCTGCTGGCTGGACTCGTGACGTGCATGCGCCTCGAGAATCTGGTCGCGGGTCAGCGGCCGCTGCACCCGATCAGTGAAGGCCTTCAGCGCCTCGACCATCCCGCTCTCCCAATCGATCAGGGTACCGTAGCAATCGAAGGTGGGTGCGTCGAAATCCGTAAGTAACTTCTCCTCGTTTATAGCCATGCGCCAATTCATCACTTTGGCAAACCTTCGCGCGCTCAGTCGTTCCAGTCCATCAAGAGGAAGTTTGGACTGGGTCTAGCCAGCGGGAGCCAGCGAGATCTAACATCTCGACGGCCGCTTTGCGCCATGAGCGGCCAGTCCAATTGCGCCGCCTGTTACACCACACGCTGGACACTAGGTGGATCAGGGAATCAAACCGCTCGCTCGATAGGTGGCGATGATCTCTTCATAGATGGAGACGTCGCCGCGGCTGTGGGCGATGAGCTGCGCGCCCGAGACTGCCGCGAAGATGGCACGCGCACGACGCCGGCTCTTCTCGGGCTTCCCAGATTTGGGCATTGCCAACACCCGCGCGATCCAACGTTCGTTCATCTCACCCCACTTGACGACCTCGGTTCGGACATCGTCCGGAAGTTCGTTGCGCTCGGCCGACAAGATTCCGGCAAGGCACATGCGGTTTTCGTTGCGCAAGGTGTCAGCGAACACGTCGGTGTAGCGCGCCATGCACGTTTCGGGATCGAGCCCCTGCGCCAGCAGTCCGTCAAAATATTCGGCGTAGTGGGCCGTGTAGCGACTGGCCAGCGCTGCGCCCAGTTCTCCCTTGGTCGCAAAATAATAGTGAATGCTGGCGCTCTTGATCCCGACGTCCTTCGCCAGTTCCCGGAAACTGAGGCCACTGTAGCCAAGGTCCTGCACGGTAAGCCGTGCCGCCTCCATGATCCGCTCCTTCGTGTTCGTGTCGGCTACCATCGTCATCTCCATTTTTATCTACCTGACGACAGATAGGCGTTGACATCCCGAAAGGGAAGGTCTAATTGAGCATTGTCACCTACCTGACGACAGGTAGATAAATGAGCGAGACGATCCGCTCCAAACCCAGGGAACCGCGACCATGACAACGAAACTCGAACTCTTCACCTCGCCTTCGGCCTTCCCGAACCCGCAGCGCCTGCGCATTTTTATGCACGAAAAGGGCATTGCGGATCAGTTCAACGAGCACGTTTACGACATGTCGCCGGTCGGCGAGCAGCGGCAGTGGCGGCACCTGAAGATGAACCCCTGGGGCGAAACTCCCACCCTCAAGATCGCGGACGGCAGCTTTATTTCCGAGACGGCCGCCATCGCCCGCTATCTCGACCAGTCCATGCCCGGGCGGAAGATCATGGGCGCGACCCCGTTGGAACAGGGTCTCGACAATATGTGGGACAACCGCATCTGGGTGCATATCCTCTATCGCATCGTCACTGCCTTCCATGTCCTGCATCAAGGGCTCGGACCGAAGCTCGAACTGACGACCAACCACGCCTGGGGCGAACATTCCCGCAAGGAAGCGCTGGCGCATGCGAGCCTGGTCAACCAGCATCTGGCGGACGGACGCGACTGGATCCTCGGCGGGGACGCGCCGACCTTCTCGGACATCACGATGGCCACCGCCATCGCCTTTTCCAAGTTTCCGGTAAACGCAACCCCGCTCGACGAGCGCTTCGAACATTTGGATGCATTCTGGCAGCGCTGGCAGCGCCGTCCTGCCTTCAAGGCTGCCTATGCCGACCGCAATAGCGGCGTCCCCGAGTTGGATAACCCCCAGGAAAAACTCTGATCGTGCAGACCGCGGCCATGGCCTAACTCACGAGGTCATGGCCGCAGTCACACGCGCCCATCATAGCCGCGATCTCCAACGAAACCGCCACAGCCGAATGATCTGCGGTGGCATCAACTACACCCAAAACAACTTGAAGGACCGCATCCCGAGTTCTGGGAGACTGTCCACTATAATCGCCTGCCTTGTTCACCCGTAGGAGAGCAGCATGAAAGCCCTGATGGTCCTCACGCCCCACGAAAAGCTCGGAAGCTCTCCGTCGCGCTCCTCGATGCGTTGGGCAAATATCGGCAAAACGCGACTATGGCGGGCCTCCACTTGACCGCCCTTCTATCTCGTCGCTCCGGCTCGGCTACCGCCGCCTGGGAGGTTTCCCCCCTGCTAGGATTATTGGTGACCGTTTGGGCGGCGATCTCCGCGCTGATCATTTCGCAGGTAATACGGCTTCATGATACGCAATCCTGCTCGATGGGTCGCATTTGCGGCAGCTTGCTAGGGATCGCCATCAGCCTTTCGGTAAGCGTGATCGGGTGCACAATTCACGTGCCGTCGGCGACGCAGATGGTGCTTGCGGTCGGGATCTGCGCGATCTTCACCAGGCTGCCTATGCCGACCGCCAAAGCGGCGGACCGGAGTTGGACAATCGGGCGAGCTAGGCTCTCAGGGATAAATCTAGGTGAGCCGCCTGTTTCAGCCGCTTAGCCTAGATTCTCCGAAGCGCTTGTGACCGGTGATCCGCGTCCAGCGATAGCTTCAAGCTTCTCTGCGCCCGAACCGGGGGCAGAGAAATCCTCGCCCCGCGATCCTAGGCTGACTTCTTCACATCCACCTTATCCCGCAGCGGCATCGGAGCCCGGTTCGCGCCCGCGGCGGTGAGCAGGCAAGCGGACCTTTTCAGATCCTCCGTCGCCGTTCCATCTCCGAAGCTCTCATACACAGGCAAAAGGAGCTCGACTGCCTCCTCGTTATTCCCTTCTGCGATCGCCATCTGCGCCATGTCATTTACTATCCGCAACTCGAGGGATCGCGCACCGATCTTGAGGGCGTTTTCGCGTGCTGTAGCAAGCATCGCACGGGCAGGGTCCGCCTCCCCTCGCGCGGCCATTATTTGGGCCTTCACTCGAAGTAGTTCAGGCAGACACCAAATCTCCTTTGTCTGGAGCTGCAGCCTCAATGCGGCTTCTATCGTTTCGTCGGCATCAGCGGATCTGCCCCTTTCGAGTAGGGTTTCGGCCAAGATGCCAAGGTACCCCGGAACGCGCACAAGAAACCTATTGCGGATAAGCTCGTCGACAGCCGCCCGCATGTCTTCGATGGCGTTCAGGTCGCCGCGTGCGTGTCGGCTGGCAGAAGCATAAAACCGATGCACCGGAGCATAGAGCGCGGTGCTTTCGCGTTTGAGGTTGCCTTGAAGAATAGTTATGTATCGATCTAAGGCGTCGGCCGCGCCGCTCCAATGTGCAAGCGGCAGAGCGACGGCCGCTAAAATAATTGTTTGACTTATACACTGGCCTGTCTGGCCAGCGGTCTGAACCAATTCCTCGACCATCGCGAGTGCGCGCTCGGGTTGACCGGTCAGCCAGGTCGTCGAGGCGAGCGGCCGATGGATGTTGAAGTATCTCTGTGACTGAAAGCGCTCGATCCTCGATGGAGGCATGTCGTGAGCAAGTTCCTTCGCGAGCTGTTCGACTTTTACGCGCGTCTCAACCAATTTCCCGAGATGCAATTCTGCCAACGCGCCCAGCATTTCTCCGTCGAAGCGCGATACTCGGTCACCGACTTGGGAGGCGAGCCGGATAACGCCATCGGCAAGGCTAACGGCATGTTCATGGCGGCCCTGCGCGATGAGGAAGTAAGCCTGACCGCACATATTTGACAGGCGTTGACCAACGTCACCGCTGCGTTCGGCAAAGCCGAGGGCAGTGTTCCAGGCGTCTTCTGTTTCGGCTAGGAGCTGTCCGGCGAAGGTCATGCACCATGCCCGAGAAGATGTCAGTACCGCCATTCGTCGGGGCACGTCCATTATGGATGCGCAGTGACTTATCGCCCTGTCGATCTGAAATAGTTGCTCGAAAACGGACGATTGCTCGTTCCAGAGCCGGATCGCGGAGATGGCAAGATCCACGCCAAGGGACGCATCGCCTCCGTTACTAAAACACCAGTCCAGAGCTTTGCGTAGATCTCCGGACCGCGCCTCGTACCGTTCGCGCCAGACCCGACAGTCGACCCGGGCCCACTCCGCCTCGGATTTTTCGAACACCGACAGCAGGAGTTGCGCGTGCTCGCGCTGCACGTCTTGTGCGAGGGGATCCTGCAGCAATCTCTCTGCTGCGTAGCTTCTGGTGCTTTCCAGTAACCGGTAGCGGAGTTGCTCCCCATCAATCTCCGCCGACAGCAGCGACTTGGAGAGTAGGCCGCCGAGCGCCATGGTGGTCTGATACGGGTCGTATTGCATCAGTCGCGCCATACAGACCACGTCGGTCCACTCGAAGGAGCCCGCGAAGACGGACATGAGCCGAAATATCGTCGACTCCTGCGTGGAAAGTAGCTGGTAGCTCCAGTCCAACGTCGCCCAAATCGTCCGATGCCGCGAATGCGCGCCTTCACATTCGTTCCGGAGTTCGCTGAGGCGCCGGCCGACGGAATTGTGGAGTTCCGCGGGAGAGAATTGGTCTAACTTCGCGGCTGCGATCTCGATCGCGAGCGGAAGTCCATCCAGTGCTTCGCAGAGGCTCGCAACGGCGTAGGTGTCCTCGTCGGCCAGTCGGTAGTCAGCCGTTTCGAGCGCACGCAAGGCGAAAAGCGCGATCGAGGGATAGGCCAGTGCTTCGCTTAAGCTTCGCACTTCCGCGCGCGGGGGAAACGCGAGAGGCTCGACGCGTTGCACGTTCTCGCTAGAGACTCCAAGTGGCTCTCGACTGGTCGCCAGCAAACAACTGCTGATCTTCGCCTCGACAAACCGTGCAGCAACCGCCGCGACGGCATGGAGTAAATGCTCGCAATTGTCCAAGACGAGCAGGATGCGCCGGTCCCGCAGGTGTTCCACCACGGCCGAGATCAGGTCTGCGGGATCGCCGCGAACGCCCAGGGCCGTGGCCACGAGGTGTGGGACGAGCGAAGGGTGGTCGGTCGCGGAGAAATCCACGAAACGAACGCCGTCAGGAAATTCGTCATGTATTGTGTGGGCGACCGCGATGGCGAGGCTGGTCTTCCCCACGCCGCCGGGACCGACAAGAGTCACAAGGTTTGTGAAGTTTAGCGCTCTGGCCACGCCCTCTACATCGCGCTGTCTGCCAACGAGCGTGGAAGGCGCGGGCAGACTGCTGACAATCGGCTGTTCATCGACGGAAAAGCCCTCAACCTCGATGCTTTCCGTTTGGACACGTCCCACGAACTGGTATCCGCGTCCCACTACCGTCGCGATGTAGGTTGCTTGGGGAAGAGTATCCTCTAGTGCCCTGCGCAGGCTGCTGATGTGGACCTTCAAGTTGTGCTCATCGACGAAGACATTGGGCCAGGCGGACTCGATCAGGGCATTCTTGCTGACCTCCTGTCCCGCCCGCATCACCAACAGGTGGAGAATGTCCAGCGCCCTGCCACCCAGCTTCACGGGTCGGTTATCCCGCAGCAGGACGTGCTGGCCCGGAATGAGCCTGAATGGGCCGAACGCGAAGGCAACGTCAATCGATTTATCCAGCATTGCTTCGTTCTTACTCCTGACGCACGATTTTACGACGACCCTATCGCTTGCATCTCGTGACAGCGGCGCCGGGAGTCGGTAGCTGCGATAACACTCCAAGCGCGGGTTCCAAAAGTTCGTCCGCGCCCTGGTTCAATGTCAGTCCCTCGCCAGTCGACCGCAGGCAAAATCCATAACACCTTCGATCAAGGCGGACATTCATGGGACGCTGCCTTGCAGGCCCGGAATCTCCCTGTCGTCTTCCTCCATTCGTCCATTTGGCCTTCGCAAGACCCTTGTGCTGGCGCAAATTGAGGCGAGCGGATTGCGTAGATCTTGCTCAAGCACGGCAATGAACTGCTCCAACAAGATGACCTCCGTGCGCTCGCTGAGACGGTCGTTGTCGGCGACAGCCGATCCTTGTTTGCCTCATACGGGCGAGGCTGTCAGCGACGGCCACTCGTGCCTACCGCTTAGGCACTGGGTGGAAGTTGTCGCCTGCCGATTTACCTCAATTTACTCGGGGAACACCGCCTCTGGCCTTACAGACTAGCTTGCCCGGCATGATGGTCAAGCGGCAGTCGCCGTACTGGAACTTGACCGCGCGATGCTGACGTCGGGGCGTTTCCGTACCCAAAAGGAGTTTAGCATGCCATTTGCACGAATCGATCTGGTAAAAGGAAAAAGCCCCGAGTATCGCGCCACCTTGGCTGACGTCGTGTACGAGGGGATTGTCGGTGTCCTCAAGGCTCCGGACGGCGACCGTTTCATAGTTGTCGGCGAGCATTCACCCGAAAACTTGATTTATGATCCCAACTTTCTCGGCTGGAAGCGATCGCCCGACTTCGTCTTGATCCAGGTGACCAGCACCGTCGGAAACAATAAAGAGTCGAAGCTTGCCTTCTTCCGATATGTCGCCGACCAACTGAAGAGCAAGCTATCCATCCGCCCCGATGACATCATGATCAACATGGTCTTCGTCGCCCGCGAGGATTGGTCATTCGGTAATGGCGAACCGTGGAATTAACGGTTCGCCGCTCGACACGGTTCAACGGAAAGTCGACGGAGGCCTTCCCTATAAACTCACCAGGCTGAGACACGCGCCCGCCTGTTGGCTTGGATTGGACGTTCACGTCCTTTCCAAGCCCACGGAGACCGGGTTGATAACTATCTGAAACCGTCCGGCGCCGGACAATGCTGTCCGATGACCTTTAGCGCCATGGAGAAGATCATGCCAGACCGCTCGGCAGTCCGCGTGATCTCGCGCCGTCCCGCCAAAGCAGCGCTCACAAAAACCTACGCGACGAAGGCGCCGCCCCAGTTCGAACGCTCGCTGGGTGGCTTCGCTGCGGCGTTCCGGTGGTGGCTGCTCGCCGTTGCCGTCGCCCTGCTCGCCGCTTTCCCAGCCTTCGCTGAAGCGCCGTCCCGCGTTCGCGGCGTCGTCACCGCGGTTGACAACGGCAGCATCACAGTCGAGCAGCGGGACGGGCGCACGGTCACACTGAAAGCCAGCGCGGAAACCGCCTACGCCTACGTCGTTCCCTCCAGCCTCGATGTGATCCGGGTCAACGACTTCGTCGGCACCGCCGTCAAAGGGCCGCCGAGCGCCATGGTCGCGGTCGAGCTCGTGATAATCCCCGAGGGCATGCGCGCCGGTCGAATTAGTTACTACGGATGGGATCCCCTGCCCGACCCCGACGCCAAAGACACGTCCGGCACTACCGCGACCCGCATGACCAACGGCTCGGTGTCGAAGGTCTCGCCGGCGTCGCTCACCAACACCAGCATGACCAACGGCACGGTCTCCGCCGAGAAGGGCGGCGCGGCCGGCCTCACGCTGACAGTCACCTACGACGGCGGCAGCAAGAGCTTTCGAATAAGCGTGCCGCCCACCGCACCGATCACCCGCTTCGTGGTGGCAGACCGGTCGGCAGTCGCCATAGGCTCCAGCGTTTTCATCAAGACCAACCCTGGCAACCAGGCCGGCCTTGTCGCCGTAGGCAAGGGCGTTACGCCACCCATGTGAGGCTCCCGCGACACCCGTTACTTCAAAAGGCCGAGACTTGGCTTCCCGCCGCAAAACGCCGTCGCACCAACCAGGAGAAATTCATGAGTCAAAATATCTCGCTGCTGAAGGCCCTTCTCAAGGTCGAGGCGTCTCCATCTGCGCCCAGGCTTTCCAGTGCGCAACTGCTCGATGCCCCGGAAAACAAGGCAATCCAGGATATCTGGGCACTTCCGCCCGATAATCCCCGACTCCACGCAGGCTCGAGGATCGCCGTACTCGCAACGGATGGCGTCGAGGAGATCGAAATCAACACTGTTCTGCATTATTTCCGCTCGCGCGGAGCACGGGTTGATCTGATCGCACCCAGGCTCCCACGTTACCCCACGGCTCTGGGCATCCAGTTTCCCGCAATCCGTGAAACGCACATCATGACCATTACCTATGTCGCCACGGGCGGTTGGATCAAGTTCGACCGCTTGCTGGAGGACGCCGCCGGCGACGACTACGATGCGGTGGTCGTTCCGGGGGGAGCCTGGAATCCCGATACGCTGCGTGCCGAACCAAAAGCGATCAGCTTCGTCCAAAAAGCCGCGTCGGCGGGCAAGATAGTTGCCGCGATCTGCCACGGCCCATGGGTCATTTCCGACGCCGGTTTGACACGAGGCAAACGCGTTACCGGCTGGTTGGCTATCCGGCCGGACTTGGAAAATGCCGGCGCGACCTTCATCGATGAGCCGGCGGTGACAGATGGAAACATCGTTACGTCTCGTGGGCCACTCGACATCGCAGCCTTTATCTACGCCATCGACGAATTGCTCATCAAGCAGACAACAAAATGATCGAACTCAATTGGTGCGCCGGAGCGGCTTGACCCGGTGTGATCTGGGTTCAATGCCAAAACCGCGGTCTCCGTCCCCAGCGAATCTCGAATCGCTGTCGCCGCGCTTTACCGCAATTTACCGAGGCAATCCGCGACTTGCGATAGCCTGATCCATAGGCGGCAGGCGCGAAAGAACCAACGGTTTTGACAAGGAGAGCAAATGACCTCGTCCACTTTTTCCACCGTGAACCCGGCTACCGGTGAACAGATCGAGACATTTTCCTTCTTTACGTCCAAGGAAACCGAAGCCGTGCTCGCGCGCGCCGAGAAGACCTTCCAATTCTTCAGAAAGCTGTCGGTGCACCAGCGCGCGCAGCTTCTGTCAAACCTCGCGGTGACATTGCGGAAGAACAAAGATCGACTCACGAAAGTGATCACTACCGAGATGGGGAAAATTACTGCCGAAGCCGAAGCAGAGATCGAAAAATGCGCCATGGAAGCGGACTGGTATGCCGAGCACGGACCACAGATGTTAGCCGACGCACCCGCTGCAACGGGCAGAGTTGAAGCATATGTTTCCTATCTGCCGCTCGGCGCCATACTTGCGATCATGCCGTGGAATCTTCCGGTATGGCAATTGACCCGCATGGCCCTTCCGACGCTCCTGGCAGGGAACGTAATCCTGGTAAAGCACTCCCCCAACACGCAGAGGAGCTCGCTCGAGTTCGAGCGCGTCATGCGCGAAGCCGGCTATCCAGAAGGGGCGTTTCAGAACCTGATCCTGAAGACGGAAGATATTGTCAACGTCATCAATGACCCCCGTGTCCAAGGAGCTTCCGTTACGGGAAGCGTGCGAGCCGGCTCTGCAGTCGCATCGGAGGCGGGAAAAGTGATCAAGAAGACCATTATGGAGTTGGGTGGCTCTGACGCTTTCATCGTCTGCAAGGACGCGGACATACCCAAGGCGGTTGCGGCAGGCATCACGAGCCGCTTCAGTAACGCAGGCCAGGTGTGCCTCGCGGCAAAACGGTTCATCCTGGTCGAAGAGATAGCGGATGAATTTGAAAAGCTGTTCGTAGAGGCGGCAAAGGCGATTCGGGTGGGCGACCCGACGGATCCAGCGACGCATATGGGACCGATGGCACGGATTGATCTCCGGGACGCCCTGCATAGGCAGGTGGAAGGCAGCATTGCAAGGGGCGCACGGGTACTCTGCGGGGGCAAACGCCCGGAAGGAAAGGGAGCCTTCTACGTGCCTACGGTGCTCAGCGGAGTGACGCAGGGGATGCCTGCCTTCGACGAAGAGACATTCGGTCCCGTTGCCGCGGTCGTGCGCGTCCCGGACATCAACGCTGCCGTCGACGCGGCGAATGCAAGCGAGTTCGGTCTCAGCGGCAATATATGGACCGGGGATGTGGATTCGGCTCGCAAGATCGCCCGTGACCTCTACACCGGCGGCGTATTCATCAATGGCTTCACCGCGTCCAATCCCCGGGTCCCGGTCGGCGGAGTCAAGAACAGCGGGTACGGCCGGGAGCTTTCTCATTTCGGGCTTCATGCTTTCGTGAATCCGCAAACTGTCTGGATAGAGCATCTGTAAGTGACGCCTGAGCTCCCTGTGCGGTTGCAGGGAGGGGAGTAGAACCATGAGCAAGGCGGCATTCATCGGGCTGGGCGCAATGGGCGCGCGCATGGCGACCAATCTGCTGAAGGCGGGTCATGAGGTTACGGTGTGCGATCTGGCTCCGGAGGCGGTCGACAAGTTAACCCGCGCCGGAGCGAAGACGGCGCCTTCCGCTCGAGAAGCGGCGGAAGGAAACGATTTCGTCCTTACGATGGTCCGTGACGATAATATTTCGCGCAAGGTCTGGCTGGATGAAACGACCGGCGCACTGGCAGGCATGAAGCCGGGAGCCGTCGCCATCGAGTGCTCGACGATAACCCCTGCGTGGGCCCATGAACTCGGCGGCGCCATCAGCAAGGCCGGCATCGCAATGCTGGAAGCGCCCGTATCCGGCAGCACTCCGCAGGCAGAGAATGCGCAACTGGTATTTTTAATCGGGGGCCATGGAGAGACGCTGAAGCGCGCGGAGCCGCTGCTGAAGGGCATGGGTTCCAGCGTTCGATATGCAGGCCCTGTTGGTGCCGGGGCACTGGCAAAGCTGATCACAAACGCACTGATGGGCGTTCAATTGAGTACCCTCGCGGAGATGATCGGCATGCTCAAAAGGCGGGGCGTCGATCCCAAACCGGTCCTGGATGCCGTAGCAGCCACCCGAGTATGGAGCGCTCACCTCACCGGTGATGCGGAATCCATGCTGAGCGGCAATTTTGAGCCGCATTTTCCAATCAAGCTACTCCTGAAGGACCTCACCTACACGGTAAAGACGGCCGGCGAGGACGTATCGGTACCGACCGTCAGCGCAGCACGGGATGTTTTCCAGAAGGCCATGGACGAAAAGCTCGGAGACCTCGATATGACAGCCGTCGGCAGGCTGTTCTAAAAGAACGACTAACCTTTTCGCCAAGCCTGGTTGGTCAGGAAGTACAGCGATCCGCGCCGGCCGGCGATCGGCAAAGCGTGCGTCCCACCAGCCCAGATCCCGTGCAATTGCGCGTATCTTCCGCAGCCTAACCTCGATGGCGCGTTCAAAAAAGAAACGGGATTGAACTCCACCGTTGGCGGCGCCGGATTCAGAGACATCGGAGAGACAGCTTGGAGACGATCGGCCGCGACTTGAACGAGATGCAACGTGTACCGTTGGCCGAGTCGCATGTCGCTGCGCTTCGGGCC
>Ga0193729_1001194_pt1 | contig 13349 bp, 8 predicted proteins | sample U1c2metaG_FD_143036 | JGI IMG/M metagenome (GOLD analysis project Ga0193729, IMG submission 143036) | Soil microbial communities from a riparian zone of the East river system, Colorado, United States - U1c2 | ecosystem: Environmental > Terrestrial > Soil > Riparian zone | place: USA: East River... | reverse complement strand
CCGCCGGTAGTCAGTCTCATTCACACCTCGCCAAAGCGAGATGTTCTCGGCGCGCCTGTATCTGACTAACTGTTTCAACAGTTTCCATTTGAAGCCGTTGAAACGGCTGCCAGCAAACAGGCGTTTTGTTAGCACCCTCGCTGCACGCGCGGTGTGTATGAAATCATAAAGCGCCCTACTTTTTATTTTCTGCCGGTCGCTAACACTTCGCCAGTCTGACACGTCAAAATCCACGAGCGAATTCGAATTGATTTCAAACTCACTCTTCCGTTGACGTCGCTGAAGCATAAGGAATCCGAAAACTATGAACACTCGACCCCTGACGCGAGTCGCCACGACTAGTCTCGTGTTTGGCCTGCTCGCCATCTTCGCAACTGCTCAAACTCCCGACGCCACCAAGACTGATCCGGTCGCACGACTCTCCACCGAGCTGGAGCCGAAGATCAAGGAAGAAGTTCAGCAGGGTCGTCTGCCAGGCTTCGCCATCGGCGTGGTCAAGAACGGAAAACTGATCTATGCGAAAGGCTTCGGCGTAGCCAAACTGGGCGGCACTACGGCGATCACTTCAAGGTCGCTCTTTCATATGGCTTCAGTGACGAAAACATTTGTTGCCACGGCGATCTTGCAGTTATCTGAAAATGCCAAAATCGATCTGGACGCGCCCGTGATTCGTTACTTGCCCTACTTTCGCCTCGACGATGAGCGTTACAAAACCATTACCATTCGCCAGATGCTCAGTCACACGTCAGGCATTCCCGACACGGTGAACTACAACTGGGACAAACCTGAATATGACGCCGGCGCCCTCGAACGTTTTGTCCGCAGCATTGCCGATCAAAAACTTGTGTTCGCGCCCGGCGAGAAATTCGCCTACAGCAACACTGCTTATGAGATTCTCGGCGACGTGATTGCCAAAGTCTCCGGCGAGAGTTTCGAAGACTATGTGCAGCACAACATCCTGATGCCGCTCGGCATGAAAGACAGCACGCTGCTCGTACGCGAAGCGAATCCCCAGTTGCTTACTTCGCCGCACCTTATGGAAAACAACAAGGTTGTGGTCAGTAAAGTTTTTCCATACAACCGTGCGCACTCGCCCAGCTCGACTCTCTATTCAAGTATCGAAGACATGAGCCGTTGGGCCATCGCTAATCTGAATCGCGGAGAACTCGACGGCAAACGAATTTTGAAGCATGACACTGTCGACTCAATGTGGCGGCCGGTCGCCGATGCTCTTGGTATGAAAGAAGGAATCAGTTGGTTCACCACTGAGAAACAAGGTCATCGTTTCGTTTTGCATTCCGGCGGCGACGTTGGTTTCGAGTCACTGCTCGTGCTCGCTCCTGAAGACGACGTCGCGGTTGTGGCGATGAGCAACTTTGCCGCTCAGGATCATGACTACGTCGAAGAGTTTGTAAATGGCGCGATGCGAATCATGTTCGGGCTCAAACCATCCGAACCCTCGGCCGCCGCTGCGATCACTGCAACACAACTGGGCCCTGAAGAAGCGAAGAAGAAAGCGGATGAAGTACTGGCAAGTTATGTCACGGCGCTGGGCGGGCGCACGGCGCTTGAGAAGATCAGCAGCCGCACCGCCAAAGGAAGTTTCGAAGTCAGCGGCATCGCAATGAGCGGCCCGGTGGAGACGTACGCGAAGGCGCCGAACTTGATGCTTCTGGTTCTGAAAATGCCCGGACAGGAAACTTTCCAGGACGGGTTCGACGGCAAGGTCGGCTGGGAACAGAATCCGGACGACGGCATCACCGACAAGACCGGGCTCGAAGCGGGATCTGCAATGCGTGACGCAGACTTCTATCAACCACTGAAGCTGCGTTTACAGTATCCGAATCTGATTTTCAAAGGCACAGGCCGAGTCTCAGTCGGGAAAGGCGGCGCCGGCAAAATTGAAGAGCGCGACGCCTTAGTGCTGGAAGCGCCGCGCGCCGGCAGCCCGAGACGTTTCTATTTCGACAGCGTCAATGGGTTGCTGCTGCGCACTGAAGAGTGGGACGCGGCAGGCAAGATGACTGAGGCCGTTGAATACCAGGACTATCGTGAAGTCGACGGCATGAAAGTGGCTTTCACGTTCCACATTATTCAGGACATGCACTTCACCATTAAATTCACCGAAGTGAAACACAACGTGCCCATCGACGACACGATTTTCGTGAAACCAAAGAAGTAATGTTGCACAAGTTGTGAACTTGCGTTCGATTTCATGGAGGGCGCGGAGCGCGCGAAAGCATAAAGCCTGGAACGTAAGCCCCAGGTCAACGCCCACCATGAATTCGTGAGCCCGCGACGCGGGCGACAGACCCTCCAAACAAACACGTACGGTCGCTCGCTCAGCGAGCTCAATACTTCCTCTACCGTTGTACCCGGGGCTTACGCCCCGGGCTTTATGCTTTCACCTGCTTCGCAGGTTCTCGATCACGATCAATTATTCTCATTAGCCGCAAACACTATCGACAACTTCTGATTTTTGCTCCCAAAGTCACGCCTGAGATCCGCTATGTGTGCTAGCCCACAGACGGCTAACGAGACCATCGTGTATAAGTCATTAGCTCCTCGCACCCGTCAGCATGCTTTCCCCAAGCGCGCTACGGGCCGAGCCGCCCCCATTTCGCTGAATGAGCGTGGGCAAACCTGAGATTTGAGCAGGAAAATTTCCGTTCGATTTAACTAAGGAGAGTTTTTATGAGCAGGATTAAATTATGGCCCCACGGGACCATCGTGGCAGCGGTGTTTGCACTCATCGCCGGCGTGGGCGTGTGGTTCTATGCAAAACATGAACCCGCCGCTGAGGCACAGACGCTGCCAGATGCCGCGCGCATTCAACGCGTCGAGGGCCAGGTCGCCTTTTGTGATGATCGCGCCAACACCGATGCCAATACACAATGGACTGCGGTGACGGCGAATCAACCTTTCTCAGAGGGAGATCGGATTTACACCCGTGACCAGTCGCGCGCCTCGCTCGCTTTTAGCGGACGCAATTTCGCGCGGCTCGATCCGAACACTTCGCTTGACGTGGTGTCGCTGGGCGATCGCCGCACACAGCTCGCGATGCGCGACGGCTCGGCAATGTTTGACGTCGGGTACTTACAACCAGATGAATTGTTTGAAGTGGCCACGCCCAACGGAGCCGTAGATTTTACTCAGCCCGGACTTTACAGCGTCGATTGCAACAACAGTAGTGTTAGGGTTTCAGCTCTGACGGGACTGGCGCAGGTTGTAGGTTTGGGAGGCTCCGGCCAGGTTAGCAAAGGTGAAATGCTGACCCTCCTGGGCCAGGCTGCTTCCGAGGTAGCCCTCTCGAGATTGAATCGCCAGGACGCCGGATATCAGGTGGACGACTATTACCGTTATCAATATCCGAATTCATACGACGGTCGTTACAGTAACTACGACGCCTATCTCAGCGATCCAAACTATTACGATCCTTACCAGCGCAACGTGAGTTATAAGTATGCGAGTTCAAACATTACAGGTCTCAATGACCTCGATGCTTACGGCGACTGGCAGAACGTCAGCGGTTATGGTCATGCCTGGCGGCCGCGAGTAGATGACGGCTGGGTTCCCTATCAACAGGGTCAGTGGATCAACAGTAATACGTATGGACCGACCTGGGTTTCCAGCGAGCCCTGGGGCTATGCGCCATATCACTATGGACGTTGGACCAGTGTGAACAACCAGTGGTACTGGATTCCCGATGGAGTTAATACGACGCCTTCGTATGCGCCGGCCCTGGTTGCTTTCGTTTCACTTGACGCGAACCAAACCGGCTGGGTGCCGCTCGGCCCGGGCGATAGTTATGCACCGCGTTATTACGACGAAAACTGGCAGCCACATTATCTGACGCAGAACAATGTAGTGCCCACGCAACTTGTTAATTTCGCCATACCCGGAGCGGTGACCGTGGTGCCGGTGGATGCCTGGGGTCGTCCCATCGATCCGCGCACTATCCGACGTGTTGATCAGCAGAGATTGGCGTCAGTAAGATCCACACTCGATCCTTTGACTCTGACCCCGCTGAGAAATGCAGTAGTTCATTCGGCTTGGGGCCGCGGCAAAATCGATCTGCCGCCCGGCATTGCGAAGAAACTCAACGACACCCCGGTTTATCTCGGCAGCAGTGCCCCGGAGTCGAAGTTTCGCAAGGACCTGCCAAAGTCGATGCGTGTAGAGCGTGTCTCCGACCAGGCCAAAAATCAGAAGTTCAAGGTTAGAGATGAGCGTCAGCAAGAGCAGCAGGCAGATACCGGGCGCAAACAGGATACGGGCCGCGTGAACGGCCAAGCCAACAACATCGCCAAAGATAATAAAGATAATAAAGCGAATAAGGACGCGCAGCAGCAGACGCGCCAGCTTGAGCAGCAGCAAAGAAAAGATACGCAGGCTCAGGAGAAGACGACTCGCGCTCAGACGCACGTTCAGGATAAAGCTCAACGCGAAGCTCAACCGAAAGCGCAGGGAGAGCGAGTCGCCAAGCCGGCAAAGTCTGAAGCGAAGCCAAAGCCGCAAGCCGCGCCCAAACAGGAACGCAAACCGAAACCACCAGCCGAAGCTAACGACAAGGGTAAGGGCGACGGCAAAGGCAAAGTTAAGAAGCCTTAGATGAGGTCTTCACGCCGGAGGCGTGAAAGAGAGTAGCCGGTGGTGCGTCCCGATTCATCGGGACGCCACCACCGGATCACGTCAATTTTCATTGAGCGCGCGGAGCGCGCGAAAGCATAAAGCCTTGGGGCGTGAGCCCCAGGTAGACACCCATCAAAGAATTCGTGAGCCCGCGACGCGGGCGACTGGGACGGCACCCCTTGCCCCTCCAATGAGATGCCAATTTGGTACCTCAAAGGCCGGGCGTGGTGGAAGACGCTACTTGGATCGGCTGTCGCTCGCTCCGCGAGCTCAACCTTTCTTCTACCGTTGTACCCGGGGCTCACGCCCCGGTCTTTATGCTTTCACCTGCTTCGCAGGCTCCGGATCACGCTCGATTTATTTTCCCAACCCCGCTTAGCGGGCTAACAGACATCTCTTATTCTGGCGTCTCGAGATAGCGAACGGTTAATCGATTCAACGTACCAACCCGAATCACCGCTCCTCTCTATTTTTTCTTCGATGAAGATTTCTTCTTCGACGAGGATTTCTTTTTCGGCACCTTGCCCCCTGACTTCCTCGCCTCTGACAGTCCAATCGCGATTGCCTGTTTCTTACTCGTTACCTTCTTACCTGAGCCACTCTTAAGGGTCCCCTTCTTCCGCTCGTGCATCGCCTTTTCGACTTTCTCAGACGCCTTCTTGCCGTACTTCGCCATAATCAATCCTCCCTTCACCGTTACCGTTCTCATGCGCGCCACCCGTTCATCCGGCGCTCAATCGTCCGGCTCTAACGAACTGCGTACTCCTTCGTTACACTAAAGAACGTTACGAATACTCTTTGAGCTTGAATTGGGCTTACATCAAAGATTCGGGCAAACACGATGCCAACGGCGCGACAGAACATTTCCTGCAACCTTCCCTCCCATTTCATCACTTACTAGAAAACCGTTCAGGAGATCTCTATGACCACAAAGACTCTTATCGCCCTGATCCTTCTCGTCTTTTGTTTTGCGCCCGCCAAAATAACCAGCGGCCAGTCGGCGCGCGGTCCAATCACCGGCGAGTGGCGGATCGAATTCACCCGCAAAGACACAGATGAAGTTCAATTGAACATGTCGCTCGGAAAGCAGCAGAACTGGGGCAACGGAATCAAGATCAGCGAGTTGCAGGGGCTTTCGCGCGATGCGCAGACCTCTGCGATGGATGTCACGATTCGCATCGTGCGCGACGCCGGCACCTTCGAGCTGGTGGGATCATTTCGCGACGGTAAGGGATCGGGCCGCTTCACGCTCACGCCTGATCAGGGTTTCTTTTCCGCACTGGCTGCGCGCGGCTATACGAACTTGAGCGACAACAAGGTGTTTTCGGCGGCGATGGCGAATCTGAAGATCGCCTCGATCGATGCGCTCAAAGCGAGCGGATACGATCAGCTCACCTTCGACAACTTGATCGAATCGAGCATCTTTCAAATCACGCCTCAAACGATCGCGGATCTAAGATCGGCGGGCTTTGACCATCTGGCTTTCAGCCAACTCATCGAAGCTCACATCTTCAAAGTCGACGGCATCTTCGCTCAACAGGCCGAGAACTTAGGCTTCGGCAAGCTGCCCTTCAATAAGCTTATCGAGATGCGCGTGCACAAGATCACGCCTGAATACCTGAGCGAGATTCAGCAACTCGGTTTCAAGGACATGAACCTCGATCGAGTCGTCGAATTCAAGATCTTCCAGGTGACTGCGCAATTTGTAAACGACCTGCGGGCCGCCGGCTTCAGCTCCGTCACTCCGCAAGAACTGGTGAACCTGCGCGTCTTCAAAATTGATAGGGACTTTGTGCGCCGCGCGAAATCTGAGGACCCCAACATCACCGTCGAAGGCCTCGTGGACATGCGCATTCATGAGAAGCGCGCCGCCAGCCGAGGGATTCAGTAGCAAGCATATCAGCCGCAGATAAACGCAGATACACGCGGATAATACGGGGCAGTACCGGGCCCGTAGGGGCGATAGATATGTAGCCCACGGCGTAAGCCGTGGGTCAGCAGTCATGAGATATGTGCGAGCCCCGTAGGGGCGTAACCAAAACATCCGCGATTGATGTTCCGCCCCGCTGGGGCTCCGGTTCGAAGGGCGACTCTTACCCCACGGCTCACGCCGTGGGCTACAGATCTTTCGCCGCTCTGCGGCTGCTTTGCCGCACACTGCGAGAAGCGCAGGGGCGTATACTTCTCGTCATCATGAAAGCACAACTCACACTAATCCTGGCGTTCACCATCCTGGCAAGTGTAGCGCGTGGACAAACTCCTCCGGTCGCAGACCATCATCAACACATCTTCAGTCCGGCAATGGTGAAGCTGCTCACACCCGGTGCGGCCGAACCGCAATCCCTGGCGGCGTCGGATTTGATTGCGCTCCTCGATAAAGCCGGCATTCAACGCGCTGTCTTGCTCTCTGTCGCTTACATTTGGGGAAGTCCGGCGCGAACGATTGAAGATGAATACGCCAAAGTTCGCGCAGAGAACGACTGGAACGGCGCCCAGGCCGCCGCTTATCCGAAACGCCTGAGGGCATTCTGCGGCTTCAATCCGCTCAAGGATTATGCCCTGGCTGAACTCGAACGCTGCGCTAAAGATCCGAATCTCAAGTACGGCATCAAGCTGCACTTCGCCAACTCGGATGTGCAGATCGAGAATCCAGCTCACGTCGAGCAGCTAAGTAGAATCTTCCGCGCAGCCAACACTCATCACATGGCGATCGTTGTGCACCTGCGCGCAAACATTTCGAAACAGCGTCCGTATGGCGCGACTCAGGCGCGCGTGTTTCTGGAGCAACTGCTGCCGCTGGTTCCGAACATTGACGTTCAGGTGGCGCATCTCGCGGGGAGTGGTCCCGGTTACGATGATCCGCCTGCCGATGAAGCGATGGCCGTGCTTGCGGAAGCAGTTGCCCGGCACGACCCGCGCACGCGCCGGCTTTGGTTCGACGTTGCCTCGTGCGTTGACCTTGGTATCTCGCCTGCGAATGCGGCATTGGTGGCGAAGCGAATTCGCCAGGTTGGCACCAAACGAATCTTATTTGGTTCCGATGCAGCCTACGGACCGAACCTGCGCCCGCGCGAGAGCTGGGCCGCCTTCCGTCGCTTGCCGCTTACTGAAGCAGAATTCCGTCAGATCGCGAAGAACCTCGCTCCCTATCTGCGTTGAGCGTCGCGGACTACCCGTGGCGAGGAACGTAAGAATCATTCAGCCGCGGAGCGGCAAAAGATCTGTAGCCCACGGCGCGAGCCGTGGGTCAGCGGTCATGAGATATGTTCCAGCCGCGGAGCGGCGAAAGATCTGTAGCCCACGGCGCAAGCCGTGGGTCATCGGTCTTCAGATATGTTCGAGCCGCGGAGCGGCGAAAGATCTGTAGCCCATGGCGCGAGCCGTGGGTCAGCAGTCATGAGATACGTTCGAGCCCCGTAGGGGCGAAAGATCTGTAGCCCATGGCGCGAGCCGTGGGTCAGCAGTCATGAGATACGTTCGAGCCCCGTAGGGGCGAAAGATCTGTAGCCCATGGCGCGAGCCGTGGGTCAGTAGTCATAAAACATGTCGAGCCCCGTAAGGGCGTAACTAGAACGATTGATGTTTCGCCCCGCTGGGGCTCCAGTTCGAAGGGATCTCTTACCCACGGCTCACGCCGTGGGCTACAGATCTTGCGCCGCTCTCGCGGCTCCGCCACCGCACATTGCAAAAAGCGCGGTGTCAACTCGGGTTTTCCATTACGCGCTTCGTCTCTCTTAATCGGGGTGACCTTTCGTTGTGCTGACAATCTGCTCTTGTCAGCGGACTCTTACTCGCATAACATAACCGTTCGCTAAACTGCAGCCTCGTCTGGCCCTAATCCCAAGGGAGATTCTTGAAAGTGCCTCGTAATTCGCACTCCGGTAACGGCAATTCAAAAGCTCGATCGAGCGAGCTCCGATCGTCTACGTTCATCGATTTGTTCGCGGGCTGCGGTGGGTTCACACTCGGAATGGAGCGCGCCGGGTTTACGTGTCTCGCCGCGATAGACTCCAACAAAGAAGCGATGATCGTTTTTCGCCGAAATTTTCCTCACGTCCGTCGTTCGCTCAAGAAGAACCTACCAAGTTTGGTCCGGAGGACCTTGCCAAGAGGATTGGCAACGATGAAATCGACGTCATCGTTGGTGGTCCGCCATGTCAGGGCTTCTCTACCGTTCGTCAACGCGATGGCTCAAACAATGGCCCGCGTCTAGTTGAGGACGAGCGCCGTCATCTCTACCAGGAGTTTTTGCGCTACGTCGAATACTTCAAGCCCAAAGTCTTCGTCATGGAAAACGTGCTCGGCATCAAGTCGGCGGATGGTGGGCGCTACTTTACGCGGGTCCAACAAGAGGCACGAGTAATTGGATATCGTGTGCATCCGCAGACTGAAAGGGCCGTCGATCTGGGTGTTCCGCAAAAGCGCGTACGTCAGCTCATCATTGGTACTCGCCTCGATCTGCCGAATTATTTTTTCGGCGAGTTAAAAGCCGCGCTTCGCGCCGTGAAATCACCGACGCTAGGGCAGGCGATTTGCGATCTGCCAAGGCTGAAGGCAGGGACCGGTGAAGAAGAAACAGACTACGACATCGCGAAGCGTAAGGCGCACGTGACGAAATACGGCAAGCGATACATTTACCAAACATTGGAGGTTCATCGAGCAAACAAATTGACCGCTCACCGCGCTCGTCCGCACAGCGCACGCGACTTACGAGACTTCGAGAAGCTTCGCGAGGGTGAACATTGCGCGCAAGCAATGAGGCGCGGTGTTGAGTTTGAGTTTCCTTACGATAGAGGAACTTTCAAGGATCGCTACACTCGACAGCACCGCGACGAGCCTTGCTCAACCATCGTTGCTCACTTGAGCAAAGATGGACTGATGTTTATTCACCCAACGCAGAATCGCTCTCTCACGCCGCGCGAAGCAGCGCGAGTGCAAAGCTTTCCTGACTGGTTTCAATTCCCTATTGCCCGTACGCACCAGTTTCGAGTCATTGGCAACGCTGTACCTCCGCTTGTAGCCGAGGCAGTCGGAATTGCGGTCAAGTCTTACTTGGAGTTAACAATGAGAAAGCAGAGAGCCCTTCATTTTGATTTGAACCCGTTGCCCTCCAACCAGGACCAAGCCATCCAATGGCTTCTCGATCTCGTGCACGCGACGGACAAAAAAACGCTTCGACAAGTTCCAACGCCGACCTTTAAGCGTGGGTGGTATGCAATCGCGTTCCTATACGCTGGCCTTCATCCGGACAGCGCCTTGGAGCACGGCAAAGAGTTGTCAAACGACGCGGATGGTTTTCCAGAAATTAAGAAGATCGAGCCACGATTGCTTTCTCCTTACTACGTTCGGAGCGGCTGGCCGGTCGTACTCGCGCCGGTGGCAGAAGAAGCGTGGAGGCGCTACGAAGCCGACGCTTTGAAGGACGAAGAGTTTTACTGCAGTGAAGCCGTTATCGCCGGAATGTGCAGCCGCAGCTCCGATCTCACTGAAGAGGTCAAGCAAGAACGCGCAAAACTCGCGTCCTAAAGCTAAACGGCAATCACGATCCAAGAGCGGTTAAAGAGTCATGATCGCCCGGCGAAAGTAGTGCCTTGGCACAGCGGCCGCGCCTTAAAGCGCTTGCCCCTCAAATAACACCACAACGAAAGTAACGGTGAATTAGCGAATCATGAGTTCCCGGGATTACATTGATCTGTCGCCTTCACCTCTCGCCTTACTCGAGTCGTTGAGAAGCATTGGTTATACGTTGGACACCGCTCTTGCGGACCTCTTCGATAATAGTATTACAGCAAAAGCAACTGCCATATCGGTGAAGTTTCTCTGGAATCATGGAAATCCGTGGCTCGCCGTCATCGACAATGGCAAGGGAATGACGTCGAATGAATTGGGGAAAGCCATGCGCTTCGGCAGCACGAATCCCTTGACCCGAAGAGATCCGGCTGACCTTGGAAGATTTGGTCTCGGATTAAAGACTGCTTCGATTTCCCAATGCCGCCATCTCACGGTTGTCAGCAAAAAAGACGGCGAGCTATCAGGCTGCGAGTGGAATTTAGATTCCATCAGAGATCAAGGAGACCGTTGGTACGCTGGGGTTCTGTCTAGCGAGGATCTAGCTGAAAGTGGCTTTCTCTCCTCTATGGTGACGCAACATCTCGCGGCTAAGAAAAGCGGCACCGTTGTCTTTTGGCGCAACCTCGATCAACTTATGGAGGCATTCGGAAAAGCGGGTGCGGAAACTGCGTTTTCCAAATTGCTGGACGATTCAAGAAGACACTTAGAGTTGGTGTTTCATCGTTTTCTCTCACCGGAGTTGGGTCAACGGAAGGTAAAGATAGATTTTAACGGCAATGAACTCACAGCATTTAACCCATTCAACCCAAACCACGACGCCACCCAAGAATTGCCCTCACACGAATTTTTCGTTGAAAAGCAGCGAATATTTGTTCAGCCAGTTGTTCTGCCGCACCATACGAAGCTATCAACCGAGAAATATGAGAGCCATGCGGGTCCAGGCGGCTATCTACACAATCAAGGATTTTATGTGTACCGCAATAAACGTTTGATAATCAAAGGGACATGGTTTCGATTGATCAAGAAAGAGGAGCTTAACAAACTCATCCGTGTCCGAGTAGATATTCCAAATACTCTCGACCATATCTGGAAAATCGACATTAGGAAATCGCAAGCTACGCCTCCAGAAAGCGTTCGCAAAGAACTAAAGCAAATAATCTCTCGCATTGAATTCGCCGGCAAGAAAGTCTACCGCCAGCGTGGAACCATATCGACCACAGGACGAGCGATTCCAGTTTGGGCGAGACGTGCCGCAAGAGGTTCTGTTTTTTACGAGATCAATGAAGAGCATCCAGCTATTCAATCGATCTTAAGTCATTGTCCGCCGGCCTTAAAAAAAGAAGTAAGAGATTTTATGAGTCTTGCCAGTAGTGCCTTGCCTTATGATCTTCTTTACCACGACTCGGCAGATGACGATACAAACTTGCTTAGTCCCGATGTGGATCGTGAAAGACTCTTGGCGATTGGCAAGGCGATTGTGAACTCGCTTGTTGAGGCGGGCACGCCCAAGCGGGAGCTAGCGGAGAGACTGTTAGGCGTCCAGCCTTTCTCCGACATGCCCGAGCTTATTGACGAGCTACTAGGTAAGGCGAAAGGAGTCTAGCTAGTGTCTGAAAAGATCGAGAGTTTGACCGCCACTGTTGCTGTGGCATTACGAAACAACGAGCCTCCAACCAGAGAGGTGATGTTAGATTTGGTCAGGAATTATGCAAATCTTCAAACGCTCACCTCCAACGAGACCTTTACTGAAGATGAGATAGTCCTTGTAGTGAAATCTCTACAAGAGCGTTTCGCAATACACATGGGAATGGGTACGCTTTTCTCCGGAGAAGACTACACTCCCTGGCTCGATGAGGCGAAAGTCGATATCGATTGGTACTACTGGGGCCGCTACGAAAAACTCTTGATCGCGAATGGCATTCCCTCCGAAGTTGTTCGGACACTGAATAGGATCACTGACCAAATCCTTGATCATTTAGAAGATCCGAACAAAGAAGGATCATGGGCTCGTAAAGGAATGGTAATGGGCCACGTCCAATCGGGTAAAACCGCGAATTACACTGGTCTTGTATGCAAGGCCGCAGACAGTGGTTATCGCGTCATAATAGTTTTGGCGGGGATGCTGAACTCCCTCAGGAACCAAACTCAAGAACGGATAGACGAAGGCTTCTTAGGATGGTCGACCAAGCACAAAATTCAGATCGGGTCTGCAGTTTTTGGACACGCTCGTCGGCCAGTCTGTTTCACCACTAGTGTTGAAGATTTCAAGAAACACTTTGCGACGCAGATCTCAGTCTCAATTGAATCCCTCAAAGAGCCCGTAATCCTTGTCATCAAGAAGCATCAATCTACTTTGGAGAATCTGCGAACGTGGTTGACTGATAATAATCCTCACAACTTAAAGGATCTTTCAATGCTTTTGATTGACGATGAGGCTGACCACGCTTCGATAAATACAAATGTTCAGGGCAAGGACGCGACTGCAATCAATCAAGGCATTAGAAAACTACTCAAACTTTTCGTTCGTTCATCCTTCTTAGGGTACACAGCGACTCCTTTTGCAAACGTCTTTATCGACCCGGAAACTGAGCACGAGATGCTCGGTGACGATCTCTTCCCTCGCGACTTTATTATTAGCTTGGATCCACCGGACAACTACGTGGGCGCGTCGAGGATCTTCACGCGAGACGCAGATCTCAAGATTCTTCGTGATGTTACGGACAATGAGACTTGGCTGCCTTTGCGTCACAAAATTGATTTCCGTCCCCGGGGCTTGCCCGAAAGTCTGAAGGAGGCTATCCGATGTTTTATTCTCGCTCGGGCTACGAGATTGCTTCGCGAGCAAGTAAAGACTCACAACTCGATGATGATAAACGTCAGCCGCTTCACAAATCTTCAACTTCACATTGCGGGACTTCTGGATGAGCGTTTGAAACAAATCCAACAAGCCGTACGAAACTACTCCCAGCTACCGGAGGCGCAGGCACAGGAGAATGGAGAAATTGCCGAGCTGAGAAAAACTTGGGCCGAGGAGTTCGCAGACGCGGGTTTCTCTTGGTCGGAAGTACAGCACGTTCTAAAAGAAGCCGTCTCACCAATCGCAGTAATTGCAGTTAATTCCGCGTCTGCTGAGAAACTCGACTACA